>RRZU013306812.1_pt1 | contig 17793 bp, 14 predicted proteins | sample 2165561 | NCBI WGS metagenome assembly RRZU01 (sample SAMN10456909, study PRJNA506462) | wastewater metagenome | isolation source: wastewater sludge | place: USA: Moscow, Idaho | reverse complement strand
TTTCTTCATTTTTGCCGCCTCTCTGCCTAATCCACAAATTATATTTGCTTCACGATAATAATCGTACTTTATGCCTGTTATTATACAGGGATAATTTGACGTTTGAAAATACATAGCAACAAGCCCGAAGCGACGCTACCTGCGCTTCGGGCTTGTTTATTGTTTTGATTTTAGTGTGAGCGGACTATTTCCTTGATTACCATCAACCTTGAAAGTGTTGAGCGCTCCATCTCTTCCAGCTTCATTGATATAGAACGAATCGCCTCTGTGAAGGAGGGTATCATGACGTGCTCCAATGCGTTTACACGACGGCGCGTCCTTTCTATTTCAAGAGCCATAGATTTAAGAGCCTTTTCTTCTGCCGCAAGCTTTACCAGTCTCGGCATCAGCTTAAGAAATTTTTCAAGAGCAATGTCAAGGCTTCCTGGTGATGTGCCGAGACCATAATTAAGCTCTACTTTTTGCTCCGGCAGTGAGAAGGTGGGAACACGAACACTCATGATATTTGAGAATTCAACGTTCACCCTCATGTTGCCTCCTGCGTTCATCAGAGTCTGTTCCAGCATTTGAGGAAGTGTCTGCGCACGGGCAAGCAGAAAACCGGCATAGCAGGATCCGATTTCTCTTTCTATCTCCTGACGGAGTTCCCAGACTGCTTTTGCCTTGGCAAGAAATTCTTTGACAAGAGCATCCTGTTTATCCTTCAAAAGTTTATGCCCCCGCTTGGCTACGACAAGACGCTTTTTTAGCTTGGAAAGCTCCATGCGGTTAGGGTTGACATTGAGTGCCTTTGCCATTCGAGGTCACTCCTTCCTATTCGCTGATGTTCGGCAGAGTCTTGTCCTCTTGCGCTGCAATTAGCGGCTTAAGATACTTGTCTATGTACTCATCTCTTACACGCTTAAGTTCTCTGACAGGAACAATGGTGAGGAGCTGCCAGCCAAGAAGAAGAGTTTCATCTATTGTTCTGTTCTCGTATTCTCCCTGACGCACGTATTTATCTTCAAAGAGGTCAGCGAATTTAGCAAAGGCCTTATCTTCTTCTGAAAGCGCGCCTTCACCGAGAATGACGGCAAGTTCCTTGGCCTCTTTACCGCGTGAGTAAGCGGCGAAAAGCTGGTTCATAAGGTCGGCGTGGTCTTCGCGTGTTTTGCCTTTACCGATACCCTTATCCTTAAGACGCGAAAGTGAAGGCATGACGTCAACAGGCGGATAGATGCCCTTGCGGTGCAGTCCGCGCGCAAGGATAATCTGCCCTTCGGTGATATACCCTGTAAGGTCAGGAATCGGGTGGGTTTTGTCATCTTCAGGCATGGTCAAAATCGGCAGCTGAGTGATTGAACCCTCTTTGCCGCGAAGTCTTCCAGCACGCTCGTACATTGTCGCAAGGTCAGTGTAAAGATATCCGGGATATCCGCGGCGTCCGGGAACTTCCTTACGTGCGGCGGAAATTTCACGGAGAGCTTCACAATAGTTTGTAAGGTCTGTCAGAATGACAAGTACGTGCATTCCTTTTTCAAAAGCCAGGTATTCAGCGCATGTAAGGGCAAGGCGCGGAGTAGAAATACGCTCAATTGCAGGGTCATCAGCAAGGTTGATAAACATGACGGTGCGTTCGAGAGCTCCGGTCTTTCTAAAGTCTTCCATGAAGAATGAGGCTTCTTCAAAAGTTATACCCATTGCGGCGAAGACAACGGCAAAGTTAGCATGACCGCTGATAACTGTTGCCTGACGGGCTATCTGTGCCGCCATCTGGTTATGAGGCATACCGCTTCCGGAGAATATCGGCAGCTTCTGTCCGCGGACAAGCGGGTTCATTCCATCGATGGTGGAAATTCCTGTCTGGATAAATTCAGATGGAAAGTCACGTGAGAATGGGTTCATCGGGTTGCCGTTAACGTCAAGTGACGCCTCAGGAATGATTGGAGCTCCACCGTCGATAGGGTCTCCGCGTCCGTTAAAGATGCGCCCGAGCATTTCTTTTGAGACAGGAAGCTTAAGCACATCTCCGAGGAAACGAATCTGCGTCGTGTTAACGTCTATTCCGGTACTTCCTTCATATACCTGTACCAGAGCTTTGTCTTCCGCTATTTCAAGTACGCGCCCACGTCTGCGCTCACCTGTCGCCAGACGTATCTCTGCAAGTTCATCGTAGCTAACGTCCTCAACTTTTTCAACCATCATCAGAGGGCCGGAAAGGTTGGAGATTGTCTTATATTCTTTAGCTAAGTTCATCTAGCTCACCTCCGGCTGCGCTGATTTTTCCAAGTACTGCTTTGATTTCATCTTCAAGCTTGTCGAGAACTGTGAGGTCAGATTCTTCGACATAGCGCATACGAGCTATCTGCTCACGAATCGGCAGCTCTATGACGGAACGAAGCATACCGCCACGGACGAGAACCTGCATACCGAGATGGTGGAACGTAAGAATGTTTCTCAGCATTTTAAACTGCTTGTCCATTGACGCGTATGTGTCTATCTCATGGAATGAGTTCTGGTGGAGGAAGTCTTCACGTATTGATTTGGAAGTCTCCAGAACCATTCGCTCTTCCTTGGAGAGGGCATCTATACCGACAAGACGAACTATTTCTTTGAGTTTATCTTCATCTTCAAGGAGACTCATAGCCTCTGTTCTGTATGTGCTCCACTCTCCGTCATAGAAGCCGTCCCAGTATTCACCGAGGATCGGCGCATACAGTGAGTAGCTCGAAAGCCAGTTGATAGCCGGGAAGTGACGCTGATATGCAAGCTGAGAGTCAAGTCCCCAGAATACCTTGGTGACGCGTAGTGTGTTCTGCGTTACCGGCTCAGAAAGGTCACCGCCCGGAGGAGAAACAGCTCCGATAACTGAGACAGCGCCTTCTCTTCTGTCTTTACCATAGCAGATAGCACGTCCGGCTCTTTCGTAGAATGTAGCAAGACGTGTACCAAGATACGCAGGATATCCTTCTTCTCCGGGCATTTCTTCAAGACGTCCGGACATTTCACGGAGAGCTTCCGCCCAACGTGAAGTGGAGTCAGCCATAAGAGCCACAGAGTATCCCATATCACGGAAGTATTCAGCTATCGTTATTCCCGTGTAAATAGAGGCTTCACGGGCGGCAACAGGCATATTTGAGGTGTTGGCAATAAGCAGCGTTCTCTTCATCAGAGGCTGTCCCGAACGGGGGTCTTCCAACTCGGGGAACTCAAGAAGAACGTCAGTCATTTCGTTACCGCGCTCACCGCAGCCGATGTAGACAACTATTTCTGCGTCAGCCCACTTCGCCAGCTGGTGCTGGATGACGGTCTTTCCTGATCCGAAAGGTCCCGGAACACAGGCCGTACCGCCGCGCGCGATGGGAAAGAAGGTATCAACAACGCGCTGTCCAGTGGTAAGGGGCACTTCAGGCGCAAGTCGCTTGACGACTGGACGCGGCTTACGAACAGGCCACCTTTGCAACAGTTTCACTTCGTGGTCTTTGCCCTTGGCATCTGTAATCAGAGCGATAACCTCTTCGACGGTAAAACTTCCGCTTTTAATTTCTTTAATTTTTCCACTAACTCCATGAGGAACCATTATCTTATGGTTGACGAGTACCGTTTCCTGCACAGAACCGATAAAGTCACCGGTCGCTACTTCTGTTCCGACTTCAACACATGGGACAAAATCCCATTTCTTTGATCTGCTGACGGCAGGAACACTGATTCCTCTGAGTATGTAGGGACTTTGGGCAGTGTTTTCAATACTTTCCAAAGGTCTCTGAATACCGTCAAAGAACTCTTCAATAAGTCCAGGCGCAAGCTCAACGCTAAGGGGCTCGCCTGTGCTGATTACCGGTTCTCCCGGCGCCAGACCTGAGGTTTCTTCGTAGACCTGAACAGAAGCAGTGTCATCTTTAAGTTCAATTATTTCACCGACAAGACCTGACTTACCGACTCTGACAACGTCGAACATACAGGCTCCGGCCATACCCTTTGCAATAACAAGCGGACCGGAAATTTTTGCGATGAATCCTGCTATGGCATTTGGAGTAGCCACTCACATCGCCTCCATTTTCATCATTTAACTCCAAAGATATCCATACCGACAGCACGCTCAACATTACGTCTTATAGAAGTGAGCCCTACCCCAGTGGATCCGCTCTGGTTTGGTACTGGAATTATGCACATGTCAGTTGATTCGTTAACCTCATCAACAATTTCCTGATATTCAGAGAACAGTGATTCTTCGACAAAAAGCGCAGCATAGCCAGTGCGCGCGAACTTGTTCATTATCTGAGCAAGAGAAGCTTTGTTCTCATCATTGACAATAACCACGTCAAGACCGATCGCTTTAAACGGCAAGACACTCTCATAGCCTCCGATAGCCGCCATTGGGGAGTTCTGATTAGATGTAGCCATGACGCAGCAACCTCCTCAACTGATCCTTGTCACCTTTGTTGTTTTTTGAGACAAGAATCACGCGAACATTTTTAATTTCCATTTCTTTCGCCCAAAGGTACATTGGGATATTGTCTGGGGACGCCGGTCTAAACCTGCTAATGGCTATTTTCTCCAGATAAAAATCTTCCAGAACTTTTTCCAGCGAAAGTATTATGTCAGAAAATTCACCTGTGGCATCAATCGTGTTCAGAACTCTTCCCAAATCTGAGAACTCAATAGCTCTGCCCCAACTTTCGAAAGGTTCGGAAATAAGCGACGTCAGCAAACCGGTGTCAAGTGTTCCGCCATTGTGTAAAAAGGCAGCTGCCTTCGCCCCCTCAAAGCCAAATCTCTTCAGGCGAAGCATTACACGGAGGTTCTCTCCGTCAATTCTTGCACGTACCCAATCTTTGACACCCGACATTCCCAGAGATTCCGATTTTTCAAGCATGACCTCGTATAGTCTGTCGTCAAGAAGACGTTCTATTTCCAAAACGTCCTTTGACTGCTCCCAAATAGAGACGCACTTGGGAAGGATATTGTTCAGGCCAAAGGGAAGCAGCCTGTAGTCTTCTGACTCCATATTCGAGACCAAATCATCAACAGGGTATGAACCAAGAGAAGTCAAAAGATCCCATCTCTTTTTTCCACCGTTTCTGGCGTTGAACATGCTCTTCAATATAACCTTCACATTGTGAAAGTCATACTGGAGACGCATTAAATCTATCAGTTCCTTATCAGGGACAAAGGAACGAACCTCTTCGTAGATAGAATGCAGGTCGGACTCAAGAACCTTGTCAAAGTCGAACTCGCCTGCTTGGGATGTCAGCGCTGAGGCATAAGATGTCTCCCCAAGAATCTTGAGTACCGATGCCGAGTCTTCTGCGTCGATCATTCTCTGCAAGACAGCGGCATCAAGAAGGCGATGCTCCATCGCACGGATACGCGCGACAGCGTAACTATATGCGTCCTGATGGGACATCAGACCACCTCCCTCATTCCGCAGACGGGAACAAACGCTTTACAACGTCGGATTCCTGTTTTTCCTGTGACATCTGAATGAGCATGTCCCAAGAGCAGTTTGTCGCTATTCTGCCGCGTTTGAGAATGAATCCGCCGGCGATTTCCGGCTTCTCGGATGAAAAGACAAGCTTCGTACCATGTTTGCTGTTGTATGAATCGAGCCAATTTTTATCCAGATACTTTTCATTCTCCGCGACAAGGAATTCTTCTTCCTTTGTCGTTACTGAAGCGTTGAGCAATGATTCGGCAAGATTTTCATATGTTGCTTTGTCAAGGCTGCTCATTTTCTCAATAGCGGCGGTGTAAACGTCATTAATCAGAGTTCTGCTGGATTCGAGCATCATTTTTTTTACGTCAAGATTGGCAACAATCTCTCTGCGGCGGAATATCTCGGGACGCTCGACATCAAAACGGCTTGCAGACGCCGACTTGATGGAATCGTTCTCTTCCAAAGCTCTCTTTGAGATAAGATCTGACTGAGCTTTTGCTTTTGAGAGAATCTCGTCAGCTTCAAGCTGTGCGTCATTTCTAATCTTTTCAGTTATCTGGGCCAAAGACATGGTCTTCTCCCCGTTTCTATTTTAAAGTTTGATGCCGTTGAGCATCAGAATACTGATTAGAAGCCCAAAGACTGCGTATGTTTCGCACATGGCCGGAAGAATGACCGCCTTACCAATCTGTTCCGGACGTTTGGAGATCATGAGAATTGAAGCTGCTGACGATTTTCCCTGCCATATCGCTGAATAGAAACCGGAAATGGCGATGGGAAGGCATGCGAAGCAGATTCCAAGACCTTGCCACACAGAAAGAGCCGCTCCGCCTGCGCCGAGAAGTCCGGCCTTCTGCAGTGCAAGAACTGCCACAAGCAGTCCATAAATACCCTGTGTTCCGGGAAGGGCCAAAAGGACGAGCGCATAACCGAATTTCTTTGGATCTTCTGTCATAACGCCGGCTGCGGCTTCATTCGCGATACCGATTCCCCAGGCCGAGCCTGATCCTGCAAAACCTACTGCTAAAGCCGCTCCGAGTATTACAAGCATCGGGCCAAGCTGTTCGGAAATTGTTGCTAGCATTGTTTCCATATTGAAAAAATACCTCCTCAAGTTATTTATAACTTTGAATTTTTAATTCTAGACAGTAATTAGCGTCCGGAAGTTTCTTCCGTCAATTTTGTAAACTGCGTTGCGTTGCAAAGCGGGGTAAAATCCTTACCGTTAGCGTCATAGAACTTGCCAAAGAATTCAACATACTGAAGCCTAAGGGAGTGAATGAACGCACCAAGTAAATTGACCGCAATACTGAATGAGTGACCAAGAATAAAAATCAGCGCCGCAAGCAGTATGCCGACATATGGTGTGCCGACAACAAGTTTGGCAAGCAGGTTTATGACCATACCGACTGCCGCAGAGCCAAGTCCCAGAGCCAAAAGACGGCTATAACTCAAAACGTCTCCCAGATATCCCGTCACATTGTAGAGACTCAGCAAACCAGAAAAGAGTTTACCGACGATGCCGCTTTTCTCCCTTCCCTGTGTACCCACAAGAATCAACGCCCCAAGGATAGCCGTGATTTTAGAAGGCATGATCCAGCAGGCAGAAAGAGAACCTGACATGCTCAACCCTACAAGAACCAGCCCAAAGAGAAAGACTATCCATCCGCCTTGGTCGGAAAGTGCCGCAAAACGGTTGCCAGAACTCCAGTTCGCCTTAAAAGCGATAAGCAAACCGAAGATTACCTGTACAAATCCGAGTCCCAGGGAAATCATCAGCAAGGTCATCGGATCCTTCATCGGGTCAAGGAACTGGAGCGAGTTCTTAAGAGGCACAAACGCAGACAGGAAGGGGAAGGCATCAACACTGTCGCCGAACCATGAGCCTGTAAGAGCCCCCATGACTACAGAACAGAGCATGCCTATCGTCAGCATTACAAAGAACTTTTTCAGCGTTGAGGATAGTTGATGCTTAACAAGGAAGTAACCGAACACACCACTGAGGATCAGCCCGTATCCTGCGTCCCCGAAGCACATCCCCAGAAATACGAAGAAGAAGGGTGCCATCAAGGTGGTCGGGTCAATTCCACCGTAGGAAGGAGTGCCGTACATTAGCGTCAAAGGCTCCATACATGAGGACCATGAGGGGTTCTTCAACAATGTCGGAGGCATTTCGCCTTCATCCGGCTCAATAACAGAGTATTCGGTGAGAGAATCAAACCCGCTGATAACTTTCTCTACTGCGCCTTTGTGAGATGTCGGCATCCAGAAAGACCAGATCAGAACATCTTCAGTAGGCATGGCAGAAATCATGGATTCAATTCTGTCTCTCAAGATCATCCAGTAGTCACCGTAGTAGCGGGCCATAGAGAGACCTTCGTCCGCACAAGCGGCTATTTCGGAACATATTGAGGTCTCTTCTCTCTCGGCTTTCTCAATAGCGACGGAAAGAGAAGCTTTCTCTTCTTGAACAGTCAGCATCAAATCTTTGGGAACGTCAATTCTTCCGGCTGAAACATCAGAAAATATCTGCTGAACTTTTTCCTGCGATTCTTTCCCGAAGATAACAGCAAAAGACACAGAGGGATCTTTTTCGTTTCCTGGAAGCTGCTGATATTCAACGAGTCCGCCTAGCTCCGTGTTGATCTGTGAGATCAAGGCACCAACGGAAGCCTTAGGAACGGAATAGACTGCACCGGCAACCATATCCGTGCCGGTTGTGAAAAATTCCAGCGGATATTTTATTGATTCCAGAAGAACTGTTTGCGAAAGCAGACCTTTAAGCCTAGAAATATCCGCGCGGCATTCGGTCATTTTTTTCTCTTTTTCTCTGAGTATCGTGACAAAAGCATTAAATTTTTCTTCGTCTGCCATTGAGGACAGCTCAGAGAGAGAAATAGCAGGGATCTCTCCCAGCATTCGGGCAAATGAACTTTCTTTGTTTACTTCAAGCGGCTCAAGAAGGCGCTGAACAAAACGAACGTCACTCAGCAACTCTTCAATACGGCGCTGCTCAGCCTTTAACCTAACAATCGCCCCTCCATCCGTGGATTCGGGAGTGCGGCTAACAAACTCGCAGCAGCCAAGCCCCTGCAGCTTACCGATAAGATCCTCTGCCACAGATTTATGTACTGCTATCCGTGCTTTACACATCTCGGCAAGAGCCATAAGTCGCCGTCACCTCTCTCACCAGCCAATTTGCTACTTCATCAACAGACCCTTTCTTTGATTCATAAAAGGTCTTTGCCTCTTTCTCGCCATTGATCAGAATGTCCTTGGCTCTGGCTTCCGCCTCTCTTTCAGCGTTTGCGACTGATTCGCGCCACTGTCTGTGGCACTGCTGTTTTGTTGTTTTGATTGATTGTTCAGCATCAGTTTGAGCGGAAGCGAGCATCTTTGCAGCCTCGGATTTTGCGTTAGTAATTATATTCTTTGCAAAAGTTTCCTGATCACGTATTTCCTGTGCTAAATTCTCTGCCAATACGCACACCTCCCCCCTGGGTTCATTCTGTTGCATTTTACAAAAGACCATTTAATTCTACACGCTCATTTTAATTGCGTCAATTTTCACACAATCAGAGAAATTATATACAATTATCCACTTCGCTTAATAAAAGTAATTATATCTTTTGATTCACTAAATATTTAGTCTAAATTAAAACAGCTTAGAACAACTGCCTCTCCAAGGGCAAATTTGGCATCTTGCACAATTTTTCTCATACTTACCAGCAAGTCCATCAACAGCTGCACAATGTATAGACTCGCCAGTTTCAACCATGTCATCATCACTGAGTATCCTGCTCTTAATATTCGCTTCTTCTTGGCGCAAATAGTTGATGCCTATGGATATCGGCAGGTTCACCAGCCCGGAGTCTTTTCTATATTTCCATAGTGAAAAAGCGTAAAAATTTAATTGTGACTCATAATATCTTGACGGAGCACAGGATTCAGGCGTTGTTTTCCAATCCCTGATATTGATTATACCGTCCAGCTCCCAGAATATATCAGTGGCGCCAACCAAAATAAGCCCCTTATCGTTAACCCGAAACGGCGTTTCTCTAAAAATAATATTGTTCTCGCCATTGGCGAAGCAATTTCTGATAAAAGTCCCCTCTTCGCGGCTAATATAGCTATTCAGAAGATTCCGCAGAAGCTCACGCGCTTTTTCTGACCTAAACATGGATCTCAACTCTAAGGGAACGGCCATTTCCGCACGGTGATAATTGCTGATTGAATTTGTTTGCGGCAACATTAAGTTTAATGTGTCGGGATTGAAGTTCCATCTGGAAAGAATATGGTGCGCCAAACTGCCAAATTCGGCGCTGCCAATGTTATCTCCCTCTTTGGATTCCCATTTCATCGGCATTCCTTGCCTGTAAGATATTCGGTATGCCAAGGGACACCAGTCAAGCATCGCATATGCTGACGCCGATAGCCGCTGCAGTTTGGCAGGAGAGATTACGGTTAGTTGCAGATCTCCCTTAGGCGAAAAACCCTTACATTTATCTTTTTTTGACCATTGAAGTTCATCATCGGAGATACGTACCCAATCGGCACGAAGCAGCCTCTCATTGTGATTTTGCATACGCCAAATGTGAGATATAAAGCTGTCCTCGTGGAATATTTCTGTCCCCAAGGTAAGCCTGTCGCTCTTGGCCGTGGCGCACAGAATTAATTTTTCTCTGGCTCTTGTTGCAGCCACGTACCAAAGACGCTCTCTTTCCGCCAGTTCCGCCTCAGACTCCGCCTCATCCGACCACAGTCCCGTCGTTGTTTCTTCATAGCTGCTCTGCACCGATAATACTGCTGGAATCTTCTTTACCGATATACCGTAACGCAGCGATATGCAAAAACGCGGCGGTTTGGGTTTTGCGGATTCGGTGCCGGAGAGAATAACTATCGGATATTCCAGTCCCTTAGATGAATGTATGGTAATTACATTAACAGCATCAACTTGCTCATCTGAGACGTCCGGTTCTTCTTTTTGTATGGCCTGGTTTACGGCATAGCTCAGATACTCAGCACAGCCTGATATTGAATGTCCTTGCGACAATTCATATTCTTCAGCTATTTCAGCGAGACGATAGATATTCGCGTTTACTTTTTTCCTCTGTTCTTCATCAAAGAATTTTAAGTATTCCGGAGTTTTAATTATCTCCAAGATGGCATTTGAGACACCTCTGAATTCCGCAATTCGCTTAAGCTTAAGTATGAGCTCGAAGCTCTGAGGATTTTTCTTGGCAATAACGTCGGCTAGGGGCACTGTTTCATGGTCCGAATTACACTTGGCAGCTTCTTCTATTAACTTATACGCCTCATGCGAACCTACGCCACTGAACGGAGACACCAGCCATCCCGCTAAGGGCAAAGGAGAGCGGCAGTCAGCAAGTAAGGTCACCAAATTGATGACGTCTGTCACCTCTCCCCGTGAAAAATAGTCTTTGGCTGTGCAGAGCATGTATGGAATACCCGCTGCGTTAAAAGCTCTTTCGATAACAGGATATGTAGTGCGTGTAGGCACAAGCAGGGCAAAATCACTCCAGCGGCAGGGGCGAAATTCTTTTTCTTTTTTTTGCCATATTCTCGCTTCTAAGCGTATCTTGGCAATTTTTTCCGCCAACTTTTTAAAGAGACGCAGACGTGTTTCGGCAACAGATTCATATTTTGCTTTGGCGCTGTCATTTTTTTTATCATCCACGCGTTCAACCACACCAAAGAGCCCTTCCATTTCCGGGAAGTGCGATTCTTCGTTTCTTTTCTGCCACCAATCAACATCGGCTGGCCCGACCAGCGGCTCGTATACCATGTCCGAACCGTCGACGAGTCCACCGCGCCAGATATCGCCGAAAACACAGTTGAATTTTTGCAGAAGAGCGTCTCTGGTTCTAAAGCTTTTATCAAGCGTGATGTATTGGTACTTACCATCTTGACATGAACGCGCCTTAGTTATGTAGCTTTGAAAAATGGAAAGGTCTGCGTGTCTAAAACGGTAAATTGACTGTTTGAGGTCGCCAACAACAAAAAGCGTGTTTTCCGACTCGTTCCATATTGATTTTAACAATTCATTTTGCAGAGCGTCTGTATCTTGAAATTCGTCAACAAGTATGTGGCGGAACTTTTTTGAGTAGGCGGAGCTCATTTTCAATGCCTGACCGGCATATTTGATCAAATCATTCATTGAGAGAGAGCCTTCGTTTTTTCTGATAGACTCCCAGCACTGCCACCCCAAAGCTGCGGTGCGGTTTAACATGGATAAAAGCCCGCATTCATCAGCACTTGGAGCAAGCGCCATTTTTATCAGTTTGGCATTATCATCGCGCCATTGTTTAAGCTGGCAGCACAGCAGCTCCCCCAGCGCTTCATCGGTGCTTTTGGCTATTTTGTTAAGTTTTGCCAGCGCCTCATTAATCAGTTCGCCGGCGAAACTGCGGGCTGTCTCAAAAGAATACGCAGCCTCTGCGTATTTATGGTAAAGCATGGTAAGTTTTGATTCCGTCTCTTTATCGGAACAGCTTAAGTCTGCTATCAGCGCAGGATATATTTCTTTCATCCAGAGGTTCCAAATTTCTTTAATCTGAGGCTCCAAAGAATCGATATCTTTTAATAATTCGGCATTAGATTGATTCCACAAATCGCATGGTGTTCGGTTAAAGCTCCCCAATTTTTCCGAAGCTGCTTTTGATAATTCGGCAAGAGCTTCAGCAGAATAGCAGTTAATAAAGTCACTGTACAATTCATCGGCAAAAAGTTCTTCAGCTCGCCGGAGCCAATCGTCAGATAGTATGCAGCTAATGCGGCTGAGCGACATTTCACTCAACGTTTCGGAAAATTCTTTCCACCAGACGTCTTCACCCGCGGGAGAAACTATTGAAGACGAGGGGTCAACATCAAGCAAGAGTCCCGATTCTCTGATAACTTTCATAGCAAAAGCATGAATGGTTGATATTGAGGCATCATCAATATATGTCAGAGCTTTTTGCAGGTGGCCGGCTTTGGCGGGGTTTTTGTCTCTCCAGGAGACAATAGTGCTTTTAATGCGCTCCTGCATCTCGCGTGCGGCTTTTTCCGTAAAAGTAAGCACCAGTATTTGGTCCACAGTACATTCTTTATCCGTTGCAAGAAGCCATGCGAAACGCTTAGCCAGTGTTTCTGTCTTTCCCGTTCCAGCTCCGGCACTTACGACCGTCAATGCAGCAGAGCTTGTCGCTGCGGCATTCTGTTCTGGAAGTCCCTCTATGCAAGACAGCCATAGTTGCGGAGATCTATCGTCACTCATCAAAGGCACCTCCGTCAAGTTCATTATCGTCCAAATCCCAATATCCTACTTCGCGTTTGCGGCAGATGGTGTAGTATGGACAGCGTTGACATTCATTCCCGCCGCCTGCGTTATAGTTTGCAGGAAACTCGCCCTTTTTTATACCAAAAGCCATATCAGACATCGCTCCGCGTGCGTAATCCAGCAAAGAAGCAAGGCTTTTCTGGTTGTTTTTTCTGCGGGTAAAGTAGATATCTGTATAAGATGGCTCAAAAAAACCAAAGAGCCGGTTATCGCCGTGTCCAAACCAGCCGTAGCCTCCTGGATTGATGTTTTCTGTGTCCTTAAGCAATACCGCATAGGCCGCTAACTGCAGCTCATCTTTGTGATATTCCGATTTTCCCGATTTGTAGTCAAGAATCACGGCACTTTCACCATAAAAGTCTATTCTGTCCGCACGTCCCTGGAACTTGACACCTTCACAAATGTACTCGGCAAATTTATACTCCATCTCCATCTTCGTGCGGCGTCCCTTTAAGCGAAATTCAATCTCGTCCTGGTGTTCCGCTAGGTCAAGAAGCTGCTTTCGCAGCTTTTTAGCGTATCTAAGCAGTCTTGGATCTGAAGAGAGCTCCCTGTAGTAACTTTTTTCAATTTCATCATAATTTTTATTAACAACATTAAACAATGAATTTCCGCTTACAGAGGCCTCATCAAAAGAGTGCTCCCAAACTTTATGCATAAACTTGCCAGCCTTGCGCCGATCAAAAAGTTCGGATGAGTTGGTATCCACTCTTAATATATATCTACACCAGTAGCGAAAAGGGCATTTTATCCAATCATCAAGTGAGCTGAGATTGACGACAGGCATCTCATCTTGCGGCACGCATACACCGACCCGAGGAATCGAACCTCTCTCTATTTTGGGTTCAGAAAGAGCCACTTCCGCTTCAGGGAAGATGTATTCTTCCCTGTTAGGAATGGATTTTGCAAGCGGATACTCTACGCTTCCCAATCTGTTCAGCTCTACATACTGATGTTTTGCAAAAAGCGGCAAAACAAATTGAGAAGGCCCTATCGGTCTCTTATTGGCGTCAACCATGGATCGGGAAAGGACTACGCCATCTTTAGCCGTGGCAATCAATCTGCGGAAGATCGCCTCTTTCTGCTTTCTTTCATCATGTATATCCGGCAGGTACGGCTGTTCTTTTTCCTCAGCGGAGCAGCTATTGATTTTTCTTTTACTGTCACTGCCAAGCAAAGGAGATTCTCTTAGTTTTCCGGGCCAAGTGTTGTAATCAATATCAGCCATGATCCAATATCGGTGAAAAGTTAGCACCGGAGGTATACCACAATATATCGTCACAGATGAGTTTTGCGGCAGTTGTATGGGTAAAGTGGCTGTCCTGCTCCAAGTTGTGACATAGGAGACAGCTTCGCTTCCCTTCAGGGAGATCTTAGCAGCCTCCCCTATTTCTCGTTTCAGGTCTTCAAGAGCCTCAATCTTTTTGTTAAGTTCGTTTACGGCGGAGGAAATATCTTTGACGGAATCATCAAGAGATAGCTCATCGCCTATGCGCTGTGAGGCGCGGGCAGCAAGGTCAAAGGAACAGATGAAGTCACGCCAAAGTGAAAGCACATAGCCGGGAGAACCTCCGACCGCGAAACCGCGGCAAAGGACGTTGAATTTTTCAAATAGAGCAAGAGCCTCTCCTTCAAGTGACTTTTTCCAAGATATCTCTCCCTCAGGAAACAAAGATGTGATTTTTTCACACCAGCTCTCATCACATCCCAGCAGGGGCGTTTTCAGTAAGGAGAGAGTATCATTGGTCTTCCACCCCGAGACATAGGCCCTCCAAATTCGCTTGGGCAGCTCTCCCAAGGGTGTTTCCGCCACAGTGCCGCGTACCTGAGTATTGTAGGGTATTTTGTATTTTTCAAGGGCAGTCAGCAGTAAAGGCAATCTCTTTTGTGATACCAGCACCGCCGCATCACCGTAGTCCTTTATCTCTCCCAACTTGGAGAAATTTCCCTCTCCGTGCGGCCAAAGTGCAATCTCTCTGGCTATAGAGGAAAACTGTATATTCACATTATTGGCATTTAACTCCAATATGCCTATCTTCCATTCAGGCCTGCGCCTGTATTCTTTTTTCAGCTGCACAATGCCGTCATAAAAATCATCCAGTCCGGTCTCCGGCTGAATAAGAACGGCACCAGACATCTCGGTTAAGGCACGTACAAGTTTTATTTGACTTCCTGTAAAGGAGAGAAAGCCAACAAAGACAAATAACCTTTTTTTTACAAAATCGGAAATTTTATCAAAAAAAAGAATTGACTTCATTAAAGATGGTATTTGCCCGGCATCTGCAAGACAGTTATCCTCCAGATATTCCAAATAATCGTTGTATAACCGCAGCAGTAAGGCTTCAGCGTCGGCTTTATTATATTCTCCGTCACCAAACAACGTCGCCTTTAAATGTTCAGGAGTCACATCTTCCGCCAAAAGCTCTTTAATATTATCTCCAAGTACCCCAATAAACCCCTTATGCTTAATACCTGCTGGCAGTTCAATCCCGCTGGAAGCCATTTCATCGAGAAAGCGACCTACAAGATAGTTCAAAATTAAATTGTGGTCGGGGGGGTCTATCACCCTTCTTTGCGTATCACACAGCTTTGAGGTTTCGCGATATAGCTCGCCGATAGTCCATATCTGGGGACGGCTGCCAAAATAAGAGCTGTCTGCGGCAATGATACGCATAAGATTTTCTTTATCTAATGACGTTGGAACAAGAAACAGTGCCTTCTCACCATTTTTTTTATACAAATCGGCAAGAATCTCTGACATTTCGCTTATATTAAAATAAGAATAAACTTCGGTTTCCATAATCACAAACACCCTTCCCTCGCTGCGCTGAACATTTTACTAACTAAACTGCCCTCTTGCGCCCAGGTAGCCATTCGCGCTTTGGCGCAGGAAGAAACTCTCTCTTCTGCGCACAGATTCCGGCAGTTTTTTCAACAGCTTCATCATCGGGTCTCTCTCATTGGCTAAAACAATAAAATCCTCTGCTGACGCACTGTCCGGCAAAGAAAGTGTAATCTCCCGCCACAGACGCAGCTGCTTTGCAGCCATATCAAGCAGCATCTGCACGTTTTTGTAACAACCTGAATGGGGAAAGCAAATCATAGAGATATCCTGCAAGTCACGAAGTTTGTTGAGCGAAGAGAGCGCCTGGTCATAAAAGAATTTATGCGGCGTTGCCGGTCTCATAAACAATTCTCCGTCGTCAAGTTCAAAACAGCAGCCGGCAGCCTCTCCAGCGAAAAGTATCCTCTCACTATCAAGCTCATAAATATAAGAATTGTGGTGTGGGGCGTGCCCAGGCGTATCAACAATATCCAGCCCTTCCACCTGTTTTCGGTCATCAAGAAAAGATTCCGCCGAAAGCGGCAGAGGCATCCCATATACATCACAAAGATCTCCCAGTGCATTTCTGCTGCCGGCAACCAAGCGTTCAGGGCTCACCAAATGAATCCTTCCCTTAAGCGGAGCAACTACCTTTGCCTCCCCGTATATGCTGCAAAACTGACCCGCTCCGCCTGAATGGTCGAGGTGTATATGAGTATAGATCAAATAATTTATTTTTTCACAGCCAATGGCCTTAAGGTCTGAGATCAGCCCGGGGACGGCTGAAGCCGGCCCCGTCTCGATTAGCAGAGTCTGCTGACGCGCACTGTCTTCAATAAGCCAACTATTGATAAAAGATTCAAATCCGCCCCGCGGTATTGGCAGTTTTATTTGAGTAAGTCCGTTTTTTATTTTTTTGATATTCATCAGAAGATCACCTCGTCAATATTCTACATTTTTTAGAGAAACATCGCACTGAAAAATTGTCCCATTTATGATACGCTAACCACTGCAGTTATATTTAATTAAAGATACTACGAGAGGGAAGATAATTTTGCCAAAGGTAACGTGGAAACCCGGAACAATGCTCTATCCTCTGCCGCCCGTGATGGTATCATGCGGAACGCCGGCAAAGCCTAACATTATCACCGTTGCATGGACGGGAATCACTTGCACAGAGCCGGCGATGACATACATTTCGCTGAGACCGGAGCGTTTTTCCTATAATATCATCAAAACCAGCGGCGAGTTTGTTATCAACTTGACTACTGAGTTTTTGGCATGGGCCGCCGACTTTTGCGGAGTAAAGTCAGGCAGGGATACTGACAAATTCAAAATAGCGCACCTAACCCCGGAAAGGGCGTCACAACTGGACTGCCCTATGATCGCCGAAAGCCCGTTCAGCATTGAGTGCCGCGTGGAAAATATTATGCACCTCGGCACCCACGATATGTTTTTATCAAAAATAGTCGCCTTAAACGCCGATGAGCGCTACTTAGATTCCAATGGTGTGCTTCACCTTGAAAAAGCGGGCTTGGTGGCAGTCAGCCATGGACGCTACTTTACTTTGGGACGGGAAGTAGGTACTTTCGGCTACTCTGTAAGGAAGAAAAAAGTCTGTAAAGGCTCAAAAAAGCGATTATAATACCGTTAATAATAAATTGGAGGTGTCGCTGATGCTCAGCTGTTTCATGTGCGGCAGGGCGCTTCGTGAATGCTGTGATCTCTTTCATGAGGCCGTAACAGAAGAGGGCGAAATCGTTATCGTCTGCAACGAATGCGCTATAGAGAACAATTTGGAATTTGAACCTGAAGAGGTAGAATAGGAGGTTACGCTCCTATTCTACCTCTTTTATATTCAGCTCGCCATATTATATGCGGGACAACAAGTTTGCTTGTAAAAACGAATCCTTAATTTAAAAAGATCTGATGGCGGCGAATAAAACTGAGACTGATACAAATAAGTTACAGACAAGATGCAGATTAGCAATAGGCGACAGCCTTAGGTTCCTTTGCACATATTCGCAGCACTGCAAGCTAATGTCTCAGTTTGACGCGATAATCAAAAAGCCTCCTCACTGATGGGAGGAGACTTTTATCAGGCAACGCAAATCCAAGTCAATGATAAATAACAGTCAGCCACAGGAGGTTAAATACGGGTTAAAGGAAAAAAATAAAAAAACAAGAGCCACCCGCGCACGGACCCGGGAATCC
>RRZU010383964.1_pt1 | contig 17793 bp, 20 predicted proteins | sample 2165561 | NCBI WGS metagenome assembly RRZU01 (sample SAMN10456909, study PRJNA506462) | wastewater metagenome | isolation source: wastewater sludge | place: USA: Moscow, Idaho | reverse complement strand
TGAAGACTCAATACCCGCCACAGAGACGCAGAGGTTTCACAGAGAAAGACCGTGCAGTTTGCAGCGATACATTTCGTTCTTTGCCGTTCTCTGCGTGACCTCTGTGCCTCCGCGCCTCCGTGGTGGATTTGCAGTTCACGCGATCGCCCAGCGCCCATTTACCGCTCCCGGCGGATCCGGCGCTGCCTTGCTACAATGCCGGATTGTCACGCCGCAGGGTCAATCAACATGAAACGCAACCGCCTCTCCTCCCGCAAACGTATCTCGGCCGACGCGACCGAGCTGGGTCGCCTGGCGACAGGACTCGCTGATTCCGGCGGCAAGCTGGAAGAAGTCTTCTGGGAGAAGCAGCTCGTTGAACTCGTCGAGAAGCTGTTGCAGGACAGCGCCGAGGACGATCTGAACGCTTCGCTCGACCGTCTGTTCGACTCGAATGCCGCCGCGCACGACGCGCTGGCGGACACCGTCGAAGCCTGCGCCGAATCCTGCGTGATGACGCATCAGGGGCGCGACTACGACATCCTGCTGTTCAATGTGCCGATACTCGCCTGGTCGCGCTTTTCCATCCCGAACGGGACGATCCCGAAGAGCACGCTCGGGATGCTGAAAACGCACCTCGGCGCGCACGTCTTCTCGGCGAACGCGCAGCTGACGCTGACCGATTACCTGTACAGCCCGGACCAGTTGCCGCGAACGTTCGTCGACACCTGGCAGCTGATGCGCGATCTCGGCGGCGCGGCGCTGTGCAACAGCGCATTGAAGCTCGACCTGGAGACGATGCCGGAGACCAACCAGTTCCTCTCCGACACCCGCTATCTTCTGGGCGCAATCGCGGTGCCGCGCGGCATGCCGCTCTTCCGCTGGAACGAGACCGACGGATGCACGCGCGAATCGGCGTTGAAGGAGTGGGTCAAGCAGGGCGCGCCCTGCCTCGAACCGCTGCTCACCGGCAGCGCCTTCCAGACGCTGCTCGCCGATTCGTACCACTCGGCCTGTCGCATGGGCGACATGGCCTCGCGCCCGTATTCGCTGCGCGCTTCGGTCGCCTTCCTGCAGACGACGCTGGGCAAGCCAGCCGAAGCGTTCCGCGCCGTCATCGGCGGCTTCCACGACAAACGCCTGGAGGAATATCGCATCGCCTTCGGCCCACGCGACAGCGACGCGATCTTCCACGGCGTCATCTGGCCGCTGCTCGGCAGCGAGGACGAGACAACCGAGGTCGCCGGCGAAGTCGAAGCGCTGCTGCGCGAATCAGGCATCAAGGAAATCATCGTCCACGAGCAGCAGTTCCCCTTCGAGTTCTGCGACGACTGCGGCGCCCCGCTCTACCCGAACGCCGAGGGCGACACGGTGCACGCCGAGCTGCCGGAACAGCAGAACGCGCCGTCGCAGACGCTGCACTGACGGCGCGACTATGAGCAACGCCGACCTGCTGCAGCGCAGCCTCGCCGCCGTCTGGCACCCGTGCACGCAGATGAAGCAGCATGCGAATACCGACGCCGGGTCGCTGCCGCTGATCCCGATCGCGCGCGGCGAGGGCGCGTGGCTCTACGATTTCGACGGCAAGCGCTACCTCGACGGCATCAGCTCGTGGTGGGTCAACCTCTTCGGGCACTGCAACCCACGCATCAATGCGGCCTTGCGCGCACAGCTCGATGAGCTCGAGCACGTCATCCTCGCCGGCTGCACGCACCGGCCGGTCGTCGAGCTGTCGGAACGGCTTTCGGCGCGGACCGGCGGCGCGCTCGGCCACGCTTTCTACGCCTCCGACGGCGCGTCGGCGACCGAGATCGCGCTCAAGATGTCCTTCCACAGCTGGCGCAATCGCGGCTTTGAAGACAAGAAGGATTTCCTCTGTCTGGAAGGCAGCTACCACGGCGAAACGGTCGGCGCGTTGGCAGTCACCGACGTCGCGCTCTTCAGGGACGCCTACGCGCCACTGATCCGCGCCGCAGCGACCGTACCCTCGCCAGACGCGCGCCAGGCGCGCGACGGTGAAACGCCGGCCGACGTCGCACGCCGAGCCGCCGCCGCGCTCGAAGCGCATCTGGCGCAGCATCACGCAACGATCGCCGCACTGATCGTCGAACCGCTGATCCAGTGCGCGAGCGGCATGGCGATGTACGACCCGGAATACCTGCGCCTGGCGCGCGCGCTCTGCGACCGTTACGACGTACATCTGATCTGCGACGAAATCGCCGTCGGCTGCGGACGCACCGGCACCTTCTTCGCGCACGAGCAGGCCGGCATCGGGCCCGATCTCGTCTGTCTCTCGAAAGGCATCTCGGGCGGCTACCTGCCGCTCTCCATCGTGCTCACGACCGACGCCGTCTACGGCGCGTTCTACGACGACGCGACGGTGCGCGGCTTCCTGCACTCGCACTCCTACACCGGCAACGCGCTCGCCTGCCGCGCGGCGCTGGCCACGCTCGACATCTTCGTGGAAGACGACGTCCTCAAGCAGAACGTCGCCCGCGCGCAAAAGCTGTGGAACGCGCTCGCACCGCTCGCCGATCACCCGCAGATCAAACACCTGCGCCAGCGCGGCATGATCGTCGCCTTCGACGTAATCACCAGCGATCCCGCCTTCTCACGCCGTTTCTACCGCGCCGCGCTCGCGAACGAGGCGCTGATCCGCCCGATCGGCAATACGGTGTATCTGATGCCGCCCTACATCGTCGGCGACGAAGAAATCGCCCATCTCGGACAAGCCACCGCAAACGCGCTGAACGAAGCCTTGGTGCAGTAGTCTCATTGCCTTCTTCGAAACAGGAGACGACATGAACCAGAAAAACATCTGGAGCCAGCGATACGAAAGCGCTGGCGAGGACTATCTCTTCGGCACCGAACCCAACCGCTTTCTCGCCCGCCGCGCGAACCTGCTGCAGAACGGTGCGACGGCCCTGTCGATTGCCGACGGCGAAGGCCGGAATTCAGTGTGGCTGGCGGAACAGGGCTTGCGCGTCACCGCCGTCGAGATCGCACCGGTCGCCATTGAAAAGGCGCGGCGCCTCGCCGCCGGACGCGGTGTCGAGGTGAATTTCCTGCTCGCCGACATACTGGCGTCCGACTGGCCGCCGGACGAATCAACCGGACACTTCGACTGGGTCGTCGGCATTTTTATCCAGTTCGTCAACGGTGCGGAACGCGAGCGACAGTTCGCCGTGATGAAGCAACTCGCCCGTCCCGGTGGACGCATCCTGCTGCAGGGCTACACGCCGAAACAGCTCGATTACCGCACCGGCGGCCCGTCGCAGATCGAGAACTTGTACACCGCGCGCTTTCTGCGCCAGGCGTTTTCCGGCTGGCAGATCGAGGAACTCGTCGAATACGAGGACGACGTTGCCGAAGGGGTCGCCCACAAGGGCCGCTCGGCCTTGATCGGGCTCGTCGCGCGCAAACCAGCATGAAAAAACTCGTTGCATAAACAACGGCATCCGTCGGCTGCACATCACCCAACAAGGTAAATTTATCGCGGGGGAACTTTTTCGCGGTGGTAAAATCTCGCCCGATTTCAACCACCGAGTAAATCCATGTTTGCGCGTTTCATGCCTCAAGAGGGCAAGTTCTTTGAGCTGTTCAATACCCACGCCGAACAGATCGTCCTGGGCAGCCAGGCACTCGTCAAGCTGCTCACCGTGCTCAACGATTCCGACGAAGCAGCGGCCAGGCAATGCGACCTGATCGATGAAATCGAGAACAAGGCCGACGGAATCACGCACGAAACCATGCGTCAGCTGCACAAATCGTTCATCACCCCGCTCGACCGGGAAGAAATCCACCAACTGATCACCAGCCTCGACGACATCCTCGACCTCATCCAGGACGTCGCCCACACCGTCACGCTGTACAACGTGCGGCACATCACGCCGGAAGCCATCAAGCTCGGCGAACTCTGTCTCGCCTGCTGCGAAAGAGTGCAAGGGGCGGTTGCCCTGCTGCACTCGATGGACAACGGCGCCGACATCCTCAAGCTCTGCAGCGAGGTCGACCAGCTCGAATCCGCCGCCGACCGCGAAATGCGCGGCGCGATGTCGCGTCTGTTCCGCGAAGAACCGGACGTGCGCGAGCTGATCAAGTTCAAGGCCGTCTACGAACTTCTGGAAACCGTCACCGATCGCTGTGAGGATGTGGCGAACATCATCGAAGGCATCGTCCTCGAAAATTCCTGATCGGCGCAGCACATGGATACCGCAAACATCAGTTTCGGCGTGATTGCGCTGCTCGTCTTCATGGCGCTCGCGTTCGACTTCATGAACGGATTTCACGACGCGGCCAACGCCATTGCCACGGTCGTGTCGACGCGGGTGATGAAACCGCATACCGCCGTTGCGATGGCCGCCGTCTGTAACATCGCCGCCATTTTCGTCTTTGAACTCAAAGTGGCCGCAACCGTCGGCAAGGGCACCATCGAGCCCCACGCCATTGATTACTACGTCGTCTTCGGCGCGCTCGTCGGCGCCATCGCCTGGAACGTCATCACCTGGTACTACGGGATTCCCTCTTCGTCGTCGCACGCCCTGATTGGTGGCTTGATCGGCGCTGCTCTCGTGAAGTCCGGCCCCAGCGCTCTGATTACAGGGGGTGTCGTCAAGGTCGTCTCGTTCATCCTGATCTCGCCGCTGCTCGGCATGGCGCTGGGTTCGTTGATGATGATCCTCGTCTCCTGGGTGTTCCGCAAAAGCACTCCAAGACGCGTCGACACATGGTCGCGCCGGCTACAGTTGCTTTCGGCGTCGGCGTACGCCCTGGGCCATGGCGGGAATGACGCGCAAAAGACCATCGGAATCATCTGGATGCTGCTGATCTCCGCCGGCATAACAAAGACCAACGAGCATGTTCCCTACTGGGTCGTCGTTGCATGCTATTCGGCCATCGGCCTTGGCACCGTCTTCGGCGGCTGGCGCATCATCAAACTGATGGGGCAGAAGATCACCAAGCTGCGCCCGGTCGGTGGATTCTGTGCCCAGACCGGCGGTGCGGCGACGCTGTTCTTTGCCACTGCGCTGGGAATTCCCGTGTCGACGACGCACACGATTACCGGCGCGATCGTTGGCGTCGGCGCGACCAAACGACTCTCCGCAGTGCGCTGGGGAATTGCGGGAACCATCGTTTGGGCCTGGATTCTGACGATTCCGTGCTCGGCACTGATCTCCGCACTCTTCTGGTACGTCGGCCGGCTCGTCCTCTGAGTTTTGCCTGAACGCAATCGCGAGCGAGGTGTCGAGCCGTCCTGCGGCGGCACCTCGCCGATATTTCCGCGTCAGTCGATAGCCCCGGATACCCCATCCCGACACGTCAAGATCCGATGACCCCATCCATCCTGCACGAAGAACTCGCTCACCAACTGGCACAGCTCGAAAGCGACGGACTACGTCGTCGCCGGCGAACGCTGGAGACTTCATGCGGCCCGCTGGCACGCGCCGATGGCCGCGAACTGATCAGCTTTTGCAGCAACGACTATCTCGGTCTGGCCAGCGATCCAGCGTTGATTGAAGCCGCCAGCGCCGGCGCGCGGACCTGGGGAGTCGGCTCGGGCGCTTCGCACCTCGTCAGCGGACATCTCTTGCCGCATGAGGCACTCGAGCTGCAACTGGCTGCCTTCACCGGTTTCCCCAAGGCGTTGCTGCTGTCGACCGGCTTCATGGCCAACCTCGCCATCGTACCGACGCTCGTCGGGCGCGGCGACGCGGTTTTCGCCGACAAGCTCAACCACGCCTCGCTGATCGACGCCGTGCAGCTCTCGCGCGCCGAAAGCCAGCGCTACCCGCATGGCGATCTGGCGGTGCTCGAACGGATGCTCGGCGCGAGCACGGCCAAACGCAAGCTGATCCTCACCGACGCGGTATTCAGCATGGACGGCGATCTGGCACCGCTACCGGAACTCCTCGAACTCGCCGAACGCTTCGACGCCTGGCTGGTGATCGACGACGCGCACGGCTTCGGCGTACTCGGGCCGCAGGGGCGCGGCGCACTCGCCCACTTCGCCCTGCCGCACGCCGAACGCATCATCTACATGGGCACGCTCGGCAAGGCCGCCGGCGCGTCCGGCGCATTTGTCGCCGGATCGGCCACGGTCATCGAGTGGCTGCTGCAACGCGCACGCACCTACATCTTCACTACGGGATCGAGTCCGATCATCGCCTGTGCATTGCTCGCCAGCCTCGACCTGATCGAACACGGCGACGAGCGGCGCGCACACCTGCAGAGGCTCACCGCTCAGCTGCGCGATGGACTGGCCAATACGCGCTGGCAACTCGTCCCGTCGCCCACGGCCATCCAGCCGATCATCATCGGCGACAACCACGAAGCGTTGCGCGTGGCCAACGCGCTGTTCGAACGCGGCCTGTGGGTACCCGCCATTCGCCCGCCGACGGTGCCCAAGGGCACGGCGCGCCTGCGCGTCTCGCTGACCGCGGCACATACGAACGAACAAGTCGAGCAGCTCGTGCTCGCGCTGCGGGAGCTCGCATGAACGCCAGCGGAGCACATGAGAACAAGCCGGAGCTGGTGCTGATCCATGGCTGGGGCCTTGGCCCGGCGGCCTGGGATGCGGCACGGCCCGCGCTCGAAGCTCGCTTCAACGTCACGTCGCTGGCGTTGCCGGGTTACGGCGACGCTGCGCCTGAACCGGTTTCGTTCATCGAGACGGCAAGCCGATTCGCTGCCCGCATTCCCGACGGCGCCTACGTCTGCGGCTGGTCGCTCGGGGCCATGCTCGCGCTGCAGATCGCCGCACAGACCAAGCGAACGCTCGCCGGGCTGATCCTCGTCGGCGCTACGCCGAGTTTCATCAAGCGCACTGACTGGCTCCCTGCGCAAGAACCCGCGCTGCTTGACACTTTTTGCCAAGCGATCGAGCACGACGCCACCGCCACGCTGCAGCGTTTCATCGCGCTCATCAATCAGGGCGACACCCAGGCGCGCGGCATCGGCCGTGCGCTCAACAAGCAGCTGCAGCCGGCTCTGCCTGCCACGATCGAAACCCTGCTCGAGGGCCTGGCCTGGCTGCGCGACGTCGACCTGCGTGCGACAATCGCGGCTGTCGCCACGCCGGCGCTGCTCATTCACGGCGCGCACGATCCGCTGATGCCCCTGGCGGCGGCGCAATGGCTCGCGGCGAACCTGTCCGAAGCCGAGCTGGAAGTGCTGCCCGACGCGGCGCACGCGCCTTTCCTTCACGCCCCGGAGAATTTTGCCAAGCTCATTGGCGAGTACTGCCATGCTGCCGCCCGCTCTTAAGCAACGCGTTCGCGAATCGTTCGACCGCGCCGCCGCCACCTATGACGCGGCCGCCGTCGTCCAGCGGCGCGTCTGCGACCGACTGCTTGAAGCGTTGCGAGACGCCGCGCCGGCGCACATTCTCGACGCCGGCTGCGGTACCGGCTATGGCGCGCAGTGCCTGCGTTTGCGGTTTCCGGCCGCACACATCACCGGCGTCGACTTCGCGCCGTCCATGCTCGAAATCGCCGGCGAGGTTGCCGATGTCTGCTTCGCCGCCGACATCGAGAAACTGCCGTTCAGCGAACACCGCTTCGATCTCTGGTGGTCAAGCCTGACGATCCAATGGTGCGACGCGCAAACGGTCTTCGGCGAAGCGGCGCGCGTACTCAAACCGGACGGACGCCTGGCGCTCAGCACGCTCGGCCCGGGCACCTTTTTCGAGCTGCGCGAAGCGTTCAGCGGCATCGACCGGCACCGGCACACGCTGCCCTTCAGCGAGGCCGACGATATCGCCGACGCACTGGCGCGCGCCGGTTTCTCGAACGTCGCCCTGCGGCGCGAGAAACACGTCGTCCACTACCCCGACCTGAAGACGCTGCTGCGCGCCGTCAAGGCCATCGGCGCGCAGAACGTCGGCGAAGGCGGGCGCAGCGGGATGATGGGCCGCGCGGCTTGGCGCCAGCTCGAAGCCGCCTACGAAAACTACCGTGAACCGGCCGGACTGCCGGCCAGCTACGACGTCATCCTCGCCTACGGAACCCTATGACCGCATCCAGCCATTCACCCGCCCCCGCGTGGTTCGTCACCGGCACCGACACCGAAGTCGGCAAGACCTTCGTCACCTGCGCGCTGCTCCTCGCGCTGAAAGGCCAGGGCGTGAAGGCCGTCGGCATGAAGCCGGTGGCAGCCGGAACCAACGAGCACGGTTGCAACGACGACGTCGAGGCGCTGATCGCCGCCTCGGGTGTCGTCGCCCCGCGCGAACTGGTCAATCCCTACCTCTTTCATCCGGCAATCGCGCCGCACATCGCCGCCATCGAGGAAGGCCGCTCGATCGACATCGACCGCATCGTCGATTCGTTCGACACGCTGCGCAGCCTCGCCGACGCGGTGCTGGTCGAAGGCGCCGGCGGCTTCTGCGTGCCGCTCGGCCCGCACGCCGACTCGGCCGACCTGGCCGAACAGCTCGGCCTGCCCGTCATCCTCGTCGTCGGCATGCGGCTGGGCTGCATCAACCACGCGCTGCTCACACAGCAGGCGATCGCGGCGCACGGCCTCAAACTCGCCGGCTGGGTCGCCAACCGGACCGATCCGGCCATGTCGCGTTTCGACGAAAACCTGGCCGCGCTGACGGCACGCATCAAGGCGCCGCTGCTCGGCGTCGTTCCGTCGAACAGCACACCGGATCTGGCGGCCAGGCTGCTCACCCCGCCGCGCTGAGCGTTCGCTTGCATCAAGCGCAACGATGGCCTAGGCTGGTTTTGTGACGTATTTCACACTAATCAGGTACGCGCCATGTTGCTCACGCCGCCTTGCGAACTTGCAGTCCAGCCAGCCATGCCGGAATCGTCGCCGCACGCAGCGGCGTACGTTGCCCGCAGCCGCCAGGATCGGCGCAAGACCGACGGTTTCCCGCCCCCCGGCTGCGCCGAACGGCGTATTCAGGCCGAGCGGCGCGGCATTCGCCTGACCGAGTTCGACTTCGACGAACGCATCACCATCGTCGCCCCCAGACGCACCAGCCATAGGCCGTAACCGGAACCGAAGCGCCGTACGTCGGTCTGACCTCCGTAGCACGTTTGCCAAACGCCAGACCTTGGCCATACGGAGGCTTGCATGCGCGATCACCATGAGAAGCGGTCCGGCCTGGATCGCCGGGAGCACACGTCGCCGTCTCTGGCGCCGCAGGGAGTCGAGCGGCGCTGGGCGTTTGACCAGCGAGCCAGCGTATTGAGCGAGGACACGATCTACGGTTTCGACACAACGCCGTCGGAAGACGACTGGGAGACCTTCTTCAATATCCCTATCCGCGAGTAGCAAGGTGTCGGGTGCTCCGGTGCCCAGCTTCTTCCCCGCCTCCGGGCAATCGTAGTTGACTTGAACCCCCACCACAGAGGCACGGAGACGCAGAGATGACGCAGAAAAAATCGGGGAAACAGCCGAAACCGGACAAGGGTTCCCGGTTTTCTGCCTTTCTCTGTGAATCCTCTGTGGCTCTGCGTCTCTGTGGTAGGTGTTGAGCATTCCAACGCCCGTCGGGATCGCCAGGATGCGGTCGTGTCGGCTATATTCAGGTGAGACGCCACGCCGATCTGGCGGGCTCGATTGGTGCGCCACGGGCGCCTCGTGGCAATTCTCTGTCTCCAGCAACGCCCATTGACGCAATTCAAGCGATCGGAGCATCGTGATGGACAAACCTGTGATCAAAACCGCGCGCCCGGTGTGGCCGGGCAAGCCTTGCCCCTTGGGTGCGACGTGGGACGGAGAGGGCGTGAATTTCGCGCTCTTCTCGGAACACGCGACGAAAGTTGAGCTGTGCCTGTTCGACACACACGGGCGGCGCGAAATCGAGCGCATCGCCATGCCGCAGCAGACCGATTTCATCTGGCACTGCTATCTGCCGCGCGAACGCCCCGGTCTGCTCTACGGCTACCGCGTGCACGGTCCGTACCGGCCGGAACAGGGTCACCGCTTCAACCCGAACAAGCTGCTGCTCGACCCCTACGCGCGATGCGCGACAAATCGCCTGCGCTGGCACGACGCCCACTTCGGCTACAAGATCGGCGCAAAACACGCCGATCTGTCGTTCGACTGGCGCGACAACGCCGTCCTGATGCCCAAGTCGCAGGTCGTCGACGACCACTTCGACTGGGGCAACGACCGGCCGCCGGCGACGGCGTGGAGCGATTCGCTGATCTATGAACTGCACGTCAAGGGCTTCACGAAACTGCACCCGGAGGTCCCCGAGAAGCAGCGCGGCACCTACGCGGCGCTGGCCCACCCGGCCGTGCTCAAGCATCTGCACCAGCTCGGCGTCACCGCCGTCGAGTTGATGCCGATCCACGCCTTCGTCGACGACCGCCATCTCGTCGAGAACGGTCGCAGCAACTACTGGGGCTACAACTCGCTCGGCTACTTCATGCCCGATGCGCGCTATGCCGCCAGCGACGACCCGGTCGGCGAGTTCAAATCGATGGTCAAGGCGCTGCACAAGGCGGGCATCGAAGTCATCCTCGACGTCGTCTACAACCACACGGCCGAGGGCAACCACCTCGGCCCGACGCTCAGCTTCCGCGGCATCGACAACGCCGCCTACTACCGCCTGATGCCGGACAACCTGCGCTACTACCGCGACTACACCGGCTGCGGCAACACGCTGAACATGATGCATCCGCACGTGCTGCAGCTGATCATGGATTCGCTGCGCTACTGGGTCACCGAGATGCACATCGACGGTTTCCGCTTCGACCTCGCCGCCACGCTCGCGCGCGAGGCGCACGAGGTCGACCGGTTCGGCGCCTTCTTCGACATCATCCAGCAGGACCCGGTCCTCGCGCGCGTCAAACTGATCGCCGAGCCCTGGGACATCGGCGAAGGCGGCTACCAGGTCGGCAACTTCCCGGCGCGCTGGAGCGAATGGAACGCGAAGTACCGCGACGCCGTTCGCGCCTACTGGAAAGGCGACGGCAGCCTGATCGGCGACCTGGCCAGCCGCCTGACCGGCTCCAGCGACCTCTACGCGCACAACGGCCGGCGCCCCTACGCCAGCGTGAACTTCATCACCGCGCACGACGGCTTCACGCTGCACGATCTGGTCAGCTACGAGAAGAAACACAACGAGGCCAACGGCGAGAAGAACCAGGACGGCGAGTCGAACAACCTGAGCTGGAACTGCGGCGTCGAGGGCGCGACCGACGATCCGGACGTCCTCGCGCTGCGCGCGCGCCAGAAGCGCAACCTGCTGACCACCCTCTTCCTCTCGCAAGGCGTACCGATGCTGCTCGCCGGCGACGAGATGGGGCGCAGCCAGCAGGGCAACAACAACGGCTACAACCAGGACAACGAGACGAGCTGGATCAACTGGTCGCTATCGCCGGCGGACACGGACTTCCTCGCCTTCGTCAGCCGCATCGTCGCGCTGCGCAAGGCGCACCCGATCTTCCGCCGGGAGAGCTTCTTCCAGCCGCACGGCCTCGTCAGTGGCGAGAAAAACATCCTCTGGTTCAACCCGGACGGGCTGGAGATGAGCGATGCGGAATGGGACCTCGGTTTCGCGCGCTGCCTCGGCATGTATCTGGCCGGCGATGCGATCGGCGAGGTCAACGAGCGCGGCGAGCAGGTACGCGACGACGACTTCCTGCTGTTGATCAACGCCCACCATGAGCCGATTCCGTTCCAGATTCCCGGCTTCCGCGGACGCATGCGCTGGCGGGTGGTCGTCGATACGACCGCCCCGGAACTCGTCAGCGCGGAAAAACAGTACGCGCGCGGCAATCTGGTCACCCTGCAAGGGCGTTCGCTGATTCTCCTGCAGCAGTCGCTGCCGACGGCGAAACAGGCCGGGGCGACGGCTACGCCTTGAGCGCCCCGGCCAGCGTATCCACGGCCGCGAGTAGCTCGGCGGTGAGCGTGTCGGCGCCGTTCAGATGGCCAGCGGCGGCGAGTTGTTCGAGCCGCAAGGCAAGCTCGCGTCCGGCCTCGAACGAAAACGTCGCGCACACGCTCTTGACCGTGTGCGCCTCGCGCTGGACCGCCGCCGGGTCGCCGGAATCCAGCGCGTCGACGAGGGCGCGGCGATAGCTCGCGCTCTCCTCGACGAAGAGGCTGGCCACGCTATCGAGCAACTCCTCATCCCCACCCAAACGCTCCAGCGCTTGGGCGCGATCAAAAACCACTGCCGAACTCATTGTCTTCTCCCCTCGTCACCGACACCACCCGCCAATTCAAAGAATCGGCGCCACCACGTCGCGATAGCGCGCATACACCGCCATCACCCCGGCCTAACTGGCGAAGAAGGCGTCCAGGCAGGCCGGATCGAAATGCCGCCCACGCCCGTCGCGCAAAAGCCCCGCCGCCTGCTCGACCGTCCACGCCTTCCTGTACGGACGTTCCGACGTCAGCGCGTCGAAGACGTCGGCCACTGCAACGATTCGCCCAAACAGCGGAATCGCCTCGCCAGCGACGCCGTAGGGATACCATCGAACTTCTCTTGGTGAGCCACCGCAATCGTCGTCGCGGCTTGCAGGATCGTCGAATCTCTGCCCTTGAGCAACTCGAAACCGATCGTCGTGTGCGTCTTCATCGTCTCAAACTCTTCCGCTGTCAGCGCCCCGGCTTCAGCAGGATCTGGTCGGGAATGCCGATCTTGCCGACATCGTGCATCGGCGCGGCGTGCAGAATCAGTTTCAGCTCGGCTTCCGGCAGACCGAACTGTCGGGCAATCAGGCTGGAATAGTTGGCCATGCGCTGGATATGCGCGCCCGTCTCGGGATCGCGGAACTCGGCCGCGCGCGACATGCGGAACAACCGTTCCTGCTCACGCAAATACACGGCAGCCGTCGCCTTCTCGACTTCCTCCGCCAGCCACGCAGCCTTGTCGGCGAGTTTCTTGCGGCTCGAAGCTTGGTCAGGAAATCCGTCGCGCCCTTTTCCAGGGCTTCGTAGCGCACGCCCTTGTCGTCGTTGACTGTGATCATCAGCACCGGCCCCTTCCCGTCCGGCAACGGCGCGCAGGCGGGCGTCATGTAGTCGACGATGGCCGGATCCGGCGCATTCCCGGAACACCAGGCCAGTCCCGTTTGCGCATCCGGGAACAGGCACGGCTCGCAGGAATCGAGCTTCTTCACCAGGGCGCAGGTTGATCTCGCTCTCGTCAACGATGGCGATACGGCACGTGCTCACCTCCGTGCGGTTTGTCATCGGCTGACCGCCCACGCTGAAATCATATGTACCCATAGCAGTGAATCAGCGAGCGCCGCGTCGAGCCAATCCGACGCCGCGCATTGGACAGCCGGACACCGAATCAGCCATAATCAAAAGCCATTCTAGCCAGTTTGATCATGAAATTTCTTTTCGACCTGTTCCCCGTCATTCTCTTCTTCGCGGCCTTCAAGTTCGCCGGAATCTACGTCGCCACGGGCGTCGCCATCGCTGCGACCTTCGCCCAGATCGCCTGGGTCTGGTTTCGGAACCGCAAGGTCGACACCATGCTCTGGGTAAGCCTGGTGATCATTTCCGTCTTCGGCGGAATGACGCTGTTTCTCCACGACGAGACCTTCATCAAGTGGAAACCGACCGTGCTCTACTGGGCCTTCGCGGTTGCGCTGGCCGGCGGGGCGCTGTTCTTCAAGAAGAACTTCATCCGCACCATGCTCAGCGAACAGCTGGAACTGCCCGAACATATCTGGAACCGTCTCAACTGGTCGTGGGTCGGATTCTTCGTCTTCATGGGCGTCGCCAACCTGGCCGTCGCCTTCGCCTTCAACCTGTCGACCGACGTCTGGGTCAGCTTCAAGCTGTTCGGCGGCATGGGCCTGATGTTCCTCTTCGCCATGGCACAGGTCCTGATGCTGTCGAAGTACGTCGAGGAAAAAAAATGATGCTCTACGCCATTGTCGGCGAGGACCGCGCCGACTCGCTGGCCGCCCGCCTGGCCGCGCGCCCGGCCCACCTGGAGCGCCTGAAGGCGCTGCAGGAGGACGGCCGCCTGATCCTGGCCGGCCCGTGCCCCACAATCGACGCGCCCGACCCCGGGCCGGCTGGATTCTCCGGCAGCCTGATCGTCGCCGAATTCCCGTCGCTCGAAGCGGCCAAGGCCTGGGCCGACGCCGACCCTTACATCGCCGCCGGCGTCTACGAGAAGGTGATCGTCAAGCCGTTCAAGAAGGCGCTCCCCGCTTGAACCTGTCCGACGACATCGAAACCCTGTTCCACGAGCGGCTGGCCGAACTCAAGCCGGTTCGGCTGGAAATCATCGACGACTCGGCCCTGCATGCCGGACACGCCGGCGCACGCGAGGGCGGCGGCCACTACCGACTGCTCATCGTCGCCGACGCGTTTGCCGGAAAATCGACGGTCAAGCGGCACCGCATGGTGTTCGACGCACTCGGCGAATTGATGCGTAGTAGAATCCATGCCCTGAGCATCCAGTCGATGACGCCGGAAGAAGATCGCTAAAACCATTCGGGGCCGTGCCGACCAAGACATCCGCCTCATTCCCCTGCGACACCCCTCCTCAACACTCAAGGAATCAACCTCATGCACAAACTTTCGAAACTTGCCGCGACGCTGTTCATCGGCACCCTGATGTCGGCCACGGTCATGGCCGCCGGCTCCACTTTCGTGACGGTCAACGGCGTCGCGATTTCGCAATCGCTCGCCGATGCCTTCATCGCCGAACAGACCGCCAAGGGCGCGCAGGATACGCCGGACCTGAAGAATGCCGTGCGTGAAGAGCTCATCCGCCGCGAGTTGCTTGTCCAGGAAGCGAAGAAAGCCGGCCTCGACAAGAAGCCGGACGTCGCCGCACAAGCTGACGCCGCCCGTGCCGCCATCTACATCCGCGCCTACATCCAGGATTACCTCAAGAAGAACCCGGTCTCCGACGCCCAGCTGCGTGCAGGCTACGAGAAGATCAAGTCGCAGCTCGGCTCCACCGAGTACAAGGCGCGCCACATCCTGGTGAAGACCGAGGAAGAAGCCAAGGCGATCATCGACAACCTCGGCAAGGGCGCGAAGTTCGACGAACTCGCCAAGCAGTCGATCGACCCGGGCTCCAAGGACAAAGGCGGCGACCTCGGCTGGGCCAGCGCCGGCAACTTCGTCAAGCCGTTCAGCGACGCGCTGACCGCGCTGGCCAAGGGCAAGTACACCGAAACGCCGGTCAAGTCCGAGTTCGGCTACCACGTCATCGAGCTCGAAGACACCCGCCCGCTCAATGCGCCGGCGTTCGAGGAACTCAAGCCACGCCTCCTGCAGCAGGCTCAAGGCGAGCAGATCAACAAGATGGTTGAAGAGCTGCGCGGAAAAGCCAAGGTCAACTAAGCGACGACTGCGAACGACAAAACGCCGGATGGTTTACAGCCATCCGGCGTTTTTTGTCGACTGGCGAACCCGTCAGTACCGCATTACCACCCGGCGCGCAGAATCTTCTCCGCCCAGAACAGGCAAGCGACCGTTTTCGCATCGGTGATGTCGCCCGTGCGCACGGCTTCGATCGCCTCGTCGAGCGACATCGTCAGGACGTCGAGAAACTCCTCGTGATCGAGCGATTGCCCTGATTCGTGCTTCTGCAACCGCTCGGCAAGAAAAATCTCGATGCGCTCGTTCGAGTAGCCGACGCAGGGGTGTACGAGTCCGACGTGACGCCACTTCTCGGCCGTGTACCCGGTTTCTTCGAGCAACTCGCGCCGGGCGGTGACGAGCACATCCTCGCCCGGGTCGATCTTTCCGGCCGGCAACTCGAGCAGCGCCTTGCCGAGCGGATAGCGGAACTGGCGTTCGAAAAGCATCTCGCCGTTATCCAGCACGGGAATGACGACCGCAGCACCCTGATGCACGATGTATTCACGCGTGCTCTCCTTGCCGTCGGGTAGCGCGACACGGTCGCAGCGGACGTCGAGCAGCTTGCCGTGGAAGACCTGCGTACCCTCGACCTGCGTTTCGCTCAGATGGCTGAAGTGCGGCGTTTCCTTCAAAACGTGACTCATCTTATCCTCCCGACGCTTAACCGACCCACTTGCGGGCGTTGCGGAACATGCGCATCCACGGCGAATCCTCGCCGAGATTGTCCGGATGCCACGACATCTGCACGCTGCGGAAAACCCGCTCCGGGTGCGGCATCATGATCGTGAAGCGGCCGTCGACCGTCGTCACCCCGGCGATGCCGGCGGGCGAGCCGTTCGGGTTGTACGGATAGACTTCGGTCGCATTGCCAGAGTTGTCGAGGTAACGCATGGCGACCGGCACGTGCGCCTGCTGCTCGGCCGAGTCGAATTCGGCGCGGCCTTCACCGTGCGAGACGACGACCGGCATCCGGCTGCCCGCCATGCCGCCGAAGAACATCGACGGTGATTCAGGCAGCTCGACCATCGTAAAGCGCGCCTCGAACTGCTCGACCTTGTTGCGCTCGAAACGCGGCCAGGCGTCGGCGCCGGGAATCAGCGACTTCAGCGCGCTCATCATCTGGCAGCCGTTGCAGACACCAAGCGCGAAGGTGTCGGCGCGGCCGAAGAAGGCCGAGAACTCGTCGCGCGCGCGCGGGTTGAAGAGGATGGTGCGCGCCCAGCCCTTGCCCGCGCCGAGCACATCGCCGTAGGAGAAGCCACCACAGGCAACCGCACCCTTGAAGTCGGCCAGCGCGACGCGGCCGGCGAGGATGTCGCTCATATGCACATCAACCGCAGCGAAACCGGCACGGTCGAACGCCGCCGCCATTTCGACGTGGCCATTGACGCCCTGCTCGCGCAGGATCGCGACCTTGGGCCGCGCGCCCGTCGCGATGAACGGCGCGGCGATGTCCACCGCTGGGTCGAAAGTCAGCGCGACGGAGAGACCGGCGTCGGATGGGTCGAGGATGCGGTCGAATTCCTGCTGCGCGCATTCCGGGTTGTCGCGCAACGCCTGCATGCGGAAGGTCATCTCCGACCAGGCGCGCTGCAGATCGACGCGCGTCTCGGCGAACACGGTCTTGCCTTGCGCGGTGATGCGCAAGTCGTCGCTCGCATTCGGCGCACCGATGAAACTCGCGTAGCCATGCACGCCGGCGTCGCGCAACTGCGTCATGACGCGCGTGCGATCGGCACGGCGGATCTGCAGCACGGCTCCCAGCTCCTCGGCGAACAACGCGGCAACGACGCCGGCTGGCGAACCGTCGCACAGCGCATCGACATCGACCGAAACGCCGCAATGCGCAGCAAAGGCCATCTCGCCGACGGTCGCGAACAAGCCGCCGTCGCCGCGATCATGGTAGGCGAGGATCAGGTTATCGGCGGCGAGCTTCTGCACGGCGTAGAAGAAGGCTGGCAAGAGCGCCGATTCATCGACGTCCGGCACGACCGAGCCGGTGGTGTTGAACACCTGCGCCAGCGCCGAGCCGCCCAAACGGTTCTTGCCGGCGCCCAGGTCGATCAACAGCAGGTCCGTTTCACCGGCATCGAGTCGAAGCTGCGGCGTCAGTGTGCGGCTGGCGTCCTGCACCGGCGCGAAGGAACTGATGATCAGCGAGAGCGGCGAGACGACCTGCTTCTTCTCGCCAGCGTCTTCCCAGGCCGTGCGCATCGAGAGCGAGTCCTTGCCGACCGGAATCGAGACGCCGATCTGCTGGCAGATGTCGGAGACGGCACGCACGGTGTCGAACAGGCGCGCGTCCTCGCCCGGTACGCCAGCCGGTGCCATCCAGTTGGCCGAGAGCTTCACGTCGCCGAGCTTGGCGATGCGCGCCGCGGCGATGTTGGTCAGCGCTTCACCCAAGGCCATGCGGCCGGAAGCCGGCGCGTCGAGGATCGCCAGCGGGGCGCGCTCGCCCATGGCGAAGGCTTCGCCGCGCAGCGTGCGGTAGCCCATCGTCGT
>RRZU013303858.1_pt1 | contig 17796 bp, 20 predicted proteins | sample 2165561 | NCBI WGS metagenome assembly RRZU01 (sample SAMN10456909, study PRJNA506462) | wastewater metagenome | isolation source: wastewater sludge | place: USA: Moscow, Idaho | reverse complement strand
GTGCGCAGCATCAGGCTGCCGGCCTTCTTCGGCGCGAATTCCTTCATGATCCGCGTCCACAAAAGCCGCGCCGCGCGCAGTTTCGCCACCTCCATGAAGAAGTTCATGCCGATGGCGAAAAAGAACGACAGCCGGCCCGCGAACTGGTCGACGTCCATGCCCGCAGACAGCGCGGCGCGGACATATTCGCGCCCGTCGGCCAGCGTATAGGCCAGCTCTTGCACAAGGTTCGCGCCCGCCTCCTGCATGTGATAGCCGGAAATCGAGATCGAGTTGAATTTCGGCATCTCGTTCGAGGTGTATTCGATGATGTCCGCAATGATCCGCATGCTGGGTTCGGGCGGATAGATATAGGTGTTGCGGACCATGAACTCTTTCAGGATGTCGTTCTGGATGGTCCCCGACAGCACCGAACGGTCATGACCCTGTTCCTCGCCCGTGACGATGAAATTGGCCAGAATCGGGATCACAGCGCCGTTCATGGTCATCGATACGGAAACCCTGTCCAGCGGAATGCCGTCGAACAGGATCTTCATGTCCTCGACCGAATCGATGGCGACACCGGCCTTGCCCACATCGCCTTCGACGCGGGGATGGTCGCTGTCATAGCCGCGATGCGTCGCCAGATCGAAGGCGACCGAGACGCCCTGCTGCCCGGCGGCACGGGCTTTTCGATAGAATGCGTTCGATTCCTCGGCGGTCGAGAAGCCGGCATATTGGCGGATGGTCCAGGGCCGGCCCGCATACATGGTCGCGCGGGGGCCGCGGGTAAAGGGCTCGATCCCCGGCAGGCTGCCCAGATGCGGCAGGTCCTTCGTATCGGCATCGGTGTAAAGCGGCCGGACCTCGATTCCCTCCAGCGTGTGCCAGTTCAGGCTTTCGGGATCGGCGCCTTTCAACTCCTTGCTGGCAAGCTTGCGCCATTCGGCGAGACCGGCTTCGGGGGTTTTGCTCATCTTGCATCCTTTCCCATGGCCGCCCGACCCTTATATTGGATAAGAGACGAGGGGATGATGAAACTGAAACGGTTGTTTTTTATGGCGATGGTGCCGCTGGTTGCGGCGATGGGCGACACACCCGGGACGGAGGGCGACCAGCGATACATTCGCGGCGAGGTGCCCGCCGCCCGGGCCGAGGCCCCGGCGGCCGAGAAAGCCACGCGCGAGCTGACCGTGCTGCCCGCCACCGAGGTCCAGCCGGCGGAATTCCTGTGGCAGGCGCGGCCCCTGGTGATCTTTGCCGATACCGCCGCCGACCCTGCCTTTGTCGAGCAACTGGCCGCGGTCCAGCGCGACCCGCTGCCGCTTCTGGTGCGCGATGTCATCGTCGTCACCGATACCGATCCGGCGGCCGGCAGCGTCTGGCGGCGGCAGCTGCGCCCCGAGGGGTTCTCGCTGGTCTTGATGGACAAGGACGGGCAGGTCAAGCAACGCAAACCCGTGCCATGGTCGGTGCGCGAGATCACCCGCGCCATCGACAAGTTCCCGCTGCGCTTGCAGGAAATCGGCCGCGCCGGGGTGCAATAGGGTGTTGCCGCGCACCGTGCGCCGCTGACATGACTGTTGCGAAAATCGCAACGAATGACTACGTTCGTATTGCGGGCCAAGCCGTGCCCGCAGGGAAAGGGATCCACAATGGCCAAGGCGACCTCGCCACGCAAGAGCAGTGCGCAAGGGGCTGACATATCCGCCGCGCCCAGACGCCCGCAGCCGGACACGGCGACGGCGACGCTGGTCGCGCGGCTTTCGCGCGCCCGCACCGCCAATGAGATCACCAATGTCATCGGGTTGCGGCCCATCAAGGGTCGCTCCGGTCCGAAGATCGCCTATTAAGGCGGTCACGCATGTCGTCCAGCTCTGCGGGCAGGCTGGCGGCGATTTCGGCGGTCTCCTCGGCCACGGCCTCCTCCAGCAGGGCATCGACGGCCTCGTCGCCGCCATCAAGGCGCGCGGACAGAATCACCATCGCATAGCGGCCTGAATACAGCGTCTCATCCGTCAGGCTCAGATAGTCGTCGAACATGTCGGCGGCGCGCGCCGGGTCTTGCGGCGCCATCTGCCGCAGGTCCACCGCCAGCGAGGACATGATCGCCAGAAGCCGGTAATAGATCACCACCGGGTCGATGACGCGGGCGGGCAGCAGATGCACCTCGGCGGTGATGGCGCGGAAAATGCGGTCATTGGCCTCGGTCGGCAGGGCGGGGACATAGCCGCCCTGACGCAGGCGCCGGGTCAGGTCCTGCCGCGCCTCGGGCGAAAGCCGCTGGTTTTCCAGCGCGACGACATGGGCGCGGATCTCGGCCAGCACGGCGCGCTGGATGTCGTCCACGCGCTCGGCCCGGATCTGGTTGGCAAGGCGGCGGTTCTGGCGGCCATTATAGACCCAGCCGCCCACGGCGACGGTGGCCGCGACCAGCGCGGCCTGCACCGTGGGGTTCAGCCAGTCGTCAAGCGGGGCGGGCATGGCCGCCCCCCGTGGCCGCCGCCGCCATCATTCGAACTCCATGATGACGTCATCGACGCGCAGGCTTTGACCGGGCGCGGCGCTGACCGATTTCACCACCGCCTTCCTTTCGGCGCGCAGGATGTTTTCCATCTTCATCGCCTCGACGGTGGCCAGCGCCTGCCCCTCCTGCACCTCGTCGCCGGCGGCGACGTTGACCTTCACCACCAGCCCCGGCATCGGGCACAGCAGGAATTTCGAGGTGTCGGGCGGCAGCTTTTCGGGCATCAGCCGCGCCAGTTCCGCCGCGCGCGGACGGCGCACGAAGGTTTTCAGGTCGGCGCCCCTGACCCGCAGCCGGAAGCCCGAGGGCAGGCGCTCGACCTTCATCACCAGCGGCGTGCCGTCGACCGTCAGCCGCGCAAGGCTTTGCCCCGGCCGCCAGTCGCTTTCCACGCGCAGGTCGCGGCCGGCGATCTCGACGGTCGAGCCCTGCCGGTCGGCGGTGATGCGCACGGGGAATTCCTGCTCGCCGACCTTGACCACCCAATGTTCGCCGACATGGCGTTCGTGGTTGTCAAGCCGCCCGGTGATGCGGGTGCGCCGGATTTCCGCCACGCGATGCATGGCCGCGGCCGAGGCGGCGATGCGGATGATCTCGGCCTCGGGCAGGGTCGCGCCGGTGAAGCCCTCGGGATATTCCTCGGCGATGAAGGCGGTCGAGATATCGCCCGAGACGAAGCGCGGATGGTCCATCACCGCCGAAAGGAACGGCAGGTTGTGGCCGATGCCTTCGATCTCGAACTGGTCCAGCGCCAGGCGCATCGCCTCGATGGCCCCGGCGCGGTCGGGCGCCCAGGTGCAAAGCTTCGCGATCATCGGGTCGTAGAACATGCTGATCTCGCCGCCCTCATAGACGCCGGTATCGTTCCTGACCGCGACGGCGCTGTCGCCGCCCTCGCTGTCATTGACCCAGTTCCCGGCGGCCTTCAGCGGCCCGGCGGCGACCTCGGCCGGCGGGTGATAGCGCGTCAGCCGCCCGATCGAGGGCAGGAAGTTGCGATAGGGGTCCTCGGCGTAAAGCCGGCTTTCGATGGCCCAGCCGTTGATGGTCAGGTCCGCCTGGGTAAAGGGCAGCGTCTCGCCATCGGCGACGCGGATCATCTGCTCGACCAGATCGACGCCGGTAATCAGCTCGGTCACCGGATGTTCGACCTGAAGCCGGGTGTTCATCTCAAGGAAATAGAAATTCTTCTGCGCATCGACGATGAATTCGACGGTGCCCGCGCTGGAATAGCCCACGGCCTTGGCCAGCGCCACGGCCTGTTCGCCCATGGCCTTGCGCGTCGCCGGATCGAGAAAGGGCGAGGGCGCCTCTTCGATGACCTTCTGGTTGCGGCGCTGGATCGAACATTCGCGTTCATGCAGATAGACGGCGTTGCCGTGCTTGTCGGCCAGCACCTGAATTTCGATATGGCGCGGCTGCGTGACGAATTTCTCGATGAAGATGCGGTCGTCGCCAAAGCTGTTCGCGGCCTCGTTCTTCGAGGATTCAAAGCCTTCGCGCGCCTCCTGATCGGTCCAGGCGATGCGCATGCCCTTGCCGCCGCCGCCGGCGCTGGCCTTGATCATCACCGGATAGCCGATTTCGCGGCTGATCTTCACCGCCTCCTCGGCGTCGGCGATCAGACCCATATAGCCCGGCACGGTCGAGACGCCCGCCGCTTGCGCGATCTTCTTCGAGGTGATCTTGTCGCCCATCGCCTCGATCGCGGGCGAGGGCGGCCCGATGAAGGCCACGCCCGCGGCCTCAAGCGCCTCGGCGAATTTCATGTTCTCGGACAGGAAGCCATAGCCGGGATGCACCGCCTCGGCGCCGGTCTGGCGCACCGCGTCCATGATCTTGTCGATGACGATATAGGACTGGTTGGCGGGCGAGGCGCCGATATGGACCGCCTCATCGGCCATGCGCACATGCAGCGCGTTGCGGTCGGCATCGGAATAGACCGCGACGGTCTGAATGCCCATCTTGCGCGCGGTCTTGATGACCCGGCAGGCGATCTCGCCCCTGTTGGCGATCAGGATTTTCTTGAACATGGGCGCTTTCCCCGGTCTGCGGACATGAAAAAACCGCCCGTAGCCGCGAGGCCCCGGGCGGTCGTCGATGGGTTGGCGGCGCGCGCAAGAACGCGCGGGCCGGTCAGGTCGTCATTGGCAAAGCCGGACGTCGTCGCAAAGCGCGCCCGCAGCCGCCCCAAGGGCCGCGCCCTTTGCGACATTGTGGCCGCCGACATAGGCCGCCGTGGCACCGACGCCGGCCCCGATGAGGCCGCGATCCATGTCGGTCGGGTTGATGTTCTGGGTGCAGCCGGCAAGGCCCACAAGGCCAAGTCCCAGCACCAGAACCAGTTTCTTCGACATATCTTACGCTCCGTAAGGCGGGCGTCGGCGCGCAGGCCAGTGCCGGCGCCGGACGCCCGATTGGGATCAGTAGCGTTTCTGGCAGACGCCCGCGTCGTCGCAAAGCGCGCCGCCGGCGGCACCAATAAGGGCGCCGGTCGCGACATCGCCATCGATGGCCTTGGCGACAACGGCACCGGCCAGCGCGCCACCCGCGGCGCGCTGCGCGTCGGGCGAAATGCCGCCGCCGTAGCCATCGTTGCATGCGGCCAGACCTGCGACCAGAAGAGCAGCGCCGACGAGGCGCAGAGCGACAGTTTTTTGCATAGTTTGTTGCCTGTATTATGGGCCCGGGATTGGACCGCAGATGCGAATAGGAACGTCAATATCGCATGTCGGGTTCCGCGAAGAAACTGACAACCGAGTGAAAAATGGCGGTTACGCGGCAATCCGCCCATCAACCGGCCCCCCCGTCGTCGTCCTGGTCGTCGTCCCAGTCGTCGTCTTCGCCGCCCTCGTCGTCCCAGTCGAATTCGGGCGCGTCGGCGGCGAAAAGTTCGGGGAAGCTGGCCTCGGCGCGCTTCATGTCGACGCGCAGAAGCTGTTCGTAATCGGTGGGGTTCAGCTTGCCGACGGGCAGCACCTCGCGGCCCAGGAACCAGGACAGGCGTCCGGCGTCCAGATTGCCGCGCACAAAGGGCTCGTCGCCGAAATGCTGGATCAGCGCCGCCAGAAAGGCGGTGTCGGCGCGCTTGTCGGCAACCTTGCGGTCGCGAAAGCGTTCGCGCCGGATCAGCGGCGTGGCGCCCTTCTTGTTGGCGCGACGGATGGTGAACTGGAAGTCGCTGCTGGGAAGTCGGCCGGGAAAGCCGCGATGCTTCAGCATGTCGCGCCCCTTTTCTGATGGTTTGCGTAAGAACGCAGGATCAGACGGGCGCGCGGTTTGCGCGGGCCGCCTTGCAGCCCGCGCGTGGCATTCGGCTTATTTCGCGCCGTATTTGCCCTGGAACACCGGCTCGGGCTGAACGGCGGTAACCGCGGTGACTTCCGGCTCTTTTTTGGCGCAAGCGGCAGCAAGGCCAACGAGGATGAGGGCGAGGGCGACTTTTTTCGACATGTTGTCGTGCTCCTGTACAGCGTAACGGGAAGATCCCGACTGCTCGGTTGAGATTCGGTCGCATGGTGCGACACGGTCCGCATCATAGCGACGCGCGATGGCGGGAAACAGGCACCCCGAACCGCACCGGCGGCGGCTTTCCGCCGATGTGGCAGGCTTGCATCATGGCAAGGAACGGCATGTGCAGGGGCGGCCATCACCACGGCTCCCACTCGCAGGTGTCGCGGTCGGCCGGCAGGCGGAATGCCTCAAAGAGTTGCAGCACATCAGGATCATATGCGGCGAAGGGCGTCGCCTTGTCGGCGATGCTGACGACGATCTGCGTCGGCCGGGGGCCGGGCTTCGCGATGCGTGGCAGGATCCAGTTCTGGCAAAGCCACACCACATCGTCGTGGATCGGGTCCTGCGCCAGCACGTCCGGCGCGGCGGGCAGGGCGGGGTCCTCGATCTGCGCGTCGGCGGCCTGTTCGGTGCCATCGTCGGGCATATCGGACGCCTTGCTTTCGGGCTGGTCTGCGGCCTGATCGGCGGGCTGGTCCATGGCTGCGCCCGCCGTGCCGTCCCCGGTGACCTCACCGCTTTCGGTGTCGATGTCGATGGGGCCGCGCGGCTCCTCCTCGGCGAAATCCGAGGCCGGCCCGCTGGTCGAGGGCACGCGCTGCGCAAGATCGGGCATGACAAAGCGGAAGCGCGCCGTCAGGCCCATCCCGCCCGAATTGTCGTGCCGGGTTTCCTGCCAATAGACCACCGCACCCGAGGGCAGCGTCACCCGCGTGCCGCTGCCCTCGACCGCGGCGGCGCTCAGCGCCAGGGGCGTCAGCAGCGCACCCAGCGTCACGGCCTTGCGGATCGTTTCGGTCTTGGCCATCGCCCTTTGCCTATAGCGGAATGTTGTCGTGCTTTTTCCAGGGGTTCGACTGGCGCTTGCTGCGCAGGCTGGCCAGCGCGCGGGCGACGCGGCGGCGCGTCGAATGCGGCTGGATCACCTCGTCGATGAAGCCCTTTTCAGCGGCGACAAAGGGGTTTGCGAAGCGCTCTTCATAGTTGCGGGTATGGGCAGAGATCTTTTCCTTGTCGGCCAGCTCGCTGCGATACAGGATCTCGACCGCGCCCTTGGCGCCCATCACCGCGATTTCCGCCGTGGGCCAGGCATAGTTGAAATCGCCCCGCAGATGCTTTGAGGACATGACGTCATAGGCGCCGCCATAAGCCTTGCGGGTGATGACCGTGACCTTCGGCACCGTCGCCTCGCCATAGGCGAAAAGCAGCTTTGCGCCGTGCTTGATGACGCCGCCATATTCCTGATCGGTGCCCGGCAGGAAGCCCGGCACATCGACCAGCGTCAGCAGCGGAATTTCAAAGGCATCGCAGAAGCGCACGAAGCGCGCCGCCTTGCGCGAACTGTCGATGTCAAGGCAACCCGCCAGCACCATCGGCTGGTTGGCGACGACACCGACGGTCTGACCCTCAAGCCGGATGAAGCCGGTGATGATATTGGCGGCGAAGTCCTTCTGGATTTCGTAGAAATCGCCCTCGTCCGCGACCTTGTGGATCAGCTCTTTCATGTCATAGGGCTGGTTCGGGTTGTCGGGGATCAGCGTGTCGAGGCTCATCTCGATGCGGTTCGGGTCGTCGAAAAAGGGCCGGGTCGGCGCTTTTTCGCGGTTGTTCAGCGGCAGGAAATCGACCAGGCGGCGAATCTCGGTCATCGCCTCGACGTCGTTTTCAAAGGCGCCGTCGGCGACCGAGCTTTTCTTCGTATGGGTCGAGGCGCCGCCAAGCTGTTCGGCGGTCACGATCTCGTTCGTGACGGTTTTCACCACATCGGGGCCGGTCACGAACATGTAGGACGTGTCCTTCACCATGAAGATGAAGTCGGTCATCGCCGGGCTATAGACCGCGCCGCCCGCGCATGGCCCCATGATGACGCTGATCTGCGGCACCACGCCCGAGGCCATGATATTGCGCTGGAACACCTCGGCATAGCCGGCAAGGCTGGCCACGCCTTCCTGGATGCGGGCGCCGCCGGAATCGTTCAGCCCGATCACCGGCGCGCCGTTCTGCACGGCCATGTCCATGATCTTGCAGATCTTCTGCGCGTGGGTTTCCGACAGGCTGCCGCCGAAGACGGTGAAATCCTGCGAGAAGACATAGACCATGCGGCCGTTGACCGTACCCCATCCGGTGATGACGCCATCGCCATAGGGGCGGTCCGCCTCCATGCCGAAATCGGTCGAGCGGTGGCGCACGAACATGTCGAATTCCTCGAAGCTGCCTTCGTCCAGCAGCAGCTCCAGCCGCTCGCGCGCGGTCAGCTTGCCGCGGGCGTGCTGGGCGTCGATGCGGCGCTGGCCGCCGCCCAGTCTCGCCTCGCGCCGGCGCTGATCGAGTTCGCCCAGAATGTCCTTCATGCGCTGCCCCTCCCCATTGGGTTTGCACCAAGCTACCGGCTTGGCGACGGTGCGAAAAGCGGAAAGGCGAATATTTGCAAAATATGCTAGGCGACATCGCTGCAAATAGCAAAGTTGGCAAAGTCCCTTGACGGGGCAAAGGGCAAGAGCCATGCCGCTGGCATGGGACTTGTCATCGATATCGCGGCCATTCAGGCCAACTGGAAGGCGCTGGCGGCGCGGGCCGGATCGGCCCGTCCCGGCGCCGTGGTCAAGGCGGATGCCTACGGTCTGGGCGCGCTGCGCGTGGCGCCGGCGCTGTATCAGGCGGGCGCGCGGGATTTCTTCGTGGCGCTGGCCGGCGAGGGCCGCGCCATCCGTCCGCATCTGCCCGACGACGCGCGCATCTTCGTGCTGTCGGGGCATATGGAGGGCGCCGATCTGGCCGGCCTGATCCCGGTCCTGAACAGTCCCGAGCAGTTCTTCCGCGACCGGGCGCTGCGCCCGCGCGGGCCTTTCGCCATCCAGCTTGATACCGGCATGAACCGGCTGGGCATGGAGGCCGCCGAATGGGCCGCCATCCGCGCCGAGGCGCTGGCGGCCGGGCCGCAACTGGTGATGTCGCATCTGGCCTGCGCCGATGAGCCGGATCACCCCGCCAATGCCCAGCAGCTTGCCGCCTTCCATGCCATGACCGATGGCATCGGCGTGCCGCGCTCCTTCGCGGCGACGGGCGGCATCCTGCTGGGGCCGGATTACCATTTCGACCTCGTGCGGCCCGGTGTCGGGCTTTACGGCGGCGAACCCTTTGCCGATGCAAAGCCGGTCGTCACCCTGTCGCTGCCGGTCGTGCAGACGCGCGAGGTCAAGCCCGGTGAATCGGTGGGCTACGGCTATAACTGGACCGCGGCACGGCCGTCGCGCGTGGCGACGGTGGCGGCGGGCTATGCCGACGGACTGGCGCGGGCGCTGGGACGCGAAGGCAAGCTGCGGCTTTGGGCGGGCGATCGCGCCTGCCCGGTGATCGGCCGCATCTCGATGGACCTGATCACCGTCGATGTGACCGACCTTCCAGAGGTGCCCCCGGCGCTGGAAATCCTGAACGCGCGGCAGGGCGTCGATGCGGTCGCCGCGCTTGGCGGCACCATCGGATACGAAATCCTGACTTCGCTTGGCCGCCGATACGAGCGGACCTATCTGTGAACCCGGTCAGGGCGACGATCAGGACGACGGGCAGGGCGGCCATAGGCATCACCCGCATGACCGGGCGCGTCGCAATCTTTGCCGCGCAGGGCCTTGCACGCGTCGGAGCCCACCCGTCAGAACTGGCGCGGCAGATGCTGCATATCGGCTGGCTGTCGCTGCCGGTCGTCGGGCTGACGGCGCTGTTCACCGGCGCGGCGCTGGCCTTGCAGATCCATTCCGGGGGCGAGCGGTTTCAGGCCGGCGACGTGGTGCCGGCCATCGTCGCCATCGGCATGGCGCGCGAACTTGGGCCCGTGCTGGGCGGGCTGATGGTCGCCGCGCGCGTTGCCAGCGCCATTGCGGCGGAACTGGGCACCATGCGCGTGACCGAACAGATCGACGCGCTGGCGACGCTTTCGACCGACCCGATCGGCTGGCTGGTCTCGCCCCGTCTTTGGGCGGCGCTGCTTTGCGTGCCGGTGCTGGTGGGCGTGGGCGATATCATCGGCATCATGGGCGGCTGGATCATCGGTGTGCAGGCGCTGGGGTTCAACTCGGCCACTTATCTTGCGAATTCATGGGCCTATCTGGAAAACTGGGACGTTGTCTCGGGCCTGATCAAGGGCGCGGCCTTCGGGCTGATCGTGGCACTGTCGGGGTGCTGGTTCGGGATGCGCGCGGGCGGCGGCGCGGCGGGCGTGGGCCGGGCCACGACGAATGCGGTGGTCGCGGCCTCGGTCGGCATCCTTGCGGCGAATTTTGCACTGACGGGGCTGTTCTTCTGATGCTGGGCGTGCGCGGCCTCAGCAAGGCGTTCGGGTCCAAGCGGGTGCTGGACGGCATCGACCTGGACCTTGCCGGCGGCGAAAGCCTGGCCGTGATCGGCGGCTCGGGCACCGGGAAATCGGTGCTGCTGCGCTGCATCCTTGGGCTGGAGGTGCCGGATGCCGGCGAAATCCTGTGGCGGGGTGCGCCGCTTGCCGATGCGCGGGCCGAGTTCATGGACGGCTTCGGCATGCTCTTCCAGAACGCGGCGCTGTTTGACAGCCTGCCGGTCTGGCGCAATGTCGCGTTTCGCCTGCTGCGCACCATGCCGAAAGCCCGTGCCCGCGCCATCGCCATCGAGAAGCTGGCCCGCGTCGGCCTTGGCCCCGAGGTCGCCGACCTTTACCCGGCCGAACTGTCGGGCGGGATGCGCAAGCGTGCGGGTCTGGCCCGCGCCATCGCCGCCGATCCGCGGGTGAGCTTTTTCGATGAGCCGACGACCGGCCTTGACCCGATCCGCGCCGCCACCATCAACAGCCTGATCCGCGACATCGTCGATGAAACCGGCGCGACGGCCATCACCATCACCCATGACATGACCTCGGTGCGCACCATTGCCGACCGGGTGGCGCTGTTGGATCAGGGGCGGCTGCGCTGGCAGGGCAGCGTCGCCGAAATGGATCAGGCCGGCGACGATTACCTGCGCGACTTCATCGCCGGGCGCGCGCGGCCGATGGCGCGCGGGCCGGGGCAGGGCGCGGTCTGATGTCTTATTTCCACGCTATCGCCGGTAATGCCATATTCGCCGACCCCAACCACTTGTGCGAATCCCGTGCAGTTGCGACCATGCCTTTTAGAACACCCGACCTTCGGAGAGAGATTTGGGTCTGACCCCGACCAACCCCGCAAGCACCGCCCCCGGCGAAACCCTGCTGGAATTTCACGACAACCGGCTGCTGATCGATCTGTGCGGCCCCCATGACCGCCACCTCGCCCGGATCGAGGAGGCACTGCGCGTCCATATCCTGCGCCGCGGCAACCTTTTGTCGGTGGTCGGCCCCGCCGACGCGCAGGCCGAGGCAGCCCAGGTCCTGAACGCGCTTTATGCCCGTCTTGAACAGGGTCGCCCGGTCGAAATGGCCGAGGTCGAGGCCGCCTTGCGCATGGGTGTCGATCAGCCGGCCGAGGGGCCAAGCCCGGCCGAACAGCTTGAGATGTTCCAGACCGGCCCGATCGAGCTGCGCACCCGCAAGAAAACCGTCGAGCCGCGCACCGAGGCGCAAAAGGACTATGTGCGCAGCCTGTTCGCCAACGAGCTTGCCTTCGGCATCGGGCCGGCCGGCACCGGCAAGACCTATCTGGCGGTCGCGGTTGGGGTCACCATGCTGATCGGCGGCCATGTCGACAAGATCATCCTGTCGCGCCCGGCGGTCGAGGCGGGCGAGCGGCTGGGCTTTCTGCCCGGCGACATGAAGGAAAAGGTCGATCCCTACATGCAGCCGCTTTACGACGCGCTGAACGACTTTCTGCCCGGCAAGCAACTGGCCAAGCTGATGGAGGAAAAGCGCATCGAGATCGCGCCGCTGGCCTTCATGCGCGGGCGCACGCTCGCCAATGCCTTCGTGGTGCTGGACGAGGCGCAGAACGCCACCACCATGCAGATGAAGATGTTCCTGACCCGGCTGGGCGAGGGCTCGCGCATGGTCATTACCGGCGACCGCACCCAGATCGACCTGCCGCGCGGCGTCCATTCCGGCCTGACCGGCGCCGAAAAGATCCTCAAGGACGTCAAGGGCATCAGCTTCAGCTATTTCACTGCCAAGGACGTCGTGCGCCACCCGCTGGTCGCCCGCATCATCGAAGCCTATGACGCCGAGGCCGAGGCGGCATTGGCGCGCGGCGAAATCTTTGACGAGCGCGGCCAGCGCATCCCCCGGCGCGAGCCGCGGCTGGCATCCGGGGGGCAGGGCGATGGATGATCTTGAGCCGCGCGCGCCGCTCGATATCGTCGATATCGTGCTGGAGGACGACCGCTGGGAGGATGCCGGCCTGCCCGCCATGGCCGAGCGCGCCGCCCGCGCCGTCGGCGACTGGCTGGAACTGGACGAATTTCAGGTCGTGGTGCTGGGCTGCGACGACAAGCGCATCGCCGAACTGAATGCCGAGTTCCGCGGCAAGCCCAAGCCCACCAATGTGCTGAGCTGGCCGGCCATCGAATTCGGCCCGCGCCTGCCGGGCGAGCACCCGGAACTGCCCGAGATCGAGGAACTGGGCGATGTCGCCATTTCCTATGACACCTGCCTGCGCGAGGCGCGGGCGCAGAAAAAACCCTTTGCCGATCACACGACACATCTTCTTGTGCATGCGATTTTGCATCTGGCAGGCTATGATCATATTGACGATCAGGACGCCGACACGATGGAAGATTCCGAGCGCGCGATTCTGTCGCGGCTTGGCATTCCCGACCCCTATCTGGAACATGAGTCATGAGTAACGACCGAAGTCCCGACACGCCCGTTGCCGCCGATCCCGCCTCATGGGCGGATGGCATCGGCGGCGATGGGCGTGACCTGCCGCAATCGCGCGGCTTTCTGGGGCGCATCCTTGGCGCTTTTGGCGGCGGCGATGCCGAGCCCGAGACGCCGGATGCCGGCGACAAGAACGCCAGCCAGCCCGCCTCGGGCGTGCCGGGCATGGTCAATCTGCGGCGGATGCGCGTCGATGACGTCGCCATCCCCAAGGCCGAGATCGTCGCCGCACCCGTCACCGCCACCCTGCCGGAACTGGTCGAGATGTTCAGCGAACACGGCTTTTCCCGCATCCCCGTCTTTCGCGGCACGCTGGACAGCCCGCTGGGTCTGATCCACCTCAAGGATCTGGCGCTGAAATACGGTTTCGGCGCCAAGACCCCGGTCCGCTTCAACCTGCGCCCGATGCTGCGGCCGCTGCTTTATGTGCCACCCTCGATGCCGATCGGCGTCCTGTTGCAGCAGATGCAGCAAAAGCGCATCCACATGGCGCTGGTCATCGACGAATATGGCGGCGTGGACGGGCTGGTGACCATCGAGGACCTGATCGAGCAGGTCATCGGCGAGATCGAGGACGAGCATGACGAGATCGAGGGCGGTCTGGCCATTCAGGAAAAGCCCGGCCAGTGGCTGATCCAGGCCCGCGCGCCCCTTGAGGATGTCGAGGCCGAGACCGGGTTGCGGCTGGCCTCGGAGGAGGATGGCGACGATATCGACACGCTGGGCGGGTTGATCTTCATGCTGACCGGCCGCGTGCCGGTGCGCGGCGAGGTGATCCCGCATGACAGCGGCGCCGAGTTCGAGATCGTCGATGCCGATCCCCGGCGCATCAAGCGTGTGCGCCTGCGGCTGCCGCAGGCGGCAGGCGCTGCGGCAACCGGGAACAAGCCGGACTAAACGCCGGCCTGCGGCTTTGGCCTAGATCATCGAAAAGGCCGGGGCATGGGCGATGCGGCTGCCGGGCGGCAGCCTCTCGCAGCCGGTGCCCTGCAAATAGGGCCCGGCATAGGGCGACGTCAGATCGACCGGCGCAAAGCTGAAGCGCGCATAATATTCCGGCTCGCCCAGAACGATGATCGCGTGATCGGCAAAGGCCGACATCGCCGCCCGGATCAGCGCCGCGCCGATGCCGCGCCCCTGCATGGCCGGATGCACGGCGACCGGCGCCAGCGCCAGTGCCGGGATATCGGCGACGACGGGCGACAGCGCGACATGACCGATGACGGTGCCTGCGGCCTCGGCAACCAGCGACAGCGCCAGATGGCCGTCGCGGCGCAGCATGTCGACCAACTGCGCCTCGGCCGGGCCGCCAAAGGCGCGCGTCAGCAGGTCCGAGACCGGCTGATGGTCGTGGCGCATCTCGGCGCGAAGCTGCGGCATGATCTCGCGGCGGTGAAAGTCGCGGGTGATGCCATGACTTTCCGCGCCCCAGCGGGACTCGTGCAGCCGGGTGCGATGCGCCTGAAAGGCGTCCTCGTCGGCATAAAGCTCATCAAGGCCGAAGATCATCGGGTTTTCCGTCTGCGCCAGATCAAAGCGCAGGTTGCCCGGCTCGGCCCGGCTCAGTTCGGCGTGTTCCGGCAGCAGGTCCAGCGCGCGTAAAAGCTGCCCGATATCGGCGCAGCGCAACTGCCCCGACAGCGACAGCATCGGCCGGTCCAGGATGATTTCTTCGCCCGTCAGGGTGGCTGGCGGGGCATGTTGGTGGTGCATGCCACAGGCGCAGGTCATGGTGATTCCCCTTGCATGATCGTACTCGTAACAACTTGCCGCGCTGCAGGTCGGAGAGGCAGGCGCGGGCGGCACAAATGAAAAATCCAACCCCGGGTGGGATCGGCGAAACTCCGCCTGTTCTTTTGGTGCCAAGGCGGTGATGCAATGTCAAAGCCCGTTGCGCGAAATTGCCGAATTGAACAGGTGAAGTGACGCAACGGCGCGCGGAAACCGGATCGCGCCGGGCCGCAGCGCGGGGGCGGACGCAGCCGGGGCAGGGGGCGATTCCGCGCCCCCGAAAAGCTTGTGCGGCGGGTCTCGGGCGGGTCTGCGCGGCGAATTTCCGGCCCTGCTGCAAGTGCAGCAATTCTTATTGATGAAGCTGCAAAAAATGTCGGATTTAGCCCTTGCACCCACCCGTGGGCTTGGGTAGATACGCCTCCACAGTTGGGGCGTGGCCAAGTGGTAAGGCAACGGTTTTTGGTACCGTGTACCGTAGGTTCGAATCCTACCGCCCCAGCCAGATCATCCGAATGGAAAATGTCATAAGCCTTCAGGACTTGGGCGCAGAAGTATAGCGCGTCTGTTGGCGGTCATTCGTTGCTGGTCGATTGGCGCCTGTGAGGACAGACCACCGGCCCCGATGGCTGCACGACGACGTACATACCGCCACGGTCCGCGATCTTGTATGATTTGTCCTTTGGTTTCAGCGCCTCGATGGCGGCGTCAATCAGCATATGACCCTGCGAAATCGTTCAGAAAAGCGAGAGAGCCGGCAAATATACCGTCAGGCCGAAACGGGCTTATCTGAGCGGGAGATTTCCTTTTATTCCCAGCGGAATACGGTCAAAAAAATACCGTCACAAGCGCTCTGGGCCGTGACGGTATATCCGTTTTGCCGATGCGACAAGAGTCGCCATGCCGCCTATCCCGAGGCTTGCCCCGCGATAGACGGCGATAGAGGTGGGGCGATTTATCGTGTTATCTTAGCGAGTTATGGAAGGCTCTGGCGACGTTTCGGATGGGGCCTAAATCATTCCCACTCGATTGTTATTAACCAAGTTAAGATCATTGATCTAGCTGGGTTTTTTCTTGTTTGGCGCACCGGAAGCCGACCTGCGGGCCGTCAAAAACTTACGGTGTTGATTTTAAAGGGAAAACTGCACGAAAATTTTTTGTGCAGTTTCGGTAGCTATCGAGATCGATCGCTTCTCGATACCCATTTCCGGCGGCTCGCATGGGTCTCACCGCGACCCAAGAAAGTACCGTCACGAAGCTCATAGCACAGTATGCTCTGTGATGCGATCCGTTACAGCCGCGTCATCCAAGCGCCATTCCTCCATCCGGCGACCAGACAACCACATCACGCAGCCGCCCTCGGAAAGGCTGTCCCAAGAGCGCCAAGCCGTCGCGGAAAAGCGCGTAATGGTAAGGCACGATCGCGTCGGCCGCAGCAGTGCGATCTCCTGCGGAGAGCGCAAACCCTGTTGGTTCGACGGTTGGAAGCCTCATCGTCGCTGGCGGCCTCACTCCTCGGCCGCGGATTGCATTGCTCAGTGCGTTCAGGAATTCGGCCCCCGCTTTCTCCTCGATCGCGAACCAGCCGAAATCAGGACCAGGATGACTCGGTGGCGACAACCGGGCGCGCCGAGCAAAGCGCCACCAGCCAGGATGATCGAAGAAATCATCGATCCACCACGGAGGGCCGTCTGGTCGCGAAAGCCACGGTGTAGCCGCCAGATAAGTCCGACCTGCATAGTCAAATCGAAGGAGCGGAACATCGGTTCGCTCCGGAGGCGCGGAATCTGGCAAGCGGATCCAGTCGATCCAATTTGTCACGTCCGGTGCGCCCATCAGCAGAAAGTTAGACCGATGGGTCGCCAACGCCATCGACGCAGGCGTACCTTCGGGCGCCTCGTCCACCTGAGCGACACCAGCGGGTGCGGTCCGTTTTCGCGGCTTGGAGATCCGGGTCTCCGATACAGCCAGGAAGCTTCCGGCTGTCGTCGGCTTTGACCCGAATGCAATCGAATAGCCGTGGATTACCTTTCCGAACGGCGACGGCTTCGCGACAAAGGGTTTTACCTGCTTGATGTACTTTTTCTTCGCCGCGTTCGCTATTTTTGCGGCGCTCGCTTCTTTGGCGAACGAGCCGTGCGCCTCGGCAAGCACAACACCGTGGCCGGACGCATTGCCGCCTTCGTAGATAAAATCCGCATGGGGATCGAGCGACGAGGACAGACACGCCGCGTTCGCTCGCCATGCGTACCCGAGGGCGTCCATGTAGAGATGGGCAACGCCAGCGCCGACCTTGGCCGCAAACTGCGACCCGGCAGTATCCGCGAGAAATTTGAAATGAGATTCGAGCGCAAACGCCGATCCATCCTGGAGCAGCGTCTGCAATTCGATCAGAGCACTTTGCTGCAGTCCGTCGAGCAGGGCGACGGGCGCATCATCCCAGGTCGTTGCTGTCCTCGCGATCGCGGCCGCCAACGCCATCGGGTTGAAAGATAGGCTCGACTGGGCCGGCGGCGCCACGAAATGCGGAGAGACCGGGCTTGGTACGTGGCCGTGCTTCGTGTGCTTCGTCAAACCAATCAGCTTGGTCGACGTCCCCAACCCCGAGATCGACACGGGCCCGCTCATTCCTTCAACACCGCAGCCTGGGCCACAAGATCGACGAGTTTCCACCCTTGATCCGTGGCGGGCCCTATCAGCGCCGTTGCTTCGGATTTGCGCAACGCCAGGCCAAGCAATTCCCGCGGTCGAGTCACACCCACGAAGACGTTGGTCGCGGCGGTGAGTCCCACCCCCGTAAAGGGCTGGTCGGTAACGCCGAACGCACGGGGAAGCACCGTGGTAAGATCGATACACTGCTCGTCCGCGCTGCTGCCTTTCCATACCTCGCTCTCGACGACGAGAATTCCGTCCACACTCTTTCCCTTGACCGAGTGGATCGATCCCAGCCGCAGTGTAAGCTCGTCGAACCGCACCTGTTTCGTGGAGCGGCGTTCAGGGTCGGTGAGATCGGCCTTTTGCTCGGCGACGAAGCCGCAAAATCCGGCGATATCGCCCTCCGCGCCGTCAGGATGCGGTGCGAAGAGGGGCAACAACTGTTGGCCTTGGTCGCGTCGAGGAACCGACGAAGGAACTCATAATCGTCCACTTCGAGCCGGGTATGGGCCGCGCCCAGCGGAAAGGCGCGGTGGCCGACGATCATCGTCATGGTTTCAAGCTCGGCGCCGGCCGCGAGCTG
>RRZU010252471.1_pt1 | contig 17802 bp, 15 predicted proteins | sample 2165561 | NCBI WGS metagenome assembly RRZU01 (sample SAMN10456909, study PRJNA506462) | wastewater metagenome | isolation source: wastewater sludge | place: USA: Moscow, Idaho | reverse complement strand
GATGCAATAACAGTGCCTTCGCCAATTACAACATTTTTGTCAATATGCACAAAAGGTCCAATTTGTACATTCGCTCCTATTTGTGCTTCGGGGTGAATGTTTGTCATACTATGTATCATTAATGGTTGATTGCGTTAAAATTGTTATCTTATTTGTTTTTTACAATTTGAGCCATAAATTCTGCTTCGGCTACTATTTTTTTACCAACAAAGGCATAGCCTTTCATATTGGCACAACCCCGACGAATTTCAGTAAGTAATATTAATTTAAAAATGAGGGTGTCGCCAGGAGATACTTTTTGACGAAATTTTACATTATCAATTTTCAAAAAGTAGGTTGAATATCTAGCGGGCTCATCAACTGAATTTAATACCAATAATCCTCCTACTTGAGCCATTGCTTCTACTATTAATACACCAGGCATAACAGGCTCTTCTGGAAAATGTCCGTTAAAAAAGGTTTCGTTACAAGTTACATTTTTTACACCAATAATTTCTTTGTCCTTAAGGCTAAGGATTTTATCAACCATCAAAAAGGGCCAGCGATGAGGAAGTAAGGTTTTAATCCGATTCGTATCCATTACTGGTGCAATTTCTGGATTGTATATAGGAGGTGTGGTTTCTTGACGACGAAGTTCTTTGCTTATTTTTTTTGCCAATTGGGTATTGCCTGCGTGTCCAGGTTTAGTAGCAATTATTTTTCCAATAATGGGTCGACCAATAAGGGCAAGATCTCCTATAATATCAAGAAGCTTATGACGGGCAGGCTCATTGTCAAACACTAAAGGTTTAGTATTGATATAACCTAGGTTATTTACTTTCAGGGATGGAACATTCATCAATGTAGCTAACCTATCTAATTCTGCTTGTGGCATTTCTTGATCATAAATAACAATGGCATTATCTAAATCACCACCTTTTATAAGGTTATTTTTCAGTAAGGGTTCTATTTCACGAACAAATACAAAGGTTCTACAAGCTGCAATTTCAGTTTCAAAATCAGCTAAACTGTCCAAATTTGCATATTGATTTGATAAAATAGGTGAATTAAATGAGACTAATGCATGTACGCTAAATTTATCGTCTGGCAATAAAATATACGATGCACCACTATCGCTGGTAAATTCAATTTTATCTTGAACTGTAAAATAATCTTTTTCTTCTGCTTGTTCTTGAATACCAACTTTTTTAATTGATTCGATATACTGAATGGCACTTCCTTCAAGTATGGGGAGCTCTGGTCCGTTCAGTTCAATGATACAGTTGTCAATTTCGGATGCAAAAAGAGCTGCCATAGCGTGCTCAATAGTGCTTACTTGTATCTCATTTTTAGAAATAACTGTTCCTCGTTCTGTAGCAATCACATTTTCGGCTACTGCAGCTATTTCTGGTTTTTCAGAAATGTCAATTCGTTTGAAAACTATTCCGGTATTATCCGGAGCTGGCATAAAAGTAGCTTTGATGTGTAAGCCGGTGTGTAACCCTTTTCCTTCTAAAGTAAATGGTTGCTGTAACGTTTTTTGTTTTGTCGACATCTTACTTTTTTAATTCTGCTTTTAGTAATTCTATTTCTTTTTGTAAGGCAATAATAGTTTTTTGTAGTTCAGGTAATTGTTTATATACGACTGAAGCACGTCTAAATTGTGCTACAGGTATGGCTGGTATGCCTTGGTAAATGCCTGCTTCTTTAATATTATTTGGCACACCAGTATAAGCCGCAAAAATGGTGTTATCGGGCACATTCAAGTGTCCAGCTAACCCAACCATACCGGCTAAAATGCAATTTTTTCCCACTTTGGTAGAGCCTGCAATGCCCGAACATGCTGCCATAGCAGTATTTTCGCCCAACTCTACATTATGGGCTATTTGTATTTGATTGTCTAATTTAACGCCTTTACGGATAAATGTTGAGCCCATACTAGCTCGGTCAATGGTGGTGCATGCACCAATTTCTACATTATCTTCCACTACTACATTGCCACTTTGTGGTATTTTCGAGTAGCTTCCGTCTTCGTTGCGAGCAAAGCCAAAGCCATCTGCACCAATTACCGAAGAGGCATGAATTATGCATTGATTACCAATAACACATTGATGGTAAATTTTTACGCCTGAATATAAAATGCTATCTTTCCCAATAGTGCTTTTTTCGCCAATGTAGGTATGAGGATATACTTGGCAATTATCGCCAATAACCACTCCTTCTTCAATATATACGAATGCTCCAATATATACGTTTTGTCCGATAGTTGCTGAGGGAGCAATGTATGCTAAAGGATCAATACCTGTTTTTTTGGGTTTATTGTTTTCGACTAAGGTAAGTAAATCTGCTAGTGATTTGTAGGCATCATCTACTTTTATAAGAGTCGCATTGATTGGTTTTTCTGGTATAAATGTTTTATTTACCAACACAATACTTGCTTGGGTTTCGTAAATATAGTGCGTATATTTAGGGTTAGCTAAAAAACTCAACGAATGAGGTTTTCCTTCTTCAATTTTTGCAAAAGTATTTACTGTAACGGAAGCGTCACCAACGACTTCCCCATGTAGATATGCAGCTATTTGCTGAGCGGACAATTCCATATAGGCACAAATTTTGGCAAAGGTACATATTTTTTACAAATGAAGAGCTAATTTTTTATCAGAAAGTAGTAACATTTTACAACATTTTGTTTATTTTTTCTATTCAGGTGTTATTTTGTAATAACTAAAATAGTATTTCGTTACTTCTCGAGATAAAATGCGTATATCCAACATATCCGAAGTTTGACTTATGGGTTTAATACTACCGTCTTTGTGTAAAATAGTAATACTATCTTCGTTGTTGTGATACATATTAATTGATACATCATTTACCGACACAAAATAAGTAGCATCCATATGGTTTATACCTAGATGTTGTGCTATTTCTGTTGTTTTTGCCTCTATTTTCGCTTTGCTAAATGGCTCGTTACTAACTTCTATTTTAAATAATTTTCGGTGAATAATGCCATAGCTGAGAGTAGATAAAATCGTATCAGGGTGGTTTATCCATTGCTTTATAGAGCACATAATGTCGGTATCGTCGAGGTTTAAAAATAAATCTAACGCACTATCGTTGGTCAAATTATCCTCTTGACGTAAAAAAAAGAGCAACGATGGGGTGCCGAATAGCGTGCTGTCTTGCTTGGCAATAATTTTCGCTCTTTCGATGGTTTTGATAAGCATTTTTTCGATTGCGAAAGCTGTTTTATGAAAATATACTTGCCAATACATCAGGCGTCTGTTCATCAGAAAATTTTCGATAGAATAAATCCCTTTGGCTTCTACTACTAGCGTATCGTTTTTTATGTTTAACATTTTGATAATACGTGCCGAACCAATATTGCCTTCGGTAACTCCCGTAAAAAAACTATCTCTACGCAAATAATCGAGCCTATCCATATCCAATTGACCCGAAACTAACTGATGCAAAAATGTTTTGTGATAGGTGTTTTGAAAGATTTCTAAGGCTAAATCAAGTTTCCCTTCGTATTCTTTATTGATTTTTTGCATGATACGCAAGGTTATTTCTTCGTGACTTAGGTGGGGAATGATCATACCTTCTAAGGCGTGAGAAAACGGACCATGCCCCACATCATGCAATAATATGGCGGCACAAGCAGCTTCTGTTTCGTGTTGCGAAATGCTAATTCCTTTTGATTTGAGTGTTTTAATTGCTTCTGTCATCAAGTACATAGCCCCCAAGGAGTGTTGAAAGCGTGTGTGCTGTGCCCCAGGATATACATACGATGATAAGCCAAGTTGTTTGATGCGTGTAAGTCGTTGCACATAAGGATGTTGCAATAAATTATACAACAATGTGCCTGGTATGTTGATAAAACCAAAAACAGGGTCGTTAATTATTTTCTTTTTGTTGTTAGACACGGCATTACACTAAATGAGCATCTTTCAATAATTGTTCCATTTCTTGTTGCACAGCAAGGGCTTCGAGGCGAGCAGCTTCTGCAAAATCTTCTCCCGAAGAGGCATATAGTATTTGTCGCGACGAATTTACTAACAGACCACATTCAGCATTCATACCGTATTTTGCCACTTCTTGCAAACTGCCACCTTGTGCTCCAACACCTGGAACAAGCAAAAAATGATTCGGAATAATAGCACGAATATCCTGTAACATTTCGGCTTTTGTAGCACCTACTACATACATCATATTATCGGTATTTCCCCATTGAGCAGATGTGTGGAGTACTTTTTCGAACAAGCGTTCATTGGTTTCTTTGTCTTGTAAAAATTGAAAATCAAAAGCTCCTTTGTTCGATGTTAACGCCAACAAAATGACCCACTTATTTTCGTATGTTAAAAATGGTGTTACGCTGTCTTCGCCCATATAAGGAGCTACAGTAACTGCATCAAAATCCATTGTTCCAAAGAACGTACGTGCATACATAGCCGAGGTGTTGCCTATATCGCCCCGTTTAGCATCAGCAATAATAAATTGGTCAGGGTAATTTGTACGAATATAATCAATGGTACGCTCTAGCACATCCCAACCTTCTAATCCCAAACTTTCGTAAAAAGCTAAGTTGGGTTTGTATGCAACGCATAAATCAGCCGTAGCATCAATAATTCGTTTGTTAAACACAAACATGGGGTCGTCGCAACTGTCAAAAAGTACTTCTGGTATTTTAGTAATATCGGTATCTAAACCAACACATAGAAACGATTTTTTGCGTTGTATATTTTCAACTAATTCTTGTCTGTTCATAGTATCAAAGTGTATCGTTATAATTCATTTTCTTTCATTCTTTCTGCATTTTCGGCAATTATCAACTGGTCGATACAGTTTTGTATATCGCCATCCATAAAAGCAGATAAATTATAGATAGTATAATTAATGCGGTGGTCGGTAATACGTCCTTGTGGGTAATTGTATGTGCGGATTTTTGCCGAACGATCGCCGGTTGAAACCATTGTTTTGCGTTTCGACCCAATTTCGTCGAGGTATTTTTGGTGTTCAATGGCGTATATTCTCGAACGAAGCTCAATCATTGCTTTCGCTTTGTTTTTGTGTTGCGATTTTTCATCTTGGCATTGTACGGTAATACCTGTTGGTATATGCACCAAACGGATAGCCGAATAGGTGGTGTTTACCGACTGCCCTCCAGCTCCCGACGAACAGAACGTATCTACACGCACATCGCTTTCTTTTAGTTCTATATCAAATTCTTCTGCTTCGGGCAATACAGCCACCGTTGCAGCTGAGGTATGCACACGCCCTTGTGTTTCTGTTTGTGGTACACGTTGTACACGGTGTACGCCTGATTCGTATTTTAAGGTACCATACACATTTTCGCCTGATACAGTAAAGATTACTTCTTTGTAGCCACCTGCAGTACCTTCGCTAATGTTCGTAACTTCTACTTTCCATTTTTTTGTTTCGCAATAGCGTATGTACATTTTATACAAATCTCCAGCAAAAATAGCTGCTTCATCGCCACCTGTACCGCCTCTAATTTCTACAATAGCATTTTTACTGTCTTCTGGGTCGGCTGGCACGAGCAATAATTTGATTTCTTCTTCCATTGTAGCAACGAGTGGAGAAGATTGTTCTAATTCCATTTTTGCCATTTCTCGTAGTTCCTCGTCGTTTTCTTTGTCAAGAATTTCTTTGGCTTCAGCAATATTGGCTATTAATTGTTCGTATTTAATGCGAGCTCCGTTGATTTTTTCAAGTTCGCGGTATTCTTTGTTCAGTTTAACAAAACGTTTCATATCAGCTATCACAGAAGGGTCTGTAATCAATGTAGAAACTTCTTCAAAACGAGTAGCTAAACCTTCTAATTTTTGCAATAATGTGCTCATATATGTTTTTCGGGCTTGTTAATATACAAAAGTGCCGAATTCACTGTTGATAGTTAATTTTTTCTTTTCGGCTGTTTCCACTCTTCCTATAACTTGTGCATCTATGCCAAACGATTGTGCGATGTCGATTACTTGCTGAGCGTATTCTTTTGGCAAATATACTTCTAGTCGGTGTCCCATATTAAATACTTTGTACATTTCTGCCCAATCCGTACCACTTTCTTCTTGAATGGTTTTAAATAAGGGAGGTACTGGAAATAAGTTATCTTTAATAACGTGTAGATTGTCTATAAAGTGCAATATTTTTGTTTGAGCACCTCCTGAGCAATGCACCATGCCATGAATAGAATTACGCATTGTGTCTAACAATTGCTTTACTACTGGAGCATATGTGCGAGTAGGAGAGAGTACTAATTTACCAGCATCTATTGGCGAATTGGGAACGGCATCTGTGAGTTGTAACGACCCCGAATATGCCAATTCAGAGGGCATACTTGCATCGTAACTTTCAGGATACTTATTGGCTAAATAGTTAGCAAATACATCATGGCGAGCCGAAGTTAGTCCATTGCTACCCATACCACCGTTGTAGGATTTTTCGTACGTTGCTTGTCCGTAAGAGGCAAGTCCAACAATTACATCGCCTCCCTCAATGCGTGCATTGTCAATTACATCAGCACGTTTCATGCGGCAAGTAACTGTACTATCTACGATGATGGTTCTTACTAAATCGCCCACATCAGCAGTTTCACCACCTGTGCCATATACACCAATACCTAGTTCACGTAGTTCGGCTAGCAACTCTTCTGTGCCATTGATAATGGCTGCGATAACTTCGCCTGGAATCAGGAGTTTATTGCGTCCAATTGTTGAAGAAACCAATATATTATCAATAGCTCCCACACAAATTAAATCGTCAATATTCATTATCAAAGCATCTTGTGCTATGCCTTTCCATACAGATATATCGCCTGTTTCTTTCCAATACAAATAGGCTAATGAGGATTTTGTGCCAGCCCCATCAGCATGCATGATGTTGCAAAAATCGGGGTCGCCACCTAAAATATCTGGAATAATTTTGCAAAAAGCTTTGGGATATAATCCTTTATCAATATGCTGAATAGCCTTATGCACATCTTCTTTAGAGGCAGATACGCCTCGCATCATATAACGTTGATTGCTCATGGTAAGCTTGCTTTTTTTTGTTCGGCAAAGGTAATCAAATTATTACAAATAGAAAAGATTAGCAACTGCATACTGAATCAAGAATTATAAACAATTAAGTAGTTTTTTTCTTTTTTGCACTATTTTTCTTTTGTACAATGTGTATCTTTGCCCTGTTTAGTAACACAAAAAATATATTATGACTATGAATAGAATGAAAAAAACGATGTTTATTGCCCTGTTAGCCATGTTGCTAACTTCGTGTGCCGAGTTATTAACCATTGCTAATCAGGTAATTGTAACACAACCAGTAGCAGTAAGTAATACTGAAAATATTGCAGGTCTAAAAAGTTCGCTTGATGTAGGTATAGAAAAAGCTGTGGGTATGTTGAGTATTGAAAATGGATTTTATAACGATGCTGTTTTGAAAGTTTTGTTGCCCCCCGAAGCTCAACCGATTGTTGATAATATAAAGTTAATACCTGGTGGTCAAGAGTTGGTAAACAAAGCCGTATTGTCGCTTAATCGTTCGGCAGAAGATGCAGTAAAAGAAGCAACGCCCATTTTTAAGAAAGCCATCTTGAGTATGACGATAGCCGACGCAACGAATATTTTGTTTGGAGCCGATAATGCTGCTACCGAATACCTGCGTAAAACAACATATAGTGATTTAAGTGTCGCTTTTTCCCCAAAGGTAAAAGAGTCGTTGGGCAAACCATTGGTAGCCAATGTATCTACTACCGAATCGTGGAAATCGTTAACAAGTGCATATAATCAAGTAGCCAATACGCCTGTTGGGTTGATTGCAGGCTTGAAACCCGTGAATGTAAATTTAGAACAATACGTTACAGAAAAAGCCTTAGATGCTTTGTTTGTAAAAGTGGCTGAAGAAGAAAAAGCCATTCGTACAGATCCTGTGGCACGTATCAACGATATTTTAAAACGTGTGTTTGGTCAGTTAGATAAGAAATAAGCAACTAATCATCGTGTACAAAAAGAAAGGCAGTTCGTTGTGAACTGCCTTTTTTCGTTTTACTCTTTTTCTTTACTCTTTTCCATTATTTTTAGAAAATAGACAATCAGTTTGTAACTTACAAGTATAAGGATGGGCCAACTGACAAGCCATAAAATGGATACAATATGTTGCATAGTATTGTTGTTTTATGAGGGTTAGTAAACATGATGTTTTGCGTCTTCTTTTATATCTTCTTTCGTAATTTTGTGTTTGTCTATAGCTTTCCAAGTAAAATAAATGTATGCTATAACAACCGGCACTAAAAAGGATATATAGGTCATTGCTGTTAATGTGTAATGACTGGAAGAGGCATTTTTAATCGTTAACGAACTCTGTAAATCAATAAAAGACGGATAGAAACTCGTGTTGTTAAAGCCAGCTACAAAGAAAATAGCCAAAACGGTACATACAGTTCCCAATCCCGAAAACCATATTCCTTTGGTACTTTTCATAAACCATGTGCTAATAATACCATAAATAACTAAAAGTACGCCTACAAGAAACAAAACAATACTTATTGGCATAGCCAGAAAGTTATTCAAATACTTATTGGCTTCCAAATATACCTGATTGCTTGTTGGATCAACAGCATAACCGTCCATTACTAAAAGTTGATACACAAAATACAAGAAAAAGACCAAAAAGGACACGGTATTTATTGCTACTTGTTTTCGTGCTCGTTCAATAATTGTGTTTTCTAGTGTATTGTTGATAATATACATAGCTCCCAATATGCGTGCTAAAAATAGCACTGCAAAACCCAAAGCAAGGTTAGTAGGCTCGAATAATATCTCAATGCCATACAATTCTGTTTGCCAAAAAGATAAATTGTATTCGTTGCGGATAAAAGCACTTCCTGTAAAGAATGTGGCTACCACAGCACCTAGTAAGAACGGCGCTACATACCCATTGATGGCTAAAAATGTATCGTATGTTTTAGTTCCTAGCAGATTGCCTTTTTTGCGTCTAAACTCAAACGATACGGCTTGTATCACAAATACAATCAAAAAAAGTTTCCAAGCATAATAAGCTCCACCAAACGAAGTGGAATAGAACAGTGGAAATGCCGCAAACATACCTGCTGCAAAAAGAATTAAAGTAGTAAACGTAAATTCCCATTTACGTCCAATGGAGTTGACCACCATATTGCGTTCGTCGGCTGTTTTCCCTAAGGTACTAATCAATGATTGACCTCCTTGTACAAAAAGAAGAAAAACGAGTATCGAACCTACAAGCGACATAATAAGCCACCAGTATTGTTGTAAATCAAAGTGTGATAATGAATTAAGCATTTTCCCCTCCTTTCGTATTAGTTGATTCAGGACCTTTTTTGATAGCGACTAACATGATGCGAACTTCGGCTATTACAAGCACAGAAAGCAGTGCAAAAAACATCCAAAACGTAAGAATTACAGCCATTGAATTGATGTTAGATGTAGAAACAGATGTGGTCAGCAAATCTTGTATTGTCCATGGTTGGCGACCCACTTCGGCTACTATCCATCCTGTCATAGAGGCAATAAACGCCATCGGGAAACCAAGGATACCCAATCGCAACAACCATTTGTGGTTTTCTACTTTATTTTTGATGCTGAAAAACAACAATCCAGCTACTACAGCAATCAAGAAAAAGCCCGCCATCACCATAATATGGAAACTATAAAAAATCATTGGTACATTTGGAATAACTTTTTCAGGACTTGTAATATGAGCATACCCCATAAAAGGTTGGTATTCGGTAAATAATTGCAAAGCCATAGTTTTCTCTTCGCTATTATCCGTTTTTTTATACAACGAGAGGGCTTGCATTGCTACCCTTCCATATTCCATTTTCTTAGAAGCAGATACTATTTCTAATTTGTCTGATTTATATCCATATACCAAATCATTGATGCCAGGCACAAATGCATTGATATCTCTATAGCCCAAAAATGAAAGGACATAAGGTATTTCTTGTTTGAAAATAAACGGGTCTTTGTTATCTCCAATTTTTTTACCAGGTGTAAGTATTCCTACAGTTACCAATCCTGCTCCTTCTTTGCCATCATACAATCCTTCCATGGCGGCAAGTTTTGCGGGTTGATGTTGTGCTACATTATATGCTGAACCATCGCCTGTTAAGATAACCAAGCCTGTGCCCACTAATCCAAATACGCTGGCTAGAAAAATACTACGTTTTGCAAACAGTACGCTGCGTCCTTTTAGCAAATACCAACTACTTACAGCAATAATAAAGAACGACCCAATTACAAAACCCGAAGAGATGGTGTGTAAAAATTTATTTACAGCAAAAGGTGAAAATAAAATTGCCCAAAAATCGACCATTTCGTGGCGAGCGATATCTGGGTTAAAGCTCATGCCCACTGGGTAATTCATCCATGCGTTTGCTGTTAGTATCCATAGGGCAGATAAACTGGCACCAAAGGCAACAAGATAACAGGCTACTAAATGGAACTTTTTGCTAATACGCCCCCAACCAAAAAACATAACAGCAACAAAAGTAGATTCGAGAAAGAATGCCATAATACCTTCAGCCGCTAAGGGTGCACCAAAAATATCGCCTCCAATCCACGAATAATTAGACCAGTTGGTGCCAAACTCTAAACCCAAAATGATGCCTGTGCCCACACCAATAGCAAAGTTGATACCAAATAATTTTGCCCAAAATTTTGCGAGTTTTTCCCATTCAGGGTCATTGGTTCTTACGTGGAGGGTTTGTGCAAAGGCAATGATATACGTCATACCAATGGTAAGAGGTATAAAAAGCCAATGAAAAAAGGCTGTCATGGCAAATTGGGCTCGCGACCAGTTTACCAGTGTTAAGTCAATGTTTTCAATCATACGAAATGGTGTTTAATGGTTGTATTAAATCATGAGTAACTGATTCGATGCGGTGTTGTTCACTTTCCCATTTGGGTTTAAGATAACGAGGATACAAAAAACCTTTTAGAAATCCATAAAAAATTAAAAATTTGATAAGAATGATTATCAACAATATTTTAGCCATTTTTGACCGTTTGATGTATAGAATGCCATCTTTGATAAAAGAAAAATGGCTAGAACTTGGTTGTTGTATCATATAAGTGTTCAATAGGTAGCAAATATATTAAGAAATGATAAAAAAATCAAATATTTATTACAAAAATGGGTGTTTTGAAGTTGATTTTTAACTAAAAAACAATAATTTGCGAAATATACTGTATATTCAATCCTATCGTATGACATTTTTTTTTGCAAATTGTGTATCTTTGTTCACTTACATTTGATTTACAGAATTTACATCAACCATATGACAGACAAAGAAATTGTTTTAACGAAAGAAAATTTGTTTTATTATTTGAGTAAATCCCAGTTGGGAAGAGCTATAGAGCTGATTGATAATTTGTTGACACAAGTGCAAGATGGTTATTATGGCGATGAAGTTTACGAACTTAAAACAAACTATAAACGTATGTTGCAGTATATGTTTTACGGGGTTAATGATCCTGAACAACATCTTGTTTATCAGCATTTACTGAAAGAAACGTACGAGATAGGAGAGCATTTAGCTGACAAACTTTTGCAACTTAATAGTACCCAATATACATATCGTACCAAACGTTTATTTGCCGTACAACCTGTTATCTCAGATGAGTTGGTATTGTCTGGTTTTCAACGCTATGCATCACTAGGGAATCGTAAAACAGAAAGTGATATTCGTGAATATGAAATGTTGATTTCTTATAGTTTTGATAAGTATTGGTTAACATCTCTGTATAGCGAAACTATGCTACAACAGGTAAAACTGTTGGCAGAGGATGAGACTATTGGTCAAATCGAATTGTGTTCACTTGCTTCAGCAATTACATTGAGTAGCATGGCTTTTTTTGACGAAAAAAAATGTTTGGCGTTAGTTGAATTAACAAAATCGCGTTATCCTGAAGTTGTATTAAGGGCATTGACAGGCGTAGTGTTATTTTTGTATTTTCATCATCAACGCATTTCTTTTTATCCCGTTATTCGTACCCAAATTACCTTGTTGTTTGATAAAGAAGAGTTTATCGTAGCCTCACAATTAATTATAAAACAATTTATTAGAAGTAAAGAAACTGAAAAAATAACAAAAGATATTACTGAAAATATTCTGCCAGAATTATCCAAAATAGCTCCACATGTGCAAAATGATTTAGCCGATATTGATAAGCAAGAAGAGTTGGAAGATAAAAAAAATCAATGGCAAGATATGATAGAAGAAACGGGTATTGGCGAAAAAATGCAACAATATGCCGAACTACAAAGTCAAGGTGCAGATATTCAGATGAGTACGTTTTCGATGCTCAAAAATTACCCATTTTTTAATGTTGTTTCCAATTGGTTTTTGCCTTTTTATGCCGAACATTCTTCTGTGAGCAACTTATTTAAAGAAGAAAAGGAAAATAGTTTTTTATCTTTTTTAGCCAAAAGTCCTATACTTTGTCATTCGGATAAATATTCGTTTTGCCTAAATTTAACGATGGTGCCAGAGCAATATCGCAAAGCAATGATGAACGGTGTACAAATGGAATCGGAACAATTAAAAGAAATGACGAACGATAAGCTATCTCTCTCTAATACGGTTGTTGCCGAAGAAATAATGAATAAATACATTCAAGATTTATATCGTTTTTACAAACTGTTCCCTAAAAATAACAAAAACAGTTTTGACGATATTTTTACCTATAAGTTTGATTTTCACAAAACATGGATGTTTCGTTTACTAAACCCAACAAACGAATTTTTGTTTGAAATTGCAAACTTCTATTTTGCAAAAGAAATGTATGAAAATGCCCTTTCTGCCTTATTGGAATTAGAGGAACATACAGAGCCCTCTGCTGACTTGTATCGTAAAATTGGATTTAGCTATCAAAAAACCTACAATTATTCGTTAGCCATTGAGTATTACCTAAAAGCAGAACTGATTGAAACTGAAAATATATGGACAATCCGCAAAATAGCATATTGTTATCGCAATTTAAAACAAACGGACAAAGCCTTAGAGTATTATTTGCTGGCTGATAGTTTGCAACCCAATACTATTCGGTTGTTGTTTACCATTGGTGTTTGTTATGTAGAAATGCAAGATTATGATACTGCTTTGCGTTATTTTTATAAAATTGAGTTTTTAGAATCGAACCATAAAAAGAGCGAAAATTATATTGCTTTGTGTTCATTTTTACAAAAAAAATATTCTCAGGCTACCAAATATTACCATAAACAGCCAGACAAAAATACCTTTTATGAATTACTTTACATTGGTCATGCTTATTGGTGTTTAGGAAATAAAAAAGAGGCTTTACACTATTATCTACAAAGTGCTTATACAGTAAAAAAAGAGACTAAACAATTTAAAAACTTTTATGAAGCGTTGGAGCAAGATACCGATATTTTGTTGAAACATGGTTTTTCGCTCAAGGACATTGTTTTTATAGGCGACGCTGTACGCATGAAAATTGAATCATAACACACAAATCATTTAACCTTATACACATGAAATTAGCATTAAAAAACCCCATTGTATTTTTTGATTTAGAAACCACTGGCACCAATATTGTATCTGATAGAATCGTTGAAATCGCGTATTTGAAAATTTATCCAAATGGCAACGAAGAATCAAAACGATATTTGGTTAATCCAGAAATGCCTATCCCCCAAGAGGTTACCGCTATTCATGGTATCAGTGATGAGGATGTAAAAAATGAACCCGTTTTTAAAGAACTTGCCAAAATAATTGCCAAAGATATTGAAGGGTGCGATTTGGCTGGATACAATTCGGTGCGTTTTGATTTGCCCTTATTGGCAGAAGAATTTTTGAGAGCAAACGTAGATATTGATTTGGCGAAACGCAAAATGATAGATGTGCAAGTGATTTTTCACAAGATGGAACAACGTACCTTGTCGGCAGCATACAAATTTTATTGCAATAGCGAATTAACCAATGCACACACAGCCGAAGCTGATACACGTGCTACCTACGAAGTATTAAAAGCTCAATTAGATAGGTATGATAATTTGAAAAACGATGTGGCTTTTTTAGCTGACTTTTCGGCTCAACACAAAAATGCTGATTTGGCAGGGAGAATTATTTTCAACGACAAAAATGAGGAAGTTTTTAATTTTGGTAAATACAAAGGGCGTAGGGTAGAAGATGTGTTGAACGAAGATATGGGCTACTATGGATGGATAATGAATGGCGATTTTTCGCTCTATACCAAAAAAGTGCTTACCGAAGTAAAACTAAGAGGATTTTCCACTAAACGCTAGCTTAGAATACACAAAAAAACAGAGGATATGTTTCAAGTATATCCTCTGTTTTTTTATTACTTTCAGTAAGTAATTATCTAGTAGCTAAATATTTGCTTACATTCGTCTCAATCCGTTCAAGGATATTCTCTGTGGGAGCTTTGATAAATTTTTCGCCAGATATATTTTCAAATAACTCGATATAACGCTCGCTGATGCTGGCTACAATCTCATCTGTCATTTCAGGTACTTGTTGTCCTTCTTTGCCTTGAAAACCGTTTTCCATCAACCATTCGCGTACAAACTCTTTCGATAATTGTTTTTGTTGTTCTCCTTTTTCAAAACGTGCTTGGTATTCGGAGGCATAAAAATAGCGAGAAGAATCGGGCGTATGAATTTCGTCAATCAAATAAATTTGACCATTTTTTTTGCCAAACTCATATTTTGTATCTACCAAAATTAATCCACGCTCTAAAGCCATTTCAGTACCTCTTAGAAATAGTTGCATGGTGTATTTTTCGAGCAAAGCATAGTCCTCAGCCGACACAAGTCCTTGTTTTAGAATCTCTTCTTTCGATATATCTTCGTCGTGAAAACCTTGATCTGCTTTTGTGGTAGGAGTAATAATTGGCTCAGCAAAACGTTGATTTTCACGCATGCCATCAGGTATTTTTACACCACAAATCTCACGTACACCTTTTTGGTAGGCTCTCCATGCACTGCCACACAAGTAGCCACGCACAATCATTTCTACAGGAAACGAATCGCAATGCACACCCACTGTTACCATTGGGTCGGGTGTAGCCAATTTCCAGTTTGGCACAATATCAGCAGTAGCATCCAAAAATTTGGCAGCAATTTGGTTCAGCATTTGTCCTTTGTAAGGAATACCTTTGGGCAATACTACATCAAAAGCCGAAATACGGTCGCTTACTACCATTACCAATAATTCGTCGTTAATGTTATACACATCACGTACTTTGCCATGATACACGCTTTTTTGCTTGTCGAAGTTGAAATCAGTTTTTGTTAGTGCATTCATTGTTGTTAGGGTTTAGAGTGGGTTTTTATTTAGTGTTTATCTCTTTTTGTTGTTTTATTTCAAGAGCATGTTGTTCGTATGCCTCAATAATGCGACTTACCAACTTGTGTCGTACAATATCTTGTTTGGTAAAATGAATATGAGCTACACCTTCTACGTGGCGTAAAATTTTCATAGCGTGTATCATCCCAGACACTTGCGATGAGGGTAAGTCAATTTGCGTAATATCACCAGTGATAATCATTTTAGAGTGCAAACCTAAGCGGGTAAGAAACATTTTGATTTGTTGTGTGCTCGTATTTTGAGCTTCGTCCAAAATAATAATGGCATCGTTGAGTGTGCGTCCACGCATAAAAGCCAACGGAGCTATTTGAATGATGTTGTTTTCGATGTAATCCTTTAATTTTACTGCAGGAATCATATCTTGCAAGGCATCGTACAGAGGTTGTAAGTAAGGGTCAATTTTTTCTTTCATATCCCCAGGCAAGAAACCCAACTTTTCGCCCGCTTCAACAGCTGGTCTGCTTAAAATAATTTTTTTTGCTGTTTTATTTTTCAACGCTCTCACTGCTAAAGCAATGGCTGTATACGTTTTTCCCGATCCGGCAGGTCCTTCGGCAAATAGCATATCGTGTGTATCAAATAATTCTACCAACTTTTGCTGATTTTCAGTGCGAGCTGTTATTGGTTTTCCATTCAGCCCATGCAAAATTAAATTATTTGGCTTGCATACAAGGGGTGTTTCTCCTTTGATGATATTAATAATAACTTCTTCTGATAAGTTGTTGTATTCGGTAATATGCTGTTCTATTTTTGTAATTTTTTCGGCAAACAGAGCTATTTCGTCTTTATCGCCCATTGCCTTAATAGCATTTCCTCGTGCTATAATACGTACCTTTGGAAACAGATTTTTTATTACTAAAATATGAGCATTATTGACACCACAAAAGATAGTGGGGTCAGCATGTTCCAACACGATTACTTGTTCTGTCATTGGTAAAATTTTGGTATGCAAAGGTACATATTTTCTTTTATATTTTACAGCAAATTTATCATTACTTAATTTTTTAAGTAATATTAGGATAGGAAACTTTCTATCATCGAGAAAAAAGATAGGGATATAAAACAAGTAATGTGAATTCTTTCTGTTTTACACCATAAAAATTTTCTACCAATAGCATCATTTATCAAAAAAATAGTATTTTTGTAGCACCAAAGCCCATCTTTAGCTATAGTAAGTGTGCAAAAGGAGACATTATTTACTTAGTAGTAATGAGTCTTATCAACCTTCACGGTTGTTAAGGTATGCTTGATGAGGCTTTTTTGTTTTTATAGTAAACAAATAGTAAACACTTGAATATTAACCTTAAAATGAATAAATGTATGGAAAAGCCTTACGTAGTAGGTATTGATATTGGCGGAACAAACACAGTTTTTGGTATCGTAGATGCACGTGGAAGTGTATTGGCTACTAATTCGATTAAAACACAAAAACACACTGTGTTAGAAGATTATATACAGGAATTGTATGATGAGTTAACTAAATTAATTGCCGATAACACCCATATTTCTAAAATTAAGGGCATAGGTATTGGAGCTCCCAATGCAAATTATTTTAATGGTACTATCGAACAAGCCCCCAACTTACCATGGAAAGGTATTATTCCGTTTGCTGATAAAATTCAAAAGAAATTTGGCTTACCTGTAGCCATCACCAACGATGCCAATGCAGCAGCTATAGGTGAAATGATTTATGGAGCAGCTCGTGGTATGAAAAACTTTATTATGATTACCTTAGGCACAGGAGTAGGGAGTGGTATAGTAGCCAATGGCTCGCTTGTGTATGGTAGCGATGGGTTTGCTGGTGAACTAGGACATACCACTATGCGTCGCAACAACGGACGTTTGTGCGGTTGTGGACTAACAGGATGCCTAGAAACCTATGCTTCGGCTACGGGTGTGGCACGTTCGGCTCGCGAATTTTTAGAAACACAAAAAGACGTACCAAGCCGATTGAGAGATATTCCCGCTGATGAAATTACTTCCAAAGATGTGTACGAAGCTGCTGTAGCAGGAGATAAACTAGCACAAGAAGTATTTGCCTTTACAGGTCAGATTTTAGGCGAAGCTTTTGCCGATTTTATTAAATTCTCTAGTCCCGAAGCCATTATTATGTTTGGCGGGTTGTCAAAAGCAGGAGAGTTATTATTGCGTCCAATACGCGAATCGATGGAGAAAAACGTAATGCCAATTTTTAGAAACAAAGTAAAATTATTGTTCTCCGAACTCAAAGAAGCAGATGCTGCCGTATTAGGTGCCAGTGCTTTAGCTTGGGAAATAAAAGATTAATACGCACGTTTCAACACTATTTACAAATAAGCCTAAGCTAATGCTTAGGCTTATTTTTTATACTTGTAGAGTATTGTTGGGTATTGGTGTTAGTGGATTTCTTTCTCCGTAATCCTAAAATACCTTGTTTTTTT
>RRZU011299456.1_pt1 | contig 17804 bp, 16 predicted proteins | sample 2165561 | NCBI WGS metagenome assembly RRZU01 (sample SAMN10456909, study PRJNA506462) | wastewater metagenome | isolation source: wastewater sludge | place: USA: Moscow, Idaho | reverse complement strand
CCGCACAACTGGCCCGTAACATCGCCACCATCCAAACCCAACTCGAAGGCATAGCCAAAACCACCACCCTCAAACTCATCGACCGCACAACACCCCTCCTACCCGCCACCCAAGGAATCAAACACGCCAGCTAACCCAAACTTTCCCGGGCAAAAACATGTGAGGCACGGAACCAGTTTTCGCGGGCACATTGACATGAGGCATTACGTGTTGCTGGATGATTGATTCGAAGGGGTGGGGCTTTCGCTCAGTAAGTGGCTACACAGCGTTGATCTGTGCCAAATAGGGCGTACGTCAACGCTGTGTAGCCATCAAGAAATCCGAAAGTTCTCAACTCACTCCGGACGTGCCCGATGGCGGCCAGGATCCGGGCTTCGGAACGGCGTTGACCCGGGCTCCGGAACGGCGTTCACTCGGTCTCCACTCGAATAGATGAGGGATAGGGATATAGCCAAGGGTTGGGACAGTGACCTGGGGCTGAGCTATATCCCCAAGGCTGAACTATTCGGGGTGACCGCGGCGGTGCCGATCGCCAGCGCGGACATGACCGCAGCTCCACCCCACGGCGGGTGCGTCACCCCCATTGACCGGAACCGTGTCCTCTGCCATCGAAGGGTGCCGAGGATTGGAACGCGGTCGATTTCCATGCGCCCCAAGCGCTTAGTGCAGCCACGATTCCTCCAGCGATCAGCACCGTGCCCAGGGTCACCAGCAGGACACCGCATCCCCATCCTGCCGTCTGCCAATCAGCCGTGCCGAACTCGGCCACGTTCCATCCGTCGCGAGATTGGAGTTCGATCCACTCGTGGAGCTGCCAGAAGCCCATATCCTCACCGAGGGCCACCAGCAGAGCGAGCCCCGTAGTCATCACCGCGAACCCTCCAAACACGAAACCGGCGGTGTTGCCCTGGCCCGGAATGGTAAATCCGAAAATCGACCGGCTGCGCCGCAGCGACACCATGGGCAGCAGGAAGAGGATCGAGGCCATCAGCCCCGCGAAGCTGGCGATCAGGAGGCCCATCAGCCCGGTGATCAGAAGTTGCTCGCCCAGCGAGGCCGTTCCCGTCTTGATGATCGCAGAACCCATGATCTTCTGCCACCAATGGTGAGAGGCTGCGCCATCCAGTATCGCGCGGTTGGCGGGAACCAGCCAGAGCCCCACCATCGAGAGCAGGATTCCGGCGATCAGGGGGACGGGAGCGTACAAACTGGCCGAGATCATCCGGACGGCGAGCTTCATCACTGTCAGGTCGCGCATGAATGCCCCGCGCACGGACCACCACACGGCCAGCACCGCCGGAGCGATCATTGGAAGAGCTCCGTAACCGCGATCGCCATGCGTGTCATTGATCCCGTCGGAGGCACCCCAAGCAGCGAGGGCCAGAAGCAGGATGGGCAGAATCACCGCGGGGAAGCGATAGGCTTGCCGGGCGTCGGCGAGCGCCAGATACCACGCGGAAGGCTCCTTCGCCTGCAACGCACCAAGGGAAGCTTCCTGATCGTCCCCGTCCCAATCGTCCTCGTCCCATTCCTCGGGAGATTCGCTCTCCTCCGAGTAGTCGCCTTCCTTGGAGTAGTCGCTCTCCTTGGAGTAGTTGTTCGTCGCCAGATAGTCGTTCGTCTCCGAGTAACGGCCGGAGGCTCCGTCGCCCCATGCGGCTTGATAATCGTCATTGCTCCAGCTCATGTCTTGACGATAGTTGCTTCGTTGCGCCATCGTGCGGGACTTCAAAAATCCCGGTGAAGGGCCGGGCGGGCGCCGCGAGCTGGTTTGTTGTGCGCAGGCCCACTGGCCGGGTGGTGGGAAACTCATCCGTGAGAGATGCAATCCAGCCGCACGCCGGATTCCATCCACCACCGTTGCCACTGGGCCTCCAACGCGTGGTGGCCCAGCGGCACGAACTCACCTTCGGAGAGAAGAGCGGTTACCGGCGAGATTCCGTGCAGCGAGTTGACGAACCACAGTGGGTGTTCACGCAAATCCTCGATGGTCGCATCGCTGTACCGCACTGAAATCCCCAGACTCGCGAGGCGCAGGCGGATCTGCTCTGCGGTGACCCCGGGCAGGATTCTGTCCCGGCGCTCGGGGAACAGCGCGGTGGCGCCTTCCCACCACATCAGGCTGCCGGTGCAGGTCTCGAGCACCGTGCCGTCGTCGTCGCACAGAACCAGATCGTCGTATCCAAGATCCACGGCTCGGGCCCGAGCCTGCGCCAATCGGTCCAGATCGGGGCCCTTGACCCGCGGATGGCGGCGTGGGTCGGGCATCGGCAGGTGTGCCAGAGTTGTGAACGACCGCACCGCGGGCGCGGGGCGAATCTCGAGAATCAGGACATGGGCGGTATGTGCGGCCGATTCGTTCCGGCCCAGCCGCGTCCCGTGGAGAAATCCGCGGCGCAGGCTGACACGCGGGAACAATTCGGATACTTCCTGCTCCGTGTGCGCCCGGAGGATTTCGCCGGCGACCCGCTCCCAGAAGCTCCCCCGGCGGATGTCGAGTGGCACCCCGCGGCCGGTCATGTGCGAGACCGCGCGTTCGAAACGCCGGCAATGGGCCTCGAAACCGGACGCGGCGCCCTCCGAGCTGCGCCACGAATCGGCGGCCACAATCGGGAGGGTCAGGGCTGCCGGGCCGGAACCGCCAATCGGCGTGAAATCGGCACCGTTCCAGAGGTGCGCGGAGTGTGCGCTCGCGGTCATCACAGCCCGCCCTCCGGTGCGGTGCCGAGCATGCTCATCACCTGCAACAGCTTCTCGGCCTTGAGGTTCTTCTCCTCATACTCCGCGTTCGGATCCGAATCGAGCACGATCGCGCCCCCGGCGCCCACATTCCAGCGATCTCCGTCGCGCACCAGTGTGCGGATCGCGATGTTGAGATCGGCGCTTCCATCGAACGCGAGATAGCCGATCGAGCCCGAGTAGATGCCGCGGGCGCCCACCTCCAGCGCGTCGATGATCTCCACGGTTCGCATCTTGGGAGCTCCCGTCATCGACCCGCCCGGAAAGCTGGCACGAATCGCGTCGATCGCGTCCAGCTCCGGCAGCAGCCGCCCGCGAATGGTGGACACCAACTGGTGCACCGCGGGATGGCTCTCCACATCCATGAGCGTGGGGACTGTGACCGAACCGGTGACGCACACCCGGCCCAGATCGTTGCGGAGCAGGTCCACGATCATGAGGTTCTCGGCACGGGTCTTCGGATCCGTGCGCAGCAACTCCCTGACCAGCTCATCCGCGTGTGGGTCGGGGCTTCGGGGCGCGGTGCCCTTGATGGGCTTGGACTCGATCACCCGATCCGCGCCGATGGTGAGGAAGCGCTCCGGCGAGGCGGACATGATCTCGATGCGATCCCCGAATTCCGGGAATCGGAAATAGGCGGCGTACGGCGCGGGGTTGGCTCTTCTCAACGCACAGTAGTAGGCCAGGCCGTCGATGCTGCCTTTGCCCTCGAAACGATCCGTCAAGCAGATCTCGTAGCTCTCGCCGGCGTGGAGCAGGCGCTGTGACCTCTCAATTCGGGCGAGGTACTGATCGTGACTCAGACGCCACGCGCCGGAAACAGGGTGAGCGCCATCCGCGGCGCCGTCGGGGTCTGGGGCGCCGTCGAGAAGGCGGGGAAGGGCTCCCGCCCCGCGCAAGGATTGTGCGAGCGCTTCGAGCTCACTTTCCGGGCGTCCGGAATGCAGGTCCTCTTCGGCTCCCATCCATACCGTGTGCGCCGTGTGCTCCGCGTGATCGTAGACGATGAAGGACTCCGGGCAAAGCCAGTAGGCATCGGGGGTGTTCGAGCGATGCCTGTTCGGGCCCAGTAGCAGCGACTTCAACTCATACCCGAAGTACCCGAGATACCCGCCGGGAAACGGGAAACCCGCGGGCAGGCCCGTCACCCGCGTGTTCGCGATTCGCGCCTGAAGGAGCGCGAAGACGTCCTCCTCCTGCAACTCCTCCATTTCCTCGCCCGTGCGGATGAACGCCGTGCGATCGTCCACCCGGTACCGAATGGTCTGCGAGCTCGGCCCGGCCGCCGCGCCCAGGATGCTGTACCGGGGACCGTGCCCCGAGGCTTGGTCGGGATCGACCCAGAACAGTGGGGCGCGCGGATGCCGAGCTGTCAAAGCCCGGAAGGTCGCCTCCGTATCGAGGTTGACGACGATGCTCCGCACCTTCGCATGAAGCGTCAGCTGGCGGGTGACCGGCGCCGCCGTGGGCGGATCCGGCCGCAACACCACAGCGGAGCGCGGGATGGGATCCGTGACGGCGATCTGGGCCGAGACCGGGAGCGGGGCAGGGGATCCGCCACCGGGGCGGCGATGTGCTGCGGTCTTGAGAAAGTTGGCGAGCAGCCTGTCACCATGCTCCGTGAGGATCGACTCGGGGTGAAACTGCACTCCCCAATGCTGCTGGCCCGGAACCCGGAAGGCCATCACCAGGCCGTCCTCGGACCGTGCATGCACGTGCAGCGTCGATTCGTGCACCACGTGCAGTGAGTGGTAGCGAACCACGCGAAAATCCTGGGGTATTCCGGCGAACAGTCCGCGGCCGGTGTGGCTGAGTGTGCTGACGTAGCCATGCCGCGCCTGCGGAGCGTTGATGACACGTGCTCCGTGGCTCAACCCCAAGCCCTGGTGGCCCAGGCAGACTCCGAGAAGGGGGATGCCCCGCGCGGCATCGATGATCACGCGTGAGCCGGCGAAATCGCGGGCTCTGCCCGGATGACCGGGCCCGGGGGAGATGACCACGTGGCTGACGTGACCATCTCGCATCAGGTCGGGAATCGAGTCCGATGTGGCGATGTCCTGTGCCCGCACCACCTCGACCGGTTCCGCGGCCAGCTGGCAGATGAGCTGATGGAGGTTGTAGGTGTAGGAGTCGTTGTTGTCGACCAACAGGATCACGTCGGCTCCTCGGGCTCGCTTCGGTGTCAGGCCGCGGCGCGGATCTGATCGGCGAGCTTCTGAGCGGCCTTCTGGTTCTTCTTTCCATCGAGCAAGGCCTTCGGGCGGTCCGGACTGGTGTCCAGGACGACGTCGATGCGTGATCCTCCCTGTATCGGGGTGACGCGAGCCTCGACGTTGAGCTCCCACGTGAGCATCGTCTTCTTCGTGGCGAAACGGACGAGGCCCTGCTCCGGTGTGGAGTCGTGAAGCTTGTGCTTCTGCTCGGCGATGACCCGTTCGATGACCTGCAGGGCGGCGGCGGGCCCAACGGGCAGATCAATGGTGACGTGCGCGGATGAATCCATGGTCCGTCCTTTCAAGGTGGCTCCCGTTCCTCGAAGGATGCGGGAAGAGACGCCTCATCCTTTCAATGGAATACGGTGCAAGTCAAAGCGAGGGGACATATATCCAAACGATTGCAATGGACCAAAGCCCTGATTTTGCGCCAGTGGTACGGGCCGACCCGGTGGGTTGCGCCCCACGTGTGGGGGTGTGGCCGTCGATCATGTGGACCAGCCCAGCAATATCGCGTCAAGGGAGGTGACGATCCTGGCGAAGGTCTCCTCGATGCTTCGGGGTTGCTTGAATCCTCCGCCGAGCTCCAACGAAATGAAACCGTGCAGGGTGGAGCGGATGAGACGGATGGCATCGGTCAGGCTGTTGCCCGCAAGGTGATGGGCGCGCAGTGCGGAGGCGAAAGCAAGGAGAACCTCCTCGGCGGCCGCCTGCCCAGCCATGTCGTACGGGTCTGGAGCCACTTGGAGCGCGGCGTAGCGCCCGGGATGCTCGTGGGCCCAGTCGCGCAGTGCCGTGGCCAGGGCCACGAGGGCATCGCGGCCAGAGAGCCCCACGCACGCCGAGGAGAGCAACGTGGCGGCCTCGTGCGCCGCTTGTTGACTGATGGCACCACGCAGATCGGCCAGATCCGTCACGTGCCTGTACACACCCGGAGGGGCGATGCCGAGGGCCCGTCCGAGCTTGGTGATGGTGAGTTCGGCCCATCCGATCTCATCGGCGAGCTCCGCTGCGCGATTGACCACCGTGACTCGATTCAAGCGCTCAGCCATGCATTCCCTCCGTGACATCCAGAAAGGGCAACAATGCTTCGAGGACCACCTCGGGCTGTTCCGCCATCGGATAGTGCCCCGCGCCGGTGATCATGCGATGTGTGCCGCCCAGTGCGGCGGCGACCCACCGCGCCTCTGCCTCCGGGTTGCGGAAGTCCCGATCCGCGCTCCCCATGACCACGAGAGTGGGAGCCGCAACGTGCGCGAGTGCCAGTTCGGCGGGTGCGTGCGATGTTCGCGCGGTCGCCTGAAAGGCCCTCCATCGCCCGGGCCTGCGCAGGAGATGGAGCGCCCTTTCCACGTGCGCTTGGTGATCCGCAGGCTTGTGGTCTCCAAACAGGGACGAATAGTACGCTCTCCACACGGTGGGACCCCACGGGCGTGTGAGCATCATACGCATGAGGATTCTGAGGGCCGCCGGTCCATGATCGCGCACGAACGGGCCGATGAGAACCAGTCGGTTCACGGCCTTCGGTCGCTGTGCGGCGGCGAGTACCGCCGCGGCGGCCCCCATGGAGTTGCCGACCATCGTGACCGGGCTGCCGCCGAGTTCATCGATCACCGCGAGAACATCGCTCGCCGCAGCCGCGTCGTCATACGACGGGAAGTGTGTGGAACTGTCGCCGTGGCCGCGCAGGTCCATGACCGCCACGCGAAGGCCCGCGGACTCCAGTGCCGGAGTCAAGTGGCGGAAGGATGCGCGTGATTCGCCCATTCCCGGTACGCACAGGACGGGTGGGCCGGAACCCCTGACCTCGACGGCTATGTGGCCACCTTCGCGGGGAATGTGTATCAGATTCATGTTATGAAGCATAACAACAAGTTATGGAAACTAACAAGAGGGGTCTCCGGGAGGCCGAGGGCCGCCGGATGAACTCTCACCGCGGGGACATGGGGTCATATCAAGCCTCAGTGTGGAACTGGGCGTGCAAGGTCCCCACATGCGCCGCCTGAAAGCCGCCGGGGGCGATGACGACCGCCGGGGGCATTGAGAATGGGCCACGGATTCGATTCGCCAACACATTCTCCAGTTCGAAGGCATCGGATAGGCTCGCCGGAGGAGTGGAGGTGATTCCTGTGCAGTCAAACGCTTTGCGTCCGCCCGGTCGGGGTGCTGGGGCGGCCCGTCTCGCGCTCGGGCTGGGGATCGTGACGTTCGTTCTGCCGCTGCTGAATCTCGCGTGGGTTCTCCAGGCGTCCTGGTGGGAGGAGACGCATCCTTCCCAAGGACTTGAATCGCTTGTGCCGTGGGTATTCCTTCCGGTTGTCTCCGTGCTGTGTTTTGTGACTGGCGCCTCGGGTGTGGTTCTTTCTCTGATTGCACGATCCGCTGGTGTTGCCAAGAACCGTTCGTGGGTGACTGCTCTTCTCCTCAGCGTGATCGGTGCGTTGATTCTTCCTGTCGTTGCCGCGCTGTACTCGGGGGATCCGTGGGTGTTCCTACAGTTCTTTCCCTTCGTTGTGGGAGCCGCTGGCGCGTAGTCGTTCATGCCGAATCAACCATGTGTGGGGGTTTCCATGGGTTCATAGCATTGACGTCTCCGCGCTCGCAGCACACGATGTACTGGCATGGACCATGCGAACAGGGTTGACATCCACATGTTTCGGCCCAATTCCCACTCCGAATGGGCGCCGGAGGCACTGTTCCATTTCTTCATGGAGGTGAGGGCGCGCCATCTGACTCAATAGTCAGTGAGCGCGCCTGGATCGCCATGAAGCAAATAGGCCAACCAGAAAACCCACACGTTCCAACCATCAAACGCCCATGCGGCCCCGCACGGATGCCACATGCCCACACAGGTGCGCGGTACCCGCTCCATCTTGCGTGGTTCCGCGCCAAAGATGGGAAGATGAGGCCAAATTCTTTGTTTGGGAGGACACGATGAGCATGGACGAGGCAAGCCGCGCAATCGACGCGGACAATCCACCGCCCCGCAAGCCCCCGCCGGACAATCCACCGCCGCCTCACACCCGATTGAGCAGGCCCATGCCGCCTCAGCTCCCGCCGCCGGGTAGCAGGACGGCGAACCTCGCCCGATGGTTCGGGTTCGGCTCGCTCGGCTTGTCGCTGCCCCTCCTCATGGCCGTCATGGCGCTGCTCCTTGCGCAGGAGGGCGCGTCCGACGGTGCCATTGGGCTGACCGGGGTTGCCATTCTGGTGTACTTCGTCCTGACCCCGGTGGCCGCAATTTGCTTCGTCATGGGTCTGCTGGGCGCGGTGCTTGCCGCGATCGTGCGGCTGAGAAACACGGACCAGCCGTGGATGGCGGCGTTCGCGTGTGGCCTGGTGGGTGCCGTCCTGCTCCCGATCCTCGTTTCCCTTGTTGCAGGCGATTCCTGGGTATTCTGGGACTGGCCCAACTGGTAGTGCGAACCGCGTCTACAACCACCACGCCGCGGCTACAACCACCACGCCGCGGCCACGATGGCATCAGCGGATCCTACCCGGTGTTCTGCAATCCGGCGGCAACTCCGGAGACGGACAGCAGCAGCAGGTGTTTCCACTCGGGAGGCGCCGCGGTGGTGCCTCCCTCGGTCGAGCGAAGCACGCGCAGTGCTCGAAGTTGCAACAGTGAGAGCGCGTCCACGTACGGGCTGCGCATCTTCACGGCCATCTGTAACACGGGCTTGTTCTCCAGCAGCTTGGTGCCGCCGGTGATCTTCACGAGCCACTCGCGAGTCAGCCGCATCTCGTCCATGACCATCTCGGTCAGATCGGGGCGGTCCCCGAGGTTCAGGTAGCAGCGCGCGATGCGTGGATCGGCCTTGGCCAGGCTCATGCCCACGTTGTCGATGACCGTGCGCAGCAGTGGCCATTCCTCGTAGGCCCGGCGAAGCAGCTCCTCGTCACCGACCGCGGCCAACGCAGTCCCCAGCCCGAACCAGCCGGCGAGATTGATGCGAGCCTGGGACCACGCGAACACCCACGGTATCGCGCGCAAGTCGGCGAGCGATTCGACCGAGAGTCCCCGGCGCGCCGGCCGGGAACCGAGCGCGAGCAGGCCGATCTCCTCCTGCGGGGTGACCGTGGCGAACCACGGTGCGAACCCGTCGGATGTGACCAGCGCGTCGAAGCGTGCGCGCGAGGAGTCATTCAGGATTCTGGCGACCTCCGCATACCGCTCGGCGGCCCGTTGGTTGCGCTCCTCAATGGAGGGAGCCACAGCCAGCAGGGTCGCGGCGGCGACCTGATCGATGTGGCGCAGTGCGATCGTAGGATCCCCGTAGCGGGCGAACACCACTTCACCCTGCTCGGTGACCTTGAAGCGCCCCTCAACGGAATGTGGCGGCTGGGCAAGGATCGCGGTGTGGGCGGGTCCGCCGCCGCGGCCGAGTGCGCCGCCGCGGCCATGGAAGAGCGTGAGCTCGTAGCCGTTCTCGCGAGCCCACGCGCCAATTCTGGCCTGGGCCTCGTAGAGGGCGAGGTTGGCGGAGACCGGCCCCACGTCCTTCGACGAGTCCGAGTACCCGAGCATGACCTCCACCTTGCCACCCGTTTCCCGGAGCCTCTGGGCGAATTCGGGGTGGGTGACCGCTTCGGCGAGAATGGCGGGCGCGGCCTGAAGATCGGCGTAGGTCTCGAAGAGTGGGATCACGTCCAGCACCGGAACCTTGCCGGTCCTTCCGACGGCGTGATGGGCCAGCTGATGGACGATCTCCAGATCCCGCGCGGATTGCGTGAAGGAGATGATGTAGCGGCCTGCGGCCCGCGGGCCGTAGCGGCGCTGTATCTGGGCGACGGTGCGGAAGACCTCCAGGACTTCCTCCGTCTGCTCGCTCAGCTCCCCGCCGGCCTCGCACTCGGCGAGCGCCTTCGCGTGCACCGCGGAATGCTGGCGCACCTCCAACTCGGCCAAATGGAATCCGTAGGTCTCCACCTGCCACAGCAACTGCTGCAGGCTGCCGTACGCCTGCCGCGGCGATCCTCCCCGCACCAGCGACTCCTGGACGACTCTCAGTTCGGCAACCAACTCGTCGGGATCGGGGTAGGAGAGATCGGCGTTGCGATTGCGGGTGGCCTTGATGCGCCGGGAAATCAGCATCATGACGCGCTTGTGCGGCTCGTCGGGCGCCCGCTTGACGGCATCCTTGGCACCCTCTTCGTCCGCGACGGCAAGGTTCTGCCACAGCGAGAGCAAATCCTTGCTGGGCGCCGTGGTTTCTGCCGCGAGCGTGAGCTTGCGGGCCACCCGGTCCGAGGTGCGTTCCAGGCCGCGCAGCACGTGATCGGAGGCGATGGCCACGGCCTTCTGGGTCACTGAGGCCGTGACGAAGGGGTTGCCGTCGCGGTCGCCGCCCACCCAGGTTCCCACGCGCACGAACGGCTTGACCACGGGAGCCCTCGTACCTGACGCGTGACCCTGAAGGGCATCGTCGACTCTGCGGTAGACCTTGGGCACCGTGGTGTAGAGAGTCTCGTCGAAGACGGCCATGATTGCCCGGACCTCATCCGTGGGCTCGGGCCGCTTGGGGCGGACCGGTGCGGTGCGCCACAGCGTGTCGATCTCCTCCAACAGGCGGCGCTCGACCCTCTGGGTTGCCACGGGATTTGCCTGCGCGGTCTCGCGTTCGACGAGCAGTGATGCCAAACGGCGAATGCTCGAGGAGACTGCCCTGCGGCGCGCCTCGGTCGGATGCGCCGTGAAGACGGGGTGGAATTCCAGACGCTCCAGGCGTTCCAGAGCCTCCTTCTCGCCGATCTCCTCGCTGAGCTGGAGGAATGCGCCGTGGAGGGTCTTGCTGGAATCCTCGGTGCCGGGCTGCGTTTGCCGCAGCACGCGGACCCGCTGGAACTCCTCGGCAAGATTCGCCAGGTGGAAGTAGACGGTGAAGGCTCGTGCCACTTCGTCGGCTCGGGCCACGGAGAAGGAGTCGGCGATGGCCACGGCGCGGTCGAAGGCCTCGGAGGATTCATCCGCATACGCGGCGATGGTCGCCTGCCGAAATCCTTCGACATCCTCATAGAGGCCGGGTGAGCCGCTCTCGCGCAGCACCTGCCCCAGGAGCAGACCCAGCAAGCGCACATCCGCGCGCAACTGCTCGGGCAGCTCGCGCTCCGTGGTGATTCGCTGGCCCAGGGTGGCCGCTGGTATGGAGTTGACATCGGACATGCGGCCCATCGTAACCGACACCGAATTCCATCAGTCGTTCGGATTCCGCGCAAAAGTGCGCGTGTATCGTGCCGGATCTCCGTCCGGACTCGTTCTCCGGACTTTGGTCAGACCGGGGGACGTGAGGACCCACCTTGTTCCGGGCCGACGGCGGCGCCGCGTGGTCTGGTCGGTAGGTCCAACCCGGCCTCCGCCTCCCATGACTTCGCTAACACTTTGGGATGCCCCGGTGATTCGTGAGGATCAGCGGGCGCCCGGCCACCAGCCGCCTCTCCAGCGGCGCTGTTCCGGATCTTCCGGACCGGCGTACCGGCCGTCGTCGTCAAAATCCTCGAACCTCTCCCGGCCCCGAGGGCCTCGGCCGCCGCCGCGACGATGCCCGTGGGGGCCACGTTCTCCCGGGAAGCCACCGGGCCCGCGACGCTCGTCGAACTCGTCGAAGCCGTGGTCCGCGAAGAATCGCATGCGATAGAGCTCGGCCAGTTCGTCGGCTTCGTCTTCGGAGAAGCTTTCCTCCATGCGGGCGAGAATGCGCGAGAGGTAGTCACTGAGGGTCTGCTGCTCCTCCTCGGAGAGGCAATCGAACACCTGGGCCAGCGAACTGGCCCGATCCTCCTCCTGCGAGGCCGCCGAGTCCTCTTCCAGAGTCTGCTTGCCCTTGTCGGTCAAGGTGATGATGGAGGCGCGGCGATCCTTCTCCGACTGCGTGCGGGTGATGAGTTCGGCCCGCTCCAGCTTTCCGAGAATCTCGGCGAGAGCCTGTTTGCTCATGTCGAGCAGGTAGCCCAACTCCTTCTGACTGATCTCGGGCTGGAGTTTGAGGATGGACAGGACTCGGCCCTGCCCGCGATGGGGATTGTGCAGTGGCCCTCGATGAGGGCCGCGCCCGCGCAGGTTGTGCCGCTGCTGGCGATGTGCCAACCGCTCGAAGCGAATGAATTGTTCCAATAGTCGTTGTTGAGTTTCATGCATGAGCATGCCACCTCTTTCGTTCTTGTGATGTTCATGTGCCGCACCTGAATGGTCAAGTGCTTGACTTAAATATACAAGTACCTGACGGTATGGTCAAGTACTTGATTTATTGACGTTCGTGACCCACGTGGCAGGAGAAGGGTGGTGGCGGGCGTTCCGGCTCCGTTTTTGGTGTTGACAGGACATTTGGAAGTTTGGCGGGTGTTTCTGTGGTATCCGGTGTCACCTGTCAGGCGAGGCACTCCGGTGACGCGCCTCTGACCTGTGAGTTTGCTGTTTTGAACGCGCACTTCGCCGCGAGCTTGTAAAGTACAGGGAGACGATCGTGGCAACGTAGCCAAGAGCTTTCGAAGCAAAGCGAATTCGACGTCGTCGACGACCACGAGGAGTCCCCATGCACCAGTCAAGCCGCGAAATCGTGGACACACGATGCGGCCCGGTGCGGGGAGTGGGCACGAATTCCGTGGAGTTCCTTGGCATTCCGTACGCCGAGGCGCCGGTGGGGGAGCATCACCTCATGGCACCCGTCCCGCGCAAGCGGTGGCAGGGGATCTTCGACGCGACGCACTACGGTGCCACCGCGCAACGCCGGACATTGTCCGACGCAACGCTGATACCCGAGCCCTCGATCCCGGGCGACGACACCCTGGTGCTCAACGTCTTCACCCCGGCTCCCAACCGACGCTTTGCCAAGCTACCGGTCATGGTGTGGATCCACGGCGGCGCCTACGTTGCCGGTTCCCCGGCGAGCCCTTGGTACCACGGCCATTCCTTCAACGCCCGGGGAGTCGTCACGGTGACTGTGGGCTACCGGGTTGGCTTTGAGGGCTTCGGTTACGTGGCGGGATCCGATGCGCCGGCCAACAGGGGCCTGCTCGATCAAATCCTCGCCTTGGCGTGGGTGCGGGAGAACATCACGGAGTTCGGTGGAGATCCGGAGCGCGTCACCCTTGCCGGTCAGAGTGCCGGCGCCGGATCCGCCCTCTATCTCATGACCAGTCCGCGGGCACAGGGGCTCTTCCAGCAGGTGATCGCCCAGAGCGCCGTCACGCTCGAATCGTCCCTCGATTCCGCGCGCAAGGCCTCCGAGGAGCTTGCGCACATCGCCGAGATTTCGCCAGATCTGCGCTCGTGGCAGGATCTGGGCGAGGAGCGCATCGCAGAGCTGGTCGCGAGGCTTCCGGATCCCGCCGAGGACTTCTCGCGGGACCCGATTCAACTCGCCCACGAGCTCATCTCGATGGAGGGTGCCGGCAAGAAGGCCGTCTCGCCGCTGCATTTCGGTCCGGTTGTCGACGACGACGTCGTCCCCATGCCGGTGACGAATGCACTCGCGGCGGGCGTTGGCGCGGAGATTCCACTCCTCATGGGATGCACGCGCAACGAGTTCACGATGCTCATGAAACCGATGAGCGAGTTCTGGCGCAGTTATGAGCCGCGGGCCGTGCTGAACGAGGCAGGGTTCCCCAAACTCGCCGCTTGGTCATTCGTGCGCGAGCATCCGGAGCTGCGCAATGACACCGCGCTCGTACTCGGGCAGCTGACCACCGCGGGCGTCTTCCACATCCCGCTCATCCAGCGGGTGCAGGCGCGGATCGGCGCACGGGTGGCGGCGGCATGCGACGTCGAAACGGGCGTGACCGTGCCCGGCAGGAAGGCCCCCACGTGGATCTACGAGTTTGCCTGGCCCAAACCGGCGAGCGGCCTGGCGGACCACTGCGCGGAGGTCCCCTTCGTCTTCAACTGCTTGGACGATGAGAATGTGGCTCGGATCTTCGGTACGAAGGAGCCCCCACGCACTCTCGCGGCCACAATGCACTCGGACTGGGTGCGTTTCGTGACAACCGGGCAGCCCGGCTGGAACGCGTGGACCGAAGGCAATCGTGGCCGCACCTATGGCGCCGATGCCTCAGGAAGCGTGCGCACGGCGAAGCCGTTCCGCCTCGAGATCGCACTGGTCAAGGCAATCCGGGCGTCCCAGCGGTGAATGGGGCGCCGCCGGTCCGCGCGCGGCGATCTACTCGCAGCCGATGCCGTCGCCGTCGCGATCCAAGTGACTCCCATACCCGGGATCACCCACGTGCACGGGCGCGGCGCCCGCGGCACGGGCGGCGGAGCAGTTCTTGTAGTAGGCGCTGGGCGCCGCAGGTTCGGCCGCCGGAGCGGGTTCGGCAAGTTGTGCCGTGGCGGTGGCGGGTTCCTCATTCGAGGATTCCGAACTGGTCAACGTGGCCTGGCATTCATCGCGCTGCGTGCTCAGTTCGGTGATCTGGCCATTGAGAGTCTCGATGGTCTGGTCCCGTTCGGCGAGGATGGCGCCCTGATCCTGCCAGCCGCTCTTCTCGGACTTCAGCTTCGAGAGCTCGGAGTCGAGCTCCGCGACCTTGTCCTCCTGCTCCTTCAGATCCTTCTCCGCGCCGGTGAGCTTGGTCTGGGCTGAGGAGTACTGGAAGTCCAAGGACTTGTATTCGGACGACTCCTCCGGGCTGTTGACACCGGTGCCGATGGCGATGCCCAGCACGAGGAGGGCTGTTCCCCTCACCAGACGCCACTTGTGGGTTCTCAGGAACGGCGGCTTCCTTGCCGCCTCGGGGCCCTGACCGGCGGGTTGGCCGATGGCATTCAGGGATTTGGTGGGGGCACCTTCGTGGAAGACGCCATCGGGATACGAGTGGGACATCGCTCTTCAATCCTCAGGTAATGCGTGAATGACGGCCAGATTTTATGCGGGACTTGCGCAGAACACCTATGACGTTCGTCATTCTTGTGGGTGTCTTCACCACACAACGGGCAGCGCCGGTCCAAACCGATGCCCAAAGAGGTTACCCTTCGGGAGGAAGGTGGTGGAGACCATGTACGTCAAGGTGTGTGGGCTGAAGTCGGCGGAGGCCGCCCGGGTGGCCATCGAGTCCGGCGCCGATGCCATTGGGGTTGTACACGCCCAGGGCAGCCCGCGCCATCTGGAACCCGATGCGGCGCGCGCGGTCATCGACGCCGCAAGAGATGCTGTGGACACCGTCCTGGTTGTGGCCACCGTGCCGGTTGCCGAGGCCGTTGCGCTCGCGTTGGAGCTCGGCGTTGCCGTGCTGCAGCTGCACGGCAACTACACTGCGGCGGACTTCGCCCTCGCGAGCTCCACGTTCCCGCGGGTGTGGCGGGCCACGTCCCTCACGAAGCATCCCGATTTGCACGTGGGAGCGCAGGGGGAGGAGCTCATCCTGCTCGATGCCCCCAGGGCTGGCGGTGGCGAGACCTGGGATCTGGGCGCCCTCGCCGGTTCCCGGCCGGACGGCAAGTGGTTGCTCGCCGGCGGCCTCACTCCCGGAAACGTGGAGGAGGCCATCACCATTGCGAGGCCATGGGGTGTGGACGTTTCCAGCGGCGTCGAATCCGCGCCGGGGGAGAAGGACCTCGAGCTGATCCGCCAATTCGTTGCGCGGGCACGCGGCGTTGGGCCTTCCGATTCCTAATAGGGCATCACAGCGTTTGGTGTGCCGTCTACGGCGCGGCGGACGCTGCGGTGCCCACGTGGCTCAGCAAATGCCCGCGCCAACCATGAAATCACTCATCCAGGAGAAGCGCCGGGCCTCACCGAGCCGGCGTTGAACCTCCAGCGCCGATCAACGCGGCCGGACTGGCGTCAACGTGACCGCCGTGTTCGATGCATGTCTCACCGTTCGCATGGTCCGCGCACGCGACGAAACGGGCGCGGCAGCTGGCATCGGCGCAGTTCACGAGAGTGGCCGATGCCTCGCCGCACACGGAACACCGCCCGATGATCTTGGCTCCCGGCGCGAAGTCCATGGCTTCGCGGCCGTCGAAGATCGCCAGTGAGCCGTCCCAGAGGCCGTCGTTCCCGAAGGCCTCGCCGTACGTCACGATGCCGCCCTCGACCTGATAAACCTCCCGGAAGCCGCGCTCCCTCATGAGCGCGGAGAGGATCTCGCAGCGCACGCCGCCGGTGCAATAGGTGATGACGGCCTTGTCCTTGATCGCATCGAGTTCCCCGGATTCGATGGCGTCGATGAAGCCGTGAGTTGTGGAGATCTCGGGGACGATCGCTCCGCGGAAGCGCCCGATGGCGGCCTCGTAGGCGTTGCGCCCGTCGAGGAAGACGACCTCGTCGCCGCGCTCGGCAACGAGCCTGTTCACGGCCTCGGGGCGCAGATGTTCTCCGCCTCCCACCACACCGTCCTCGGTGACCCTCAACTCGCCGGGAGCTCCGAACGCAACGAGCTCATCGCGCACCTTCACGGACAGGCGAGGGAAGTCGCTGACCTTGCGCCACGGAACCGTGCGGTCCCGGCCGTGCTGGATCCGCGGTTCCTCCTCCACGAAGCCGGTTCCGTCGCTCCACTTGACGAACTCCGGAAGCCTCGCAAAAGGGCCGTACTCCTTGGTCCGCTTGACGTACTGTTTACAGGCTTCGAGCTCGCCACCCACGGTCCCATTGATTCCGTGCCCGGAGATGATGATGCGCCCGCGCAGCCCAAGGGAATCGCACAGCTCTCGCTGCCACAGCCTCACGGCCTCCGGATCGGCCACCGGGGTGAAGACGTAGTACAGCAGGATCTTCGGAATGCTCACGGCACTCATCGTAGTGGGTTTCGGAGCCGGCCGGGCATGGCGGATCGGCAGGGAGTTGCCGGATACCGGCGATGTTGAGAAACTGTGTGGGGATCGCGGGCGCGCGTCTCCCCCGTGCAGGGACGGCCCTGCACGCGAATCTCATGTGGGACGGCCCGAAAGGTTGGCATCGCCATGCACTGGGTTGTTCTCGTCATCTCCGGGCTCTTCGAAGCTGTATGGGCCACCGCGCTTTCGCTCAGCGAGGGTTTCACCAGATTGGTCCCCAGCCTGATCTTCGTGGCCGCTGCGACGGTCTCCATGGGTGGCCTCGCGTGGGCGCTCAAGGAAATCCCCGTGGGGACCGGCTACGCGGTGTGGGTGGCCATCGGCGCCGCCACGACCGTCATCTGGGCGATGTGCACTGGCGCGGAGTCCGTCAGCATCATCCGGGTTCTGCTGCTCGTGGGGCTCATCGGCTGCGTCATCGGACTCAAACTGACTGCCGAGTGACTCGCTGGCTCCCGAGCCTCACCGTTCCGCCGGCACTTACTGATCCGCGTCGTCCACGACCTCCGCGGAGACGATCGAATCGTTCGAGCTGCCGGAATCCGGATCGTCCTTCGCGCCGGTCCGCTCTATCTCGAGTGTGACGTGGGTCAGGAGTGCGGTGAAGGCCGCGATTGCGGCGATGGTGGGAACGGCCAGAACCGCAACGCCGCCGATGGCCGCCCCAGCCGTGACGGGAAGTGAGAGCAGCTTCTTGCCGTTCGAATTCTTGATGGTCACCCGGCGAACGTTGCCCTCGCGGATGAGCGACTTGATGGTCTCCAGAGCCTCGGCCGATGCGACCTCGATGCGTTCGGTCCATGAGGAACCGTCTCCATCCGGCTTCGTGTTCTGCTGGTCCTGCTCGGACATTGCGTTCTCCCATTCCGTGTTGCTGGACTCTCGCACACCATTGTCCGGTGTGGTCCCGGCCGGGGAGAAGGAATTCGGCTGCGGGCATGAGGATTCCGTGCACGGGTTACCACAGGCCCGGAGTATCTGCGTACCATGACGTGCATGCGTGGACCGGTGGAGTTGGTGGGGCTTGTGGGTGCCCCGACGTATGCCCGCGGCCTGCGCTACGCAGAACAGGGAAGAACTCT
>RRZU011343704.1_pt1 | contig 17805 bp, 17 predicted proteins | sample 2165561 | NCBI WGS metagenome assembly RRZU01 (sample SAMN10456909, study PRJNA506462) | wastewater metagenome | isolation source: wastewater sludge | place: USA: Moscow, Idaho | reverse complement strand
CCGGTGATCGAGGCGCTGTCCACGCTCAGCTATGAAGGTTATCGCGACGGGTTCTTCCGCAGCCAGCTGATCGGCGCGCTGCGGATCCTGCAATCGGGCGATATCGACCCCGCCCATATGAGCGGCAGCTGGGCCGGCGCCATGGGCCATACCCAGTTCATCCCGACCACCTATCTGGCCTATGCCGCCGACTTCACTGGCGACGGGCGGCGCGACATCTGGTCGAACGATCCCAGCGACTCGCTGGCCTCGACGGCGAACTATCTGGCCAAATCCGGCTGGCAGGCGGGCCTGCCGGCGGCGGTTGAGGTCACTTTGCCGCCGGGCTTCAACATGGGGCTGGCCGGCAAGGGCAAGCGGCGCTCGGTTTCGGAATGGCAATCCATGGGCGTGCGGCAGGCCAATCAGCGCCCCCTGCCCCCGGGCGGCACCGCGACCGAACTGATCGTGCCGGGCGGGCGCAATGGCGCGGCCTTCCTGATCACCCGCAATTTCCACGCCATCCTGCGCTATAACAATGCCGACAGCTATGCGCTGGCGGTGTCGCATCTGGCCGACCGGCTGAAAGGCTATCCGGGGCTGGCCAATCCCTGGCCCGCCGACCATCCCGGCCTGCGCATCGAACAGCGCAAGGAAATGCAGGAACTGCTGACCGCGCGCGGCTTCGACACACAGGGCGTGGACGGCAATGTCGGCTCGAACACGACCACGGCCATTCGCGCCTATCAGCAGTCGCGCGGCCTCCCGGTCACGGGTGAACCCTCGGCCGAACTCTTGCAACAATTGCGCCGTGGCTGAGACAGGAATGCCTTTCCGCGCCCCGAACCGGGGCGCGGTTTTTTTGTAGCAGGCGATTGCCACGCGGTCCGGGCGGGGCCACCGCGAGTTGCGGTCACCGCGCCCTGAAGGTCCGGCGCCTCGACCCCGATATCCGCCCGGCCGGGCGCCGAAAGGCGCAGGGCCTGCCCCTGGGACGCGTGCCCCCGTTTGTCGATGTGAACGACACCAAGCCACAAGTCCCCGGGGATGCGAAAAGCCTTGAGAACACAGATCGCAATCTATGCGGCGATGGGCTTTCTTGCCGCCGCACTCCCGTCCTCGGCCAAGGTTTTTCTTTGTTCGGGTCATCCACAGGATGGCATTCTTTCGAGCGAAAACCATGCAGCCGAAAACACAAACACACCGGTCGCCGAACCACAGTCGTGTCAATGTCGGCAAAAACTTGCGTCGGATCGGGGCGGCGAACCATATGATCGGTCGCAGATGTGGCCATGCATGAGCAATGCGCTGCGCGCCTGTAGCACCGCCCCGGATCGGGAAATGTATTACGGCAAGGCGCTGAGCTATCTGGAAGATCAGACGCTTCTAGCTGTGAAACCGGTGCCGTTCATCGAATTCGCGACGAGGATAAGTTTCGCAATCCTCGCCGAGATGGAAAATGGGACGCGCGCGGACAAACCTTAACGCAGAACGCAGGGGACAACCGGTCTGAAAGACGGAAAGCGCCTTCGCCCCGGGATCAGACGCTGATCCCCTGTCGCCCGGCCAGATCGGTAAAGAACTGCCACGCCACCCGGCCCGAGCGTGAGCCGCGCGTGGCCTGCCATTCGATGGCCTCGGCGCGCAGCTGGTCCTCGGCGATCCTGACCCCATAGGCGTCGCAATAGCCGCGCACCATGGCCAGATATTCGTCCTGACTGCACGGGTGGAAACCCAGCCACAGCCCGAAACGATCCGAAAGCGAGACCTTTTCCTCGACCGCCTCGCCGGGCTGGATCGCGGTCGAGCGCTCGTTCTCGATCATGTCGCGCGGCATCAGGTGGCGCCGGTTCGAGGTCGCATAAAGGATCACGTTCGCCGGCCGGCCCGAAATGCCGCCATCCAGCACCGCCTTCAGCGATTTATATTGCGTATCGTCATGGCTGAAGGACAGATCGTCCGAAAACAGCAGGAACCGCCGGTCATGCGCGCGGCCCAGGATCGCCAAGAGCCGCCCGACCGAACCCAGATCCTCGCGCGCTATTTCGACCAGCACCAGGGGCAGCCCCAGGGCCACGGCCTCGGCATGGACGGATTTGACCAGCGAGGACTTGCCCATCCCACGCGATCCCCAAAGCAGGGCGTTGTTCGCCGCATGGCCGCGCGCAAATTGCAGCGTATTGGCCAAAAGCGTGTCCTTGGCCCGGTCGATGCCGATCAGCTGCACCAGATCGACCCGGTTCACCCGCTCGACCGGTTCAAGCCGGTCGGGATCGGTCTGCCAGACATAGGCCGGGGCTTCGGCAAAGCTGGGCGCGGGTGCGGGCGGCGGCGCCATTCGCTCAAGCGCGCCAGCGATGCGGGCCAGGACCTTTTTAGACATCGGCTTCCTTTTCCTCGCGGGCACGGCGGCGTTCGATGCGGGCGACAAGCTGGATCGAAATCTCGTAAAGGCCATAGACCACGGCAAAAAGCACCGACTGGCTGATCACATCGGGCGGCGTCACGATGGCCGCCATGATCAGGATGACCACGATGGCATAGCGCCGCACGCTGGCCAGCCCCTCGGACGATACCAGCCCCGCCTTCCCCATCAGGGTCAGCGCCACCGGCAGCTGAAAGGACAGCCCGAAAGCCAACAGGAACTTCTGCGTCAGCCCCAGATATTCCTGCATCGAGCCCTGAAACGCGATCCCGACCACATTGCCCGTGGTCGTCACCTCGTCGCTGGTGGCCACCACCGGCGCCTGCTGAAAGCTCAGGAAAAAGTCATAAGCCATTGGCAAAATGACATAATAGGCGAAGGCCGCCCCGATCAGGAACATGATCGGCGAGGCCAGAAGGAACGGCATGAAAGCCGCCTTTTCGCTGCGGTAAAGCCCCGGCGCGACAAAGCGCCAAAGCTGATAGCCGATCACCGGAAACGACAGCACGAAACCGCCGAAAAAGCTGATATTGATGGCGGTGAAAAAGCCCTCTTGCAGCTTGATGATCTGCAACTGACAGCTTTGGCCGCGCGCGGTCAGCGCCTGACAGATCGGCTGGGTCAGAAAGTTGTAGATCGGCTGCCAGACCGCATAGCAGACGACCATGGCGGCGATGAAGGCCAGCGCCGACCAGATCAGGCGGGAACGCAGCTCGGCCAGATGCTCGATCAGCGGGGCCGAACTGTCGTCGATTTCGTCGGGGCGTTTGGTCTGGGCGGACACTCAGGTCTCTTTCGTATCAGAGCGGCGCACCGCATGCAGACGGCGTTTTCCGGGCTCGTGCTCTGTGGCGACCGGCGGGGCGCTGACGCCCGGCGCCGGCGGCATCGCGGCACCAGAGCCTGCGGGCGCGGCGCTGGCCGGGCTCTGGCCATCCGTCGCGGCCGGCGCGGCCTGTCCCGGATCGGGCGTCGCCGAACCGTTGCGCGCCGGCAGCTTCGGATCCCATTTCTCGAACCGGTCGGCGGCGCGTTCCAGCGCATCCAGCCCCAGCGCCTTTTTCGAGGTCAGCGACTTGACGTCGCGCAGCGCATTGCCCGCCTCGTCAAGCCCGGTCGATTTCGCCGCATCCTCCATCGCGCTTGAAAATTCGCGCGCCATCGCCCGCGCCCGCGCCGTGATCCGGCCAAGCGCGTGAAACATATGCGGCAAATCCTTTGGCCCGATGACGATCAGCGCAACCACGCCAATCAGCAGAAGCTCGCTCCAGCCGATATCCAGCATGTCCGGTGTCCGCGCGGGTTACGAACGGCTGCCGTCGCGCGGCGTCACGTCGCGCAGCGCCTCGTCCGCCTTGCTGCGCGCCTGTGCGGCGTCATCGGTGATGGGCGTCTTGGCCTCGTCGGCCGCGCGCTCATACTCGTCGGCGCCATCCTTCACGCCCTTTTTGAAGGCGGTGATGCCCTTGCCCACCTCGCCCATCAGCGACGAGACCTTGCCGCGCCCGAAAAGCACCAGCACCACCACCGCGATCAGCAACAGGCCGGGAAGGCCGATATTGTTCAGCATTTCTAACTCTCCCTTGCCGGCAGAGCCGGCGTTGATGGTGCATATTTAGGGATTTGCGGCGCCCATTGCAAAGCCCAAACGCGGCCCGGCCCCGCAGAGCGCAAGACCGGCCCTGCCCCCCGCCCTGCACAAGGCAGGTCCTTTTCTTCGCGGAAAATCCGGGCGATATAGCGTGATCATGGACAGCACACAGATCATCAGCGCCTTTGTCACGCTCTTTGTCGTGATCGACCCGGTGGGGCTTGCGCCGCTGTTCATCGCGCTTACGCGCGACATGACGCCGCAACGCCGGCGGCGAATCGGCTGGCGGGCGCTGGCCATCGCGGCGGTGCTGCTCACGCTCTTCGGGCTGGCGGGCGAATCGATCCTGACGGTGATCGGCATCTCGCTGCCGGCCTTCCGCATCGCGGGCGGGATGCTGCTGTTTCTGACCGCGCTCGACATGCTTTTCGAACGCCGGACCGAACGGCGCGAGGGTCAGACCCGCGACGACGATCACGATCCTTCGGTCTTTCCGCTGGCCACGCCGCTTCTGGCCGGGCCGGGGGCGCTGGCCACGATGATCCTGCTCGTGGGCGAAAATCCGGGGCCGACCCATACGCTGATGATCCATGTGGTGATGCTGGCGGTGCTGGGGATCGCGGCGGGCTTTTTCGCGCTGGCCGATCCGATCGCGCGGGTGCTGGGCCGCACCGGCACGATGGTGGTCACCCGGCTCTTCGGCATGCTGCTCGCCGCGCTGTCGATCCAGTTCGTGATCGACGGGCTCAAGGGCTCGGGGCTGTTCTGATGGGCGAGAATTTCGCCCGCATCGCCTATCTGGTGCTGCTGCTCATCGCGGTCGGGGGCTTCCTCCTGGTCGAACTGCGCGAACGCCCGGGCAAGACGCTGCGCATGGCGGCGGCCTGGGGCATGATCTTTCTGGGCGCCATCGCGCTTGCCGGTCTCTGGCCCGATATCCGCAACACCATCTCGCCCGAGGCCCGCATCCTCGAAGGCAACCGCATCGAGGTGCCGGTCGGCAATGACGGCCATTACCACCTGACCGCACAGGTGAACGGCGTCGCCATCCGCTTTGTCATCGACACCGGGGCAAGCAGCATCGCGCTTGGTCCGCGCGATGCCGAACGCGCGGGCATCGATCTGGAAAACCTCGCCTATATCGGCCAGGCACAGACCGCCAACGGCACGGTCGACACCGCCCCCGTCCGCCTCGACAGTGTCGCCATCGGCGATATCAGCGATCAGGGCGTGCCGGCCATGGTGCTGCGCGCCGATCTCGACCAGTCGCTGATGGGCATGTCCTACCTGTCGCGCTTCGCCCGCGTCAGCATCGAACAGGGCCGCCTGATCCTCGAACGCTGAACCCGTCTTTCATGCCCAAATATCCCGGGGGACTCGGAGCGCAAGCTCCGAGGGGGGCAGCGCCCCCTATTGCTTGCGCTCCCAGCGGCCATCCGCCTCGGACCAGTATTCGGCCGTGACGCCCGCCTCCTTCAGCGCGCGCCACAGCCCGCGCGCACGTTCCAGCTCGGCCGGATCATTGCCGTCGAACACCACGCAGGCCCGCTCGAGCCCCGCGCATTCGGGGCCGGTCACCCCGGCCCCGTCCAGCGCGATCAGACAGCGCGGCGCATTGGTGGCCTCCTGCCCCTCGACCGTCAGCAGAACCGGCTGACGGTCGTCATGGGGGCCGCCGGCAAGGCCATGGGGCAAAAACCCCTCACCCTGCCAAAGCGCCTCGTCCAGCGCCACCTGACGCGCGCGGTCCCTGCCCCGCAACTCGACCCGCCAGCCGGCCTGAAGGCTTTTGCCGATCAGCATCGGCAAAAGCTGCGCCGGACCCGAACGGGTCAGGTGATAGAACAGGGCATTGCCCATCAGGCCTTGGTCTCGAAACGGTCACGCACCAGCCGGTCCAGCGTCATCACGCCCCAGCCGGTCGCACCCTTGGGCGCCATCGCGGTCTCGCCGGGCGGCAGCGCCACCCCGGCAATGTCCAGATGCACCCAGGGCATGTCCTTTTCGATGAAGCGTTGCAGGAACTGCGCGGCGGTGATCGAACCGGCGGGACGGCCGCCGGTATTCTTGACATCGGCCAGCCGCGAATCGATCAGCTTGTCATAGGCCGGCGCCAGCGGCAGCCGCCATGCCCCCTCGCCCTCGGCTTTCGCGGCCTTCAGCACCGCATCCGCCAGCTTGTCGTCATTCGAGAAAACGCCCGCGTTTTCATGCCCAAGCGCGATGATCACCGCCCCGGTCAGCGTCGCAAGATCGATCACGGCGGCGGGTTTGAAACGCTCCTGCGCGAGCCAGAGCACATCGGCCAGAACCAGACGCCCCTCGGCATCGGTATTGATGACCTCGATCGTGTCGCCCTTCATCGACTTCACGATATCGCCCGGACGCTGGGCCTTGCCGTCGGGCATGTTCTCGACCAGCCCGACCAGACCGATGACATTGGCCTTTGCCCGGCGCAGCGCCAGGACGCGCATGACGCCCGCGACCACGCCCGCGCCGCCCATGTCCATGGTCATCTCTTCCATGCCGGCGGCCGGCTTGATCGAGATGCCCCCGGTGTCAAAGACCACGCCCTTGCCCACAAGCGCCAGCGGCGGCTCTTTCTTCTTGCCGCCGTTCCAGCGCATCACCACGACCTTGGACGGGCTTTCCGAACCCTGCCCGACACCCAAAAGCGCGCGCATGCCCAGCTTGGCCAGATCCGCCTCGTCCAGCACCTCGACCTCAAGGCCCAGTTCGCGCATGGCCAGCAGCCGGTCGGCGAAATCGCTCGTGGTCAGCACATTGGCCGGCTCGTTGACCAGATCGCGGGTAAAGAACACGCCCTCGGCCACGGCGGCGCCATCATGGCTGGCCTTGCTCAGCGCCTCGGGATCCTTGTGCATGAAATGGACGCGGCCGCGCGCCGGGGCATCGGCATCGGCCTTGGCGCCGCTCTTGCTGCCCGTCTTGGTCTCGGCCTTGTCGTCGCCGGCATCCTTTTTCTTGGTCTTGTAGGCGGAAAAATCATAGGCCCGCAGCGCCAGCCCCTGGGCCACATCGGCGGCGCGGGGATGCGCCTCGGCGATCACCAAAAGATCGGATTTGCCCAGCCGGGCGCCAATGCTGGCGCCGGCGGCGCGGGCGGTCGCGGTATCGGTGCTGCGCGGCAGGCTGACCAGTTGCAGCGCCTCGGCCTTCAGGCCGGCGGGAAAGGCCAGCTCAAGCGCCTTGCCCGGCTTGACCTCGGCCCAGGCGTCGGATGCCAGCGCCCGCATCGCGGCTTCGCGCGTGGGGCGGGGCAAACCGCCGGGCAGCTTGCCGGTCTGCGGGACCAGAACAGCGATGCGCCCGGTACGCGCCGCCAGGTCCGAAGTATCCATTGCCATGAAATTGATTTCGACCGGATGGGTCATGCTCATGCCTTTCACATTGAACTGTGCCGGGGAAATTAGCCACGCCGGCCGCCAATGACCAGAGCCGGGGCTTTCCCAACCGGCGCGCAACCGCTAATCAAGTCTGGCCCGAGCCCAGAGAGCCTCCATGCCCCAGATCGACCGCTACATTCTGTCGCAGTTCCTGACATTGTTCGGGTTCTTCGCGCTGGTGCTGGTCTCTGTCTATTGGATCAACCGCGCGGTGTCGCTGTTCGAACAGTTGATTTCGGACGGTCAGACGGCGCTGGTGGTGCTGGAATTCACCGCGCTGACACTGCCTTTGGTGATCTCGATCGTGCTGCCCATCGCGGCCTTCACGGCCAGCGCCTATGGCACCAACCGGCTGTCATCGGAATCAGAACTGGTGGCGATGCAGGCGGCCGGGCTTTCGCCCTGGCGGCTGGCGCGGCCGGTTCTGGTCTTTGGGGTGCTGGTGGGGGTGATGGTGGCGCTGCTGGTGCATTCCTTCGTGCCGATGGCGCGCGCGCGCCTTGCCGACCGCCAGGCCGAGATCGCCCAGAACGTTACCGCGCAATTCCTGCGCGCGGGCTCGTTTCAATATCCGGTCCCCGGCGTGACGCTGTATATCAGCGAAATCGCACCGGACGGGCGGCTGCTCTATTTCTTTCTCGAAGATGCGCGCGATCCCGCCGAACAGGTGACCTATACCGCCAATGAGGCGCTGGTGATCCGCACCGAGGCCGGCCCCCGGCTGGTGATGATGCAGGGCATGGTCCAGAACCTGCGACTCAGCGGCGGGCGTCAAAGCCTGTCGGTGACACGGTTTTCCGAACTGGCCTATGACATGGTGACGCTGGTCGACAGCAACCGCGAACGCAAGCGCGACCTGCGCGCCTATTCGACGCCCGAACTGCTGCGCGCCGATCCCGAAATGCTGGCCGCCACCGGCGCCACCGCCGACAAGGCCCGCGCCGAGGCGCATGAGCGGCTGGCCAAGCCCTTTCAGTCGCCGGTCGCGGCGATGCTGGGCTTTGCCATGCTGTTGATCGGGGGGTTCAGCCGCTTTGGCGTCTGGCGACAGGTGATCTGGGCGGTGGTGGCGCTGATCGTGGTCCAGTTTCTGGGCACCGCCGCCGAGGCTCAGGTGGCACAGGATGCCTCGCGCTGGCCGCTGATCTATCTGCCGCCGCTGGTGGGCGCCGCGATCTGCGCGGTGGCGCTGTGGCTGGCGGCCAAGCCGCGCCGGCCCTGTCCGCCGCAATGGGGGGGCCAGAAGCCCGGCGGATCCACGGATGCATCCGCCACAGGAACGGGGGGCGCGGCATGATCCTTTCGGCCTATGTCGCGCGGCGGTTCCTGCGCATGTTCATCATCATCGCCGCGATCTTTGGCGCCATCCTGTTCCTGATCGACATCGTCGAACAGATCCGGCGCTTTTCGGATGAAAATATCGGCCTTTCGGGGGCGGCGGTGCTGTCGCTTCTCAACATCACCGCCAGCTTCTATTCGATCATGCCGCTGATGACGGTGCTGGCGGGGATTTCGCTGTTTCTGGGCCTGTCGCGCAGTTCCGAACTGGTGGCGATCCGGGCGGCGGGACGGTCCGGCATCCGGGTGCTGGCGGCGCCGGCGGTCACGGCGGCGCTGGTCGGGCTTTTGTCGGTGGCGGTCATGAACCCGATGGTGGCCGCGACCTCGAAACGCTATGACGACGCGGTGGCGCGCATGACCGGCAGCGGTCAGACCGTCAGCGTCGGCGACAATGCCGTCTGGCTGCGCCAGGCTCTGCCCACGCGCGCGCCCGACGGGTCCGAAACCCAGGGCCAGGTGGTCATCCGCGCCAATCGCGCCAGCCCCGAGGCGACGACGCTTTATGATGCGACCTTCATCGTCTTTTCCCCCGATATCGGCCCCACGCGCCGCATCGACGCCGCCGAGGCGCGGCTGACCGATGGCGCCTGGGCGCTGACCGATACCAAGGAATGGCCGCTGACCCAGCCCAACCCCGAGGCGATGGCCCGCACCGCGCCCACGCTGGAACTGCCCACCGACCTGACCGCCGCCCGCATCCGCGACAGTTTCGGCAAGCCCGAGGCGGTCCCGGTCTGGCAATTGCCGGCCTTTATCCGCGGGCTGGAACGCGCCGGCTTTTCGGCACAGCGCCACAAGGTCTGGTTCCATATGGAACTGGCCCGGCCCCTGCTCATGGCCGCGATGGTGGCGATCGCGGCCGTGTTCACGATGCGACACATGCGCGGGCGCAAGACCGGCATTCTGGTGCTGAGCGCATTCGCCTGTGGGATCGGGCTGTTCTTTCTGCGCAATCTGGCGCAGGTGCTGGGGGATAATGGCGGCATCCCGCCGGCGCTGGCCGGTTGGGCGCCGCCCATCGTGGCCCTGTTTTTCGCCCTTGGGGCACTTTTGCGGCTGGAGGACGGATAATGGCGCAACCGCTCATGCGCAACAGACGCGCGAAATTCGCGGCGGGCGCGGCGCTGGTGGCGGCATGGCTGCCGGGCGGCGCCCTTGGCCAAAGCCTGACCGGCGACGGCCAGACCCTGCCCAGATATGACGCGCCCGATCCGTTCCTTCAGGGACCGGCCGGCCCGGCGCTTGCGCCCACCGAAAACCCCGATGCCAATGCCCGCTATGCCGATGGCACCGAGGCCGCGCATACGCCCGATGTCGCCGCGCCGCGCAGCGGGTCGGTGCGCATCACCGACAGCGGCGCGCCCGCCGAGGGCAGCCCGGCCACGCTGCTGGCCGATCAGGTGGCGCTGGACGCCGATGACCGGCTGACCGCATCCGGCGGGGTGGTGATCTGGTATCGCGGCACCCGGCTGGTCGCTTCGCGGGTGATCTATGACAACAAGAATGGCGGCGCGCTGATCGAGGGGCCGATCCACCTGACCCAGCCCGGCCGCGCCGGGACGCCCGATGAAACCATCGTCATCGCCGACAGCGCCCAGCTTGAGCCGAACTTGCAAGACGGCATCCTGCGCGGCGCCCGGCTGGTGCTGGCGCGCGAATTGCAGCTGGCCTCGCGGCAGGCGCGGCGCAGCGAACAGGGCCAGGTGACGCAGCTCGACAATGTCGTGGCCTCAAGCTGTCAGATCTGTGCCGAGGATCCGATCCCGCTTTGGGAAATCCGGGCGCGTTCGATCACCCATGACACCCGCACGCGACAGCTGTATTTCGACCGGCCGCAGCTGCGCGCCTTTGGCGTGCCCATCGCCGCCCTGCCCTGGCTGACCGCGCCCGACCCCACGGTCGACCGCATGAACGGCTTTCTGCAACCGCAGTTCCGCACCACCTCAAGCCTGGGTTTCGGCATCAAGCTGCCCTATTTCGTGACGCTGGGCGATCATGCCGATGTCACGCTGACGCCCTATGTCTCGGCCAGCCGCACCCGCACGCTGGAACTGCGCTATCGTCAGGCGTTCCGCAATGGCGCGATGGAATGGAACGGCGCCGTCACCCGCGACGACATCGAAGAGGGAGAGACCCGCGGCTATCTGTTCGGCGCCGGCCGGTTCGAGCTGCCGCGCGGCTATATGCTGGGCTTTCAGCTGCAAATGGCCAGCAACCGCGCCTATCTACTGGATTACGACATTACCGATGCCGACCGGCTGTGGAGCGGGGTCACCCTGGACCGGGTGCGCCGCGACCGTATGGTGACGGCGCGCATCGGCAATTACGAATCGCTGCGCGACGACGAGCCCGAAGAGGTCACCCCCTCGATCGTGGCGGATGCGTTGTGGCGGCGGCGCTGGACGCCCGACCGCATCGGCGGCATCGCGAGCCTGGAATGGTCACTGCACGCGCATCGGCGGTCCTCGAACGAGGATATCATGGGGCGCGACATGGCGCGCGGCTCGGTCATGCTGGACTGGCGCCGCAGCGAGATCCTGGCCGGCGGCTTGCTGGGCACGGTCCAGACCCAGGTGAACGGCGACATCTATCGCATCAATCAGGACAGCGAATACGAGGATTGGGTGTTCCGCGCCGATCCCGCATTCGCCGTCGAACTGCGCTGGCCGCTGGCGCGGCATTCGGGGGGCGTCACCCATATCGTCGAGCCGGTGGCCCAGCTGATCTGGTCGCCCGAGCGCGACTATGCCGATGACGTTCCGAACGAGGACAGCTATCTGATCGAATTCGACGAAGGCAACCTGTTCTCGGCCAGCCGGTTTTCGGGCTGGGACGCGCGGGAATCGGGGCTTCGGGCCAATCTGGGCATCGGCTGGACCCGGCTCGACCCCGCCGGCTGGTCCATCGGCCTGACCGCCGGGCGGGTGCTGCGCAGCCATCCCGACCCCGCCTTCGAGGGCAGCGGCCCCCTGGGCGGCAAACATTCCGACTGGTTGCTGGCGGCGCATTATTCGGGCGCGAACGGGCTGGTCATCGCCAACCGGGCGCTGTTCGACGACAGTTTCTCGATCAGCCGCAACGAATTGCGGCTGGGCTGGTACAAGCCCGGATTGCAGGTTTCGGCCGGTTATCTGTGGCTGGATTCGGACGCGCGCGAGGAACGTCGCGAAGATGTGTCCGAGCTGACCACCACGGCGGGCTGGCAGGTGGCGCGGGGCTGGTGGGCCACCGCCGAGACGCGCTATGACTTTACCGCCGACGAGGCCCAGAAGGCCGAGCTGGGACTGGCCTATCGCAACGAATGCATCACCGTCGAGATGTCGGTGGAACGGCGCTTCAACTCGTCCGACGAGGTGAATGCCGAGACCAGTTTCGATCTTGGCATCCGTCTGGGCGGCTTCGGCCAGAAGCAGACCGGTTCGGGAACGGTGGCGCGGCGCGCCTGCCTGCGCTAATGTCCGGCAAAACCATGCGGCGAGGGAGCTGATGCGGCGAATTCTTCTTGGTGCGGCCATGGCCGCGATGCTGGCCGGGGCCGGGCTGGGACCGCTTCCGGCGCAGGCGCAGGGCAATCTCTTTCAGCCGCTGGTCTATGTGAACGATTCGGCCGTGACCCGCTATGAGCTGGATCAGCGCGTGCGCTTCATGCAGCTTTTGCGGGCGCCCGATTCCGATCCGGTGACCGCCGAAAAGGCGCTGATCGACGACAGGCTGCGGATGTTCACCGCCCGGCAGATGAACATCACCCCCACGGATGAACAGATCGATGCCGGTCTTGCCGAATTCGCCGGCCGCGCCAATCTGGGGGTCGAGGAATTCACCGCCGCCCTTGCCCGCGCCGGGGTCGAGCGTCAGGCGTTTCGCGATTTCATCTCGGCCGGCGTCGTCTGGCGCGAGGTGGTGCGCCAGCATGTCGTGCCGCTTGTCCGCGTGACCGATGCCGAGGTCGAGCAGGAGATGCAGAAGATCATCGCGACGCCCAAGGTGACGCATGTCGCATTGTCCGAGATCATCATTCCCGCCCCCGAAGGTCAGGAACAGGCCGCACTCGACCGTGCCGGCCAGATCGTGGCCAATGCCCGGAGCGAGGCCGATTTCGCCGCCTTCGCGCGCCGCTATTCGGCCACGCCTTCGGCCGGGAATGGCGGCCGCCTGCCCTGGACGCCGCTGGCCAATCTGCCGCCGTCGCTGCGGCCGCTGATCCTGTCGATGCAGCCGGGTCAGGTCAGCCAGCCTCTGACCGTGCCGGGCGCGGTGGTGGTGTTTTTCCTGCGCGACACCCGCGGCACGCTGCGCCCCGGTGCCTCGGAACAGATCCTCGATTATGTCCGTGTCACGCTTGCCAGCACGGACGATGCCGCCCGCATGGCCGCAAATTCCGACAGCTGTGCCGATCTTTTCGTCGCGGCGCGCGGATTGCCCGAGGCCCAGATCCAGCGCCAGAGCCTGCCGCAGGGGCAGGTGCCCACCGATCAGGGCATCCGTCTGGCCATGCTGGACGATAATGAGACCACCGTGGTCAATTACGGCGGCGCTGTGCAATTGCTGATGCTGTGCAAGCGCACCCCGGCGCTTTTGGCCGAGACGCCCGCCGCCCCGGTCGCGACCAGCGCCGAAAACGGAAGCGCCGAGAATGCCGAGGCCCAGCCCGATCCCGACGCACTGCCGGCCAAGGACGAGGTGCGCAACCGCGTATTCAACCGCAAGGTCACGCAGGCCGCCGATGCCTATCTGGCCGAGCTGCGGGCCAATGCCGTGATCCGGCGGCCCTGATTCTGACGGCAAGGCCCGGGGGCGCTTCGCCCCCCGGACCCCCAGAGGATATTTGGACATGAAAGAAGGTAGGCCATGCGGCGTGCGATCGTCCTGACCTGTGGCGAGCCGGCGGGTATCGGGCCGGAACTGGCGCCAAAGGCGCTGGCCTCAGGAGTGCCTTTCGTGTTTCTGGGCGATCCCCGGCATCTGCCCGAGGGAACGCGATGGCAGGAGGTGGAGGCCCCCGGCGACGAGGTTCCCGAGGGCGTTCTGGCGGTTCTGCGCCATGATTTTCCGGCGCCGGCCGTGCCGGGTCGGCCCGATCCCGCGAATGCGCAGGCCGTGGCCGATGTGATCGCACGGGCGGTCGCCTTGGCGCGTTCCGGCGCGGCGGGCGGGATCTGCACCCTGCCGATCAACAAGGAGGCGTTGAAGCGCGGCGCCGGTTTCGCCTTTCCGGGTCATACCGAATATCTGGCGCATCTGGCGGGCGATGTGCCGGTGGTGATGATGCTGGCCTCGACCACGGTCGAGCCACCCTGTCGGGTGGTGCCGGTCACCATCCATATCGCGCTGCGCGAGGTTCCCGACGCGCTGACGCCCGAGGCGCTGGAACAGGCGATCCGCATCACCGATGCGGCGCTGCGCCGCGATTTCGGCATTGCCGCGCCCCGGCTGGCCATTGCCGGGCTGAACCCCCATGCCGGTGAAAACGGCGTCATGGGCGATGAGGAAGCGCGCTGGATCGCGCCCCTGTTGACGCGACTGCGCGGTGAGGGCTTTGATCTGGCCGGGCCGTTGCCCGCCGATACGATGTTTCATGCCCCCGCCCGGGCGCGCTATGACGCGGCGCTTTGCGCCTATCACGATCAGGCGCTGATCCCGGTCAAGACGCTGGACTTCGCGGGCGGGGTGAATGTGACGCTGGGCCTGCCTTTCGTGCGCACCTCGCCCGATCACGGCACCGCGTTCGACATCGCGGGCAAGGGTGTGGCGGATGCGGCAAGCGTTATCGCGGCCCTGCGCATGGCCCATGACATGGCGGGACGGCGATGAGCACCATCGACGGACTGCCGCCGCTGCGTGAAGTGATCGCGCGCCATGACCTGCGGGCGAAAAAGCAGCTGGGGCAGAATTTTCTTCTGGATCTGAACCTGACCGCCAAGATCGCACGGGCGGCGGGCGATCTGAGCGGTTGCGACGTGATCGAGGTCGGCCCCGGTCCCGGCGGCCTGACGCGGGGGTTGCTGGCCGAGGGCGCGCGCCATGTGCTGGCCATCGAAAAAGATGCCCGCGCCCTGCCCGCGCTGGCCGAGATCGGCGAGGCCTATCCCGGCCGGTTGACGGTCATCAATGGCGATGCGCTGGAAATCGACCCGCTGGCGCAGCTGACGCCGCCGATCCGCATCGTCGCCAACCTGCCCTATAATGTCGGAACGGAACTGCTGATCCGCTGGCTGACGCCGGCGGCATGGCCGCCCTTTTGGCAATCGCTGACGCTGATGTTCCAGAAAGAGGTGGCCGAGCGCATCGTGGCCCGGCCTGGCGGCAAGGCTTACGGAAGGCTGGCGGTGCTGGCGCAATGGCGGTCGGATGCAAAGATCGTGATGACGCTGCCGCCCGAGGCCTTTGTCCCGGCGCCCAAGATCCATTCAGCGGTGGTGCATCTGACCGCCCTGCCCGAGCCACGTTTTCCGGCGGATCCGGCGGTGCTGAACCGGGTTGTCGCCGCCGGCTTCAACCAGCGGCGCAAGATGCTGCGCGCCTCGCTCAAGGGGCTGCATCCGCGGATCGAGGATTTGCTGGTCGAGGCGGGGATTGCGCCCACGGCGCGGGCCGAAGAGATCGGGCTTGAGCAGTTCTGCGCGCTGGCGCGGATATTGGCTGTGGCGCCGCGCTAGGCCCCGTGCCCTGAGGGTGGTCCGGGCAATGCTGCCCGGGACCGTGATTTCAGAAAAAGCCTATTCGCCCGAGGCCTTGTCGGGCTGTCCGCCATCGGCATCGGCGGGCTTTTTGCGGCTGCGCGGGGCGCGCGGCGCCGCGGGGGCGGAGGCGCGGGGCCGACGGCGCGGCGCCGGTGCGGCCTCGGCCGGTGCCTCGGGGGCGACGGTCTCGGCGGCGGGGGCGCTCATCTCGGCCTCGGGGGTCGCGACGGGGCCGCTATCCTCGTCGTCGGCGATGGCCAGCGGCAGGCCGGATTGGGTATCCTGATCCTCGGCCGGGTTGCCGTGACGGGCCGCCGGCTGACGGTCGTCGCGGCGGTATTCGCGCGGCTCGCGTTGATCGGCGCGGTCATGGGACCGCCCCTCGCCATTGCCGTTACCGTTGTTCTGGCCGTTGCCATGGTCGCGCTGACCATTGCCGCCATCGCGCGAATCGTCGTCGCGGTGGAACTGTTGCTGGTTCTGCTGGCGCTCGGCCTGTTCGCGCTGCGCCTCGCCCAGCATGCGCGTGTAATGCTCGGCATGCTGAAGAAAGCTCTGCTCGGCCACGCGGTCATTGGACAGTTGCGCGTCGCGCGCCAGCGTCAGGTATTTCTCGATGATCTGCTGGGGTGTGCCGCGCACCTTGCCCTCGGGACCCGAGGAATCAAAGACGCGATTGACAATGTTGCCCAGCGTGCGTTGTCGGTTCGACTTGTTACGCGAACGGGATTTGGATGATCTCATCAGCTTGTTGTCGGTTTTCCCGGCTTGTGCGGGTTGGGGTTGGGGTCATCTTTCGGCAAATGCCAATCAGGAAACGGAGCATCGCTCCAATCTCCGCCTAGCCAGAAATGGGCTGAGTATAACTGACCCGTGCGTGGGCTCCACGCCCCCGTCACAACTGCGAATAAACACGCCGCAGCGGCGGGCACAAGCAAAAATTTCTGCAAATGCGTCAAAAACTGCGGATCCTTGCCGGGTCAGCGCGGCTTGCGACCGCAAACGATCCGGTCGCGGCCATCCAGATCGCGCAGGACGCGCGGATCCGCCAGCCCGGCACCAGCCATCAGCGCGGCGACCGCGCCCCCCTGGCTTGGTCCGATTTCCACGATCAGCCGGCCACCGGGGGTCAGATGCGCCGGCGCGCCCGCCGTGATCGCGCGATAGGCGGAAAGCCCGTCCGCCCCATCGGTCAGCGCCTGATGCGGTTCCCACAGGGCCACCTCTGGCGACAAATCATCCATTTCCGTCAAGGCGATATAGGGCGGATTTGAGACAATAAGATCAAACTCGCCCGACAGGCCGGAAAACCAGTCGCTTTCCATGAAATCCGCGCAAACGCCTATGCGATCGGCATTTTCGCGCGCGACGATCAGCGCGGCGGGGGAAATATCTGTGCCGATGCCGCGCGTCCCGGGCCGTTCGGCCAAAAGCGAAATCAGGATGGCGCCGGTCCCCGTTCCCAGATCCAGAACCGAGGCAAAAGGCTCGGCCAGCGCCGCCTCGATCAGGGTCTCGGTTTCGGGGCGCGGGTCGAGCGTGTCGCGGGTGACGCGGAAATCATGCTTCCAGAAGGCGCGGCGACCGACGATCTGGGCGACCGGCTGGCGGGCGGCGCGGGCATCGATCAGCCGGGCATAGGTCCGGGCCAGATCGGGGGCGGCCTCATGCGTCAGGTGGTCGGAAAGGTGATGGCGCGGCACCGGCTGTCCGGTGGCCAGTTCCAGCGCATGCTGAAACAGCCGGCCCGCATCCCGATCGGCATCCGCGACGCCGGCCGTGCGCAACCGGTCCTGTGCGGCAAGGCACAGCTCGGCCCCGGTCGGCATCAGCTTTCCTGCGCGGCCAGCCGCGCGGCCTGATCATGCGCGACAAGCGCATCCACCGTTTCCAGAAGATCGCCCTGCATGATGCGGTCCAGCGCGTAAAGCGTCAGGCCGATCCGGTGGTCGGTCATGCGGCCCTGCGGGAAATTATAGGTGCGGATGCGTTCCGAGCGGTCGCCCGAGCCGACCTGCGATTTGCGGTCGGCGGCGCGCTCGGCATCGGCGCGGCCACGCTCAAGATCGTAAAGCCGGGCGCGCAGCACCGCCATCGCATTGGCGCGGTTCTGGTGCTGGGATTTTTCCGAACTGGTGACCACGATGCCGGTGGGCAGGTGGGTGATGCGCACGGCGGAATCGGTGGTGTTGACGTGCTGGCCGCCGGCCCCGCTGGCGCGCATGGTGTCGATGCGGATATCGCCGGCGGGAATGTCGATATCGACCTCGGCCGCCTCGGGCAGGACGGCGACGGTGGCGGCGCTGGTATGGATGCGGCCACTGGATTCGGTTTCGGGCACGCGCTGGACGCGATGCACGCCGGATTCGTATTTCAGCCGGG
>RRZU010126688.1_pt1 | contig 17806 bp, 16 predicted proteins | sample 2165561 | NCBI WGS metagenome assembly RRZU01 (sample SAMN10456909, study PRJNA506462) | wastewater metagenome | isolation source: wastewater sludge | place: USA: Moscow, Idaho | reverse complement strand
CATCGACAATCATGAACAGCCGCTGAGTATAGAACGCCTTTACCAATGGCATCGTTGGCTGTTCCCTGTCAACGAATGGTCGGTACAGCCAATGAATGTAGGGCAGTTGAGAGGCGATGAGCCGATGCAGGTTGTCTCTGGACGTGTTGATCGCCCCATAGTGCATTTTGAGGCACCACCCAGAGCAGCTCTGGACGATCAACTGGCCGAGTTCATCCTCTGGTTTAACCAGACTCAGCATGATCCCACGATTGACCCGCTTCTTCGTGCGGCAATCAGCCATTTCTGGTTCGTGACCCTGCATCCTTTTGATGATGGCAATGGGCGGCTTACGCGGGCACTGACCGATCTCGCGCTGTCACAGGCTGACAGCCACAGCATCCGGCTGTATGCCATGTCAGTTGCTATTCTAGAGCGGCGGGCTGACTACTATCGGGCACTGGAGTCAGCACAGAAGGGCTCATTGGATATTACCTCCTGGCTCTGTTGGTTTCTCGACACACTGCATCACAGCTTAGATCTGGCACTACAAGGTATCGCCCGTAGCCTTGCCAGAACAAATTTCTGGTTGCGACACAATCATGACTGTCTGAGTCCAGAGCAAACCAAGGTTGTTAACCGTTTATTGGGTGGCGGCGAACAGGGTTTCGAAAATGGCATCAACGCCAGTCAATATCAAAAAGTCGCCGGAGTCAGTAAGGCCACGGCTACACGGCATCTGGCTGAGTTGGTGGATAGGGGGTGCATTGAGAAATTACCTGGTGGCGGACGCAATACACGTTATCAGATCCGCTTGGATGATGTGGAGTCCACGGTGAAAGTCTGAAAAAGACTTCATCTGACTCAAGTGTTATGCCTTCTTTTAATAAAAATTACAGCCCATATGTTGGAATGAGTGATGATTGCTGCGTCAAGCTTACCAATATTGAGGCGTACATCAAAATTTTTAATGTACTCTACGAATAGCCAAATACTTCAACTAAGAATGCATCATTTCTAAATTAACGTCTGCGAAATTCACTCCCTGCATCCATAAAATATCGAACACAATCAGCAGGATGTCTATAAGTGCCAAGATTGGCCTTCAAAACATGCGATGCCGCGTTAGTTGTATCACATTATTGACATATATCATATTGTTGTGTGTGTTAACACTTGCATGCAAGTGTTAATGATGGGAGTCTAACTATAAGAGCTCTGTGAGTATTCACGGAACCAATTTATTTTAACGGAAGTGACTTTTTTTGATGGGAATAAGGCATCAAACATGGATAAAGATTTTATATTTTATAAAGTGACTGCTAACAATAGAAATCTAATTCTATTTGTCCATGGCTTTACAGGAGATGTAAATAACACATGGGCAAACAAAAATGGTTGTTCATTTCCACAATTGCTATTAGATAATTCTTATGTTGAACAACATTTTGATGTAGCCTCATATAGCTATTTCACCACTTTACTGGACTTGTTTGGTAAAACAACTGAAAAATTAAGATGGTTTAAATCACTTATAAATAAAACAACACACCGAAAAGAAAAAAATTTAGATATAGATGAACTATCTAAAATGCTAAGCAGCCATTTAAGGATTACATTATCTCAATATGAGAACATATATGTTATAGCTCATAGTATGGGAGGATTAATCACAAAGTCACTTATTTCTAATGAGATAAGAGAACTTGGTCGCACTAAAATAAAATTATTTATTTCTTTAGCTGTGCCACATCAAGGTGCAGAGTTGTCTGTTTTTGGTGGTTTAATTAGCAGTAACTTACAAATCGACAATCTCAATCCAGTTAACTCGTTTATCAACACACTCAACCAGAGGTGGGTTGATCTAGAACACAAACCAACTACCAAATACTTCTATGGCAGTTATGATTCTATCGTGACAAAATATAGTGCAGTAGCGATAGACAAAATTGAAAAAGACATAATACCTGTCACTGAGGATCATAACTCCATTTCAAAACCAGAAACAACTTCTTCCATCGTGTATAACGCTGTTGTGCAGTTTATTGAAGAGTCACATAGATATATGACTTTAGAAGAAGTTGGATATCAAAAGCCATTATTGAAAGAAGAATTTAATGATGAAATGTTTGTCATTAAACTAATTATTGCCAATATCGCAGGTGAAACAAAAGATCATGCGATAGAACTATTTTTTAATGCCGAATATGCCACCCGATTGTTTAAATCATCACACGATAGAAAACAATTTGAAAAATTATATGAGAATATTCGCCAGTTATATAAAGATAGTTATGATAGATACCTAGCAGATCCCAGCGTAAATCCAGGTATTTTATTATCCCAAGTTCACACAAAAATAACAGAGCAAGATTCGGTTTTACTTAAAAGCATGATTCCAACTCTACAGTCATATCATAAAAAAGGCATGCTTCATCAACTTGCGAATAGGCCAGACTCTGATATTTGGTGGTCACAAGAACGAGACCTAAATAAAAAGGAGTCAGCATAATGTCTCTTCCATTTATGAATGCTGACGATGATGCCTATGTCAACATAGGTATTATGATAATAATCATTGGCACTCTTTCTCAGACAACTAGGAACACTCTCAAGCTTAATAATGAAAGGCTTCATGCTTTTTATTTTCTTGTAAAAAATCCTGTTGTCTTGAACTTGTTTTTAAATAAAACAGGGAGGGGAAATATTAGATTGTCCGTAATTGACTCTTTTTCTATTTCTTCTATATCACCTAATTTAGAACCATTGTTTGACCGAGCACTATTAAAATCTCTTTTAGCTGTCTTGATTTCCAAGAGACTTATTGATGTTGTATATAAAGATAACAAAGGATTTTTTTATATTTTGACACCTAAGGGAACAAATGTGTTCGATGAATTGAATGAAGAACATTTCATTGAGATCAAACTATTCTGTGAGAAGCTTACTCGCGTTATGAGCATCAGTGATACGGAATTTAATTCTGCTCTACAAAGTATTCTAAAACGGGACTATTTATAATGGCTAGCAGCATACTCATAAATCAATTAGTTGTCATTGGTGTGCGAAAGAATTACTCTGTGAATTTGATCACGACCATTTAAGTTGGATACCGTGACATTGAAGTTGGAAACCGACCATTTAAGTTGGAAACTAAAAGGCCCTGCAATAGCAGGGCCTTTTTTATGCTTGGTTTGATAAAACGTAATTAAATTACAAATTAAGAATTTATTAGACCGTCGTTAGTAGATCAGTAGCATTCATATATCAAGGGCGCGGTATACTTTATACAAAAGTTTGCGTTATTACTCAAATTTCCCTATCGGGCTAAGCACCGGCATGGTGCCAAAGGATAATCTGGGTACCGAAGGAGGGCCAACGATAGGCACATGAAGGGGTAAAGCAACTCACCAACACATAATGGTAACAACATCAGCCATTCACAACACTAAGTATGCGATGTTCCGTCGTGGGCATTGCACCTAAACATTGAGCTAACGCAAGCATAGCTTAGATAATCTAAAAAATCCTAACTTGAAAATTCACTTCGATACCTCATTTTTGGTATAGTTGAAGAGTTCTTTGTTTTCCTCATATGTATTTCCTGAGTGTAATCATGATCGTAATTATCGACCCTTTTTTCAGTAAAGATGCCATATTGCGAACTTGTTACGGGTTTGCAGGTAATTTTAATTTCGAAATTCAAATGAAAAGTGGAATGTATTTCATTACTGTTGCGGCATTGGATACCACTCCGATAGCCAGCGACTTTGAGGCTGAATTTAAAAATGCGCTGATTGACCACGAGTTGCGGGTAGTGATTGAGGAAAAAACGAAGGTAGTGAAAGAGGCGTTGGTGTGTGCTGCGCTGCGTGAAGCATGGAGCGAACCGGTTGATGCGAAATAAATTTAAGAATAAAGCCTATTTTGCTGACAAAGATAAAGACTATACACTGTTTCCTTTTAACTTTGAACGCTTGAGTCAAGATGAAGTACTCATCGTCAATGCAGTTGGTGAATTTTCATTTATTCAGGATCGAGAATTGCAAGAATTGGTGGCTGGCGAACTGCCAACTGACACTGAGTTATATCAAGAGTTAAAACGAAAGAGTTTCTTGGCAGGTTCTGAGGATTCGTATGCACTGCGCTGTTTATCAGCCAAATACAGGCAGCGCAAATCTTTCCTCAGTGGCGGGCCGGGACTGCATATCTTTGTGATCACATTGCGTTGTGGAAATTCTTGCGAGTATTGTCAGGCGAGCCGCAAATCAGTGACATCGTCACAGCACGACATGTCACAAGAGACGGCCAGAAATGCGGTAGATCGGGTGTTCGAATCACCCAACCAGCGCATCACCATTGAGTTTCAGGGAGGTGAGCCTTTGCTCGCCTTCGATTTAATTAAATTTATCGTGGACTACGCTCACGAAAAAAACAGTGTGCATGGCAAGAGCCTCGTGTTTGTCATTGCCACTAGCCTGCAATACATTACCGATGAGATGCTGGATTTTATCAAGCTCCACAGTATTCAGATCTCAACGTCGCTGGATGGCCCAGAAGCGCTACACAACAAAAATCGGCCATCCTCATGTGGTAATAGCTATCAAAGTACCCTTGCGGGTATTCGAAAGGTGAGAGAGGCCATTGGCGATGAGGCCATCGCCGCCATGACCACCATCACCAAAGACAGTCTACCTTTTCACCAGGAGATCGTAGATGAGTATGTGAAGCATGGCTTCCATTCGATATTCTTGCGGCCGCTCAACATGTATGGCTTTGCCGTCAAAAGGGAAAGCAAGGTCAGCTATACCTCTGCCGAGTATTTCGCGTTTTATCAAAAGAGCCTGCAATACATCATCGATATCAATAAAGCAGGCTACTACCTAGATGAAGTCACGGCGTCCTTGGCACTGAACAACATGCTGACCGGACGTGCGGTGGGCTATGTGGATCTGCGCTCGCCCTGTGGCGATGGCACCGGGGTGCTGGTCTATCACTACAACAGCTATGTATACCCGTCCGATGAAGCCCGAATGCTCTATGACATGGGCGATAACAAATTCTGTTTGGGCTCAGTAGAGGCGCCCTATGTGGAGCTGATTTCGTCGGATGTGATGGGTGAGATATTGATGAGCGGGGTGGCCGAATCCCTTCCGGCTTGCGCCTATTGCGCCTATTTACCCTACTGTGGTGCCAACCCCATCCAGAACTATTCCCGTACTGGCGACTTGGGTGGACACAGGGCTAAGAATGACTTCTGCAATAAGCAGAAACCGTTGTATCGCCACTTGTTCAGCCTCCTTGAAGAGAACAAGGATGTATTCACTTCATGGGTCACAAGGGGTAAGTGAGCGATGAGCTTCAAACTGAAATTAAGAGCGGTCATTCATTATCCCTCTACAACTCGCCGCCCGTTGCGGGTAACGACAGTTGATAGCTACATCGCCACAGGAAGATCACCGGACGAGTTATGCCTGATCTACCCCGACGGGCAATATAGAGGCGAAGCCCTGCTTTCCATCAAGTGGGGGGCTATTGTCATTTATGACCATGCAACCCCGCTTTTTGACGGTCAAATCATTCACGTCACCGAGGAAGGTGAGCGCCTTGACGATGGCGACATCATTGTGACGTTAACGGATGCCGTGTATATCGCCTACAAGCAGCGCAGTGACTCCAACTCACTGTTCTTGACAGAGCGGTGCGATAACTTCTGCATCATGTGCTCGCAGCCGCCGAAAAATGTGGATGACGCGTGGCGGGTGAATGATGCACTGGACATCATTGATTTGTTGGACGATGAGCCGCGCACTTTGGGGATCAGCGGCGGTGAACCGACGACGTTAGGGGCGGATTTTTTGAAAATTCTGACCCATTGCCACCAGAAATTGCCGCAAACCCAGCTTCATATTTTGACCAATGGAAAAAACCTGAGTAATAGGGAGCTGATCGATGAGATTCAGCAGATTGGGCATGAGCGGGTGCTATGGGGTGTCCCATTGTATGGGGCAATGGCCCGCGATCACGATTACCATGTGCAGTCTCGCGGGGCATTCAATCAGACCATCAACGGCCTCTATCACCTAAAAACGATTGAACAGTCCATCGAACTGCGGATCGTCTTGACGAAAGATGTACTCAGAAATATCGAAGCGCTGTGTGAGTTTATTGTCAGAAATTTATCGTTTGTCTCTTTTGTTGCCCTTATGGGGATCGAATTTACGGGCTTTGCCAAGCAAAATTACGCTACGGTGTACTCTCCCATTGCTGAGCATTTGCCCGCGTTAAGCTCTGCCATGAATACCCTGAAAATGAATAATGTGCAGTACTGCCTTTACAATATTCCGCATTGTCACTTGCCGCTGAGTTTGCGCGATTTTGCCGCGCAAAGTATTTCCGACTGGAAAAATGGATTCCCGCAAGGTTGTGACGATTGTGCTTCGAAGGCAGTCTGCTGTGGCTTCTTTGCGTCGAACCTTGATCACAAGTCGGGTGTTTTAACTAAATCATTATGTAGTGTTGATGATGACTCTTATATTGGAGTAATAAATTTGTTATGAAAAAACTAATGTCCACGTTGCAGCGTTGGGGTGTACTGGGTCTGGGTGTGCTAAGTGGGCATGGGGTCACGGCTAGCGAAGCGCATCTCTCCGATGACGCCTTCAATCAGTTGAACTTAGACAACTTGCCCAACATGGAAGCCTCGTTGAACATGGATGTGAACAACCTCTATGCAGGCCACCGTTCACATCGCTCGCACAGTTCACATCGCTCGCACTCCAGTCATCGTTCTCACTACTCAGGCTACGGCACCTCGACCTATTCGGCCCCTGTCGCTGTGCCTTCGCGAGCATATGGCAGCAGTGTAAACAGCCTTAACCAAAGCTTGCAGGCCCCTCTCGAAGTCACTTCACCAGCCAGACGGCTGACAGCCAATGATAGCGCCATGATGGATCTGGTCATGCGGGTGCAATTAGCACTGTTCACCAAAGGCTATGATGTAGGTATTATCGATGGCAAGATTGGCCCGAAAACCCGCGCCCAGATAAAACGCTATCAGAGTGATAACAGGTTAAGTAGTACGGGAACACTGACGACCTCCTTACTCACAAGTTTGGGTATTCAAATTCAGTGAGTCATCCGGGCATTCTTAACTTAATTTAAAAAGGATTACAGATGAAAAAAATAACAATCACTCTAGCTTTCTTTGCTGCAATAATGTCTTCTAATATTTATGCATGGGAAGGTGTTGACAATGATTCTGGGAGTGACATTGAGATTGAAAGCGGTAATTTAGTAAGAGCTGGGGAGGAAATTGAATATTATGACCATGATTATGGAGAGTATCGTTCAGCGGATGTTGAGAGCGTAGAGTCTAGTGGTAGTGGTGCAGAGGTAGAAGTATATGATCATGAATCAGGTGAATATCGGACATTTGAAATGGAATGACTTCGCAGTTTCACTTGGGTAATACCTCTAATCGGTTGAGCACCGTGCCCTGACCAGCTAAGGAGGGTGCGAATAAGTGTCCTCTACAATAAAATTGAAATTTTTAGTCCTTAAAATTCAACTTGTTATAAAGGCATGGCATTGTGTTTGGTGGCTTATTCGCATCATCCCCCTGTGGGGGCGCTGTTCCCCCCATGGCCGGATCACGCTTAACCCACACCTCGTCAAAGCGTCTCGCGAGTGTATCGATTACGTCATCCTGCACGAGCTCTGCTACATTGCCGAGCACAACCACAGCGAGTCGTTTCGGCTGATGAGCCAAGTGATGCCAGGCTGGGAAAAGACAAAAGAGCGATTGGATGGGATGGCGGCTCGATTGTTGGCGTGAGTTATCTGATCGTCAGTCACTCCCACAGCCCGGCAGGTTACCCTTGCCGGGCTGTTTCTTTGGTACTGATGCCTTCTACTGATCCTCAAAGGATCCCTCTCATGGCCGAAAAGGCCATTTTTTCTGTGCAGAACAATCGATAGCCTCAGAATCATGCTCTATATCAGTTGTCCTCTTATATCTAAATTGGAATAAAAAACTTGTACTTATTATTTATAAAAATAAATATGCACTGTTGTGTGTATTTATGCGCATATAGGTAAGTTTTTGTTTTTAAAGGGGAAATATAAAAATTCAATACGTGTGGAGTTTTCACCACAGCAGCATCATCAGTTAATATTTATAAAAATAAATAAGATAAAACAACATCTTACGTTCATTCTTGTTGTTGACGATCCCCTGCCTGCTGACTAGGTTGTATGCAAGTCAGATAGGAGCGGTCATGAAACAAAAGATGGTTAAGCAGCCAATTATCACAGATGCGGAAATCGCCAAAACGGAGCGATACAACCGAGACATCCAGGCTTGGGGGTATCGGCCCTGGGTCACAGTGCGACAGTCCCATACCCATGGGCAGGGTCAGATTGTGTATAGTCACAAGACCAAACGTGAGCATCATCTGCTCAGCCGTGGTGAGCGACGCCCATTTTTTTACTTCGAACATGACCCAACGGTTATCGATATTCTGGAGCAGTACCCGCTGCCCCTGCATAAAACTCTAGAAATTGCTGCCTCTCTGAACATTGTCCATCCAGGTAATTACAAAGAGAGGGGCAATCATGGTGGTCGTATTCCAGCCAAAACCATGACTCAGGATTTTTTAGTGTTGAGGCAATCCGATAGTGGCAACGCGCGATTGACAGCGTACAGCTATAAATATTCCGATGCTCTGGATCCTGCCATCACCAATCCTCGAGTCGTTAATCGAACACGAGCAAAAGAGAAAATTGCCCTTGAATATTGGCGTGCTGAAAATATCGATTTTGTGATGGTAACTGAGAAAGATTTTGATGCTACATTTATCTACAATGTAGAGTTCTTGCGGGAGTGTTTTGATTCAAAAAATCTTCTCCAAGTTTCAGCAGATCTTTATGATCATGTAGTTTTAAAATTTAAAAATCACATGATTATGGCACCCTTATCCACACTTAGGATGTTAGCCTTGCTGGTCGCTCAAGAGATGAACATTGATGAGAGGCATGCTGTTTGCTTATTCCAACATGCAGTATATACCGGTCGTATTGATATGGATTTGACACAGCGTATTGAGTTATACCACCCTCTTCCCGCATTGCGAGGGTCTCATGAGAATTAACCAAAAAATTGTATCTAACACAAAAAATAAATCCGAGTTGCTTATTGTTGATATCTGTCTGGATAACAGGTTAATAGCTGTATCAGATTTGTTGACTGACTCACCTAAGCGCCCATTTTTTATTTCTTTGGAACATGTCGAGTCTGATATAAATTCTGCTAGGGTTTCTATTGCAGATCATGATTTTCCAGAGATATTCTATCAACCAGATTCAGCTTTTGATCCTAGATGGATTGATAAAAGAGATCAATGTCTTGCTACTATCAAACCACTGATAGTAGATCCAGATCTTAAACATCGTTATCTATATGGTGAATCAAACGGCATATTGAAACAACTCATAATTCAGTCAGGTCGTAGTAAAAAATATGTAAGCAGTTGTTTGAATCGCTATTTCAAATGTGGAGGGATGAAAAATTCACTATTGCCACGATATTACGAGTGTGGTTTGAATCATCAACTACCAACTAAAACTATTAAGTTGGACGATGGGAAAATCTGTCTGGCCTCAAAAAGAGGACGTGAAACTAATTACGGCAATCCTTATCGAGGTATTACCCAGCAGGACATTAAAAACATTGATTTATTCTCAAAGTCGATTCGCTCTGGAGAGGAAGTCGTTCTCTCTAAATTATATTTAGACTATTGTATGACCTATGCATCTGTCGAATTGAGTCCAAAAAGTGTTGGAGATGGTGAAGTATCAGAATCAGTGAAAGTATTACTTCCAAAAGATCACTTGATTTCTCCCCGTTCATTCAAACGACAATTAATGAAATGTATCGATAAACTAACATTTATCAAAAAGCGAGTTGGTAGCATTAATTATGCGCGAGATCATGCGGCTAAACCTGGTGTGGCTAAAAAAGGGCTGCGCGGACCAACTTATCGGTATGAAATAGATAGTACCATTGCCGACATTTATATTCGTGATGAATATTCACAAGATGAATTAGTGAGTATTGGACGACCTACAATATATTTGGTTGTTGATACGTATAGTACCATGATTGTTGGAATTCATGTGGGATTTGGCAATCCCTGCTGGCATGGTGCCAGTCAGGCTCTTTTTAATGCCATGAGTAATAAAATTGATTTCTGTCGGGAGTATGGCGTTGATATAAAGGAGTCTGAATGGCCCTGCCAAGAAGTATGTCGTGAGTTAACGATGGATCGGGGATCTGAAAATTCGGATAACAATATTACTGCAATATTGCAAGGCCAAATCGGCATCAAGGCCGCAAATTTAAATGCACTCCACCGTGGCGATATGAAAGGCACGGTCGAAAAAAGCTTCCATTTACTGCAAGAAATGGCAATACCACCTCATGCAGGAAAAGTGATGAAAGTGCCGAAAAAAGAGGACCAACATCCGTCTCGTAAACCATTGTATAGTTACAGCGACTTTATGAACCGCTTGATAAATACTATTCTCTTTTTGAATAATAATCGCGCTAGTATTAATTCTCAAAACTTTGAAATGTCACGAGATGGTGTTGGTTTTACTCCTCGTGATGTCTGGAATTGGGGGCTAAAGCAAGCTGTCATAGGTTCCAGAGTGTCCGCAGATAAGCTGCGTTTTGCATTATTGCCCGAGGCTGAGGCAACGGTTATGTCACAGGGCATTTATTTTAGAGGCTTGTACTATAGTTGCAATGAAATTGTTCGTAGGAACTATCTGGATAAAGCCAGGAATCTTGGTAGGTTTAAGATTAAAATTCGCTACTCAGATGTCACCACCAATTATATATGGCTTAAAGATGCGGTATTGGGCGATGTTATCCAGTTGGATATTAATGACCGGAGTGAGGCCTATAAAAATCATAATTGGGAGAATGTCATGCGACAGCAGGAAATCACTAAGGAACGTCTCGCAAATATGAAGGAGCGCGAGTTCAGTGAGCGAGTCGCACTTGTACAAAAGTTCGATAAACAGGATAAACAAATACAGGCCAGTATCAGGCGGCATATAAAAAGCAATGCCAAAAGCATTCAAGGCGGCATGAAAGATCGCAAAATGATAGATGCTGCCATGCAACGACATCGGGAGGGGCAGTCCATTGTTGCCGAATTGGTTCCTGTCGCTCAGCTAGATACAAATCCTCGACCATTATCGGCGATAGGCCAGCAAGATCTCACTGATCCAACAATATTCACAGTTCAGGAAAAGTAACCATGGCGGAACCGAAATATTTTGCACACCCCAATGTGAGTTATCGTGGTAATCCCTATATTGAGGGGTTAGGTATGCCACTCTCTTCGGCACAGTTTTATGCGAACTGTGAGATTCCTTTTCACTATGAATTAGATCTTAGCGGGGTAGATGAATCGCTACATTCATATTTTATCCGTACTGCCATTGACCAACTGGCGGCGGTTTATACATCTCCAGATGAGGCGTACCGTTTATACGACCAGATGCGACGGATGATCGAGGCCGGGTATGTTCGACGCAACCCAGTTGGGGCTGATGTACGTCGGATATTAGCTGCGATTGATCGTGATAAGGCTGAACCGTGGAAGGCTGCACATGTATTGGAACTGGAGTTGTCGGTTCAATACAGCCTGTTACTGCTGGGACTGAGTGGACGTGGAAAGTCCACGATGGTAAAGCAGATTTGCAGGCAGATCCCACAGACGATAGAGCATGGTGATTATACGGATCACCATGGCAACGAGTTTGTTATTAACAGAATACAGGTGACCTATCTGTATATCGAGGTACATGATCGCCGTGGCCAAAAGGCATTACTACTGAACTTGTTGGAATCGCTGGATGCAGTCACTGGCGAGGATTACAGTCATGCGCATCGAGGTAGATCTGTCAATGAATTGATTTCGGTGGTGCAAAAGGCGTTTATCAGCCATGGGGTTGGTTTGTTGATCCTCGACGAAGCACAGAATCTGGCCAAGTCGGCCAAGAGTGAGGTGATCAGCAACAACGAAAAAACCACCATGAAATTTCTGGAGGAATTATTCAATCGAGTTGGTATACCACTGATGTTTGTCGGGACGCTGGCCACGATGAAATTATTTGAAAGCGAGATGACGCTCACTCGCCGAGCGACCAAAAATGGTTCTATGCAATTGGTGAGTTGTGACCTCGAAAGCTCATTTTGGCACCGCTTTATTCGCCTGATCTGCCAGACTAGATTGCTGAAAAACCAGACAACCTCGGAAGACGTGTTGCGCCAGCACATTCATTATTTAAGCGCAGGTATTCCAGCTATTGCGACTAGCCTAGTGCGGGTCACGCTTTCGTATCTGACCCATTTGAAACCTCAAGATCAAGATCTCTCGATAGCTGCATTGGATCGCTGCTTTAATCGCGATTTTAGAATACTCAATCCTGCGCTGACCGCATTGCGTAATGGTGCCTATTACCAATTTGAGGATCTCTCACCGATGCTCATACTGGAATCGGTGGCGAGTGGTCATGAGGTCGCTCAGCAGGTGCAACCACAGTCTGGAACTCATCTGCTGCAAGGTGATGTTAAGCTCAGCAATAAGTCGCAGAAAATAGATGTAAAACAACAGAAAACATTGGAACAGTTATCGCCGGAATTATTGTTAGGCCAGCTTGGGTATCACCTGGATACAGGTAAGCCGAAATGATCCTGCATCGATTGGAGTTGCTACCGGGCGAACATCTGGGGGCGGTGGTAGGCCGGATGCATGTGTTGAGCACGCACGGAACGTTTACAGCAACGGCCCGGGCGTTGGGGCTGAGCAGCCCACAAATCCGCCCTCACCGTTTATGTCACCCCGACGATCCTACCCTCGATACCCAGTTTCGGGCACGAGACGTTCAACGTGCGTGGCAGGATCACTCTGTCGGCAATTATTTAGCCCCCTTCCTGACTCCGCACGAGCAAGGGAGCGTGGTGGCAGCGTTGGCGGGTCATACGCCGCTCCGGCTGAGGGTGACCGGCCAACATAATATACAGCACCGACACTGGCGCTGGTGCGCAGGCTGTATCGCAGAAGATCACGAGATCCATGGCATGCCGTATTACCACCGGGATCATCAGTTGCCAGGGGTGTTTCATTGTCATCGACATCAACTCGGCTTGTCCGGGTGCTGCGCAGGCTGTGGTTTTACCGCCACGCTGTTGTCGGAACAACCCATCCCTCCCTACGATAACCTCTGCTCACAGTGCGGCCACTGGGTGGGGGGATATGATGGTCATTTTACCGAGCCGATGCGCGAGATCGAGTTAGCGTCGCTGGTATTGGCCCATTCCGCCAGCGCACTTACCCTACGCTCGCTGACCCAGTTGGTGAGTGATTCGATGGGGATATCGGGCGAGGCGATGCGCACGGTCAAGAGTATTAAAGCGATCAATATGTGGTTCAAGCAGATGGATGCGCAGAGCGATCCCCAGACATTGGCTGCGTATTTCATCAACTCTGGACGGATCGGTCAGGGCTGGCAGTTACCCCCCCAACTGCGTAATGCACGGGGCTATCATGAGCAGTCAGCCCGAGATCCGTTGCATCCTCTGGCCCACCTTCTGCTATTGCAGCATGCAGGTATCGATCTGGTAGGGCTCCTGGGATCTGAGGGGTGAGCGGTGTTGACCTCAGTGAGCCCAACCTATATTCCTGGCGAATCAGCCTACAGCTGGGTTAGCCAGTGTTTCGTACATTCTGCCTACAGTGACCGAAACCGCTTCTGTGAACGATTGTTCCATCGTCCTGCCATTCGGTTGCATCCGGTATTGCCAGGCCATATTGAGGTTACTGCCCAGGCTGCTGGAGTGGATCCGCAATACCTGCTGCACTATGGCACGGGCTTCCCGCTCTATGCCTTCGCGCTGGACGAGCAATCCCAAGTCCACGCCCTAGCGGCCGCCATGCTGGGTGAGGGGAGGGGGATCATCGCCCTGTCAGGGCAGGCCGCCAGCAAACTACATTTTGGCGGTGTCTGCCTTAAATGGTGTCCCGCCTGCCTGCGGGGGGATGAACAGGTCGTGGGTTGCGGCTACTGGCATACGGCGCACCAACTGTACGGGGTCACCGCCTGTGAAACGCACCAGCTGCGTCTGCATACCCTGGTGGCCGGTGCAGGCGGCATCGACCGCCGATTGTTCCTGCCGGATCCCGCGATACCCTGTGAACCATCACGACCATCCGCACATGAAATCTATCTCTCTGCATATATCACCGCTCTGCATCGGCATCTGTGCGTCCAGTCACCAACGGAGTCGCTAGCGGAGCTGTACCAGCGATGGCTCGGGCAACAGGGCTATCTGACGGCCCGAGGCCATCTGCGCAGCCAGGCCCTGTTGCAGGCCATGACGGAGTTCTGGCAGGGGTTGTTTGCCGATATAACGCCGATAGTGCCGCCGGGACTGGCCAACTATCGATACGTCTCGGGGCTGGTGCACGGTGACCGCAGTCACCACTACCTGAAACATGTGATGCTGATGGCGTTTGTGAGTCGCAGCCCAGCGGAGTTCTTCTCCATCGAGGCGCAGCAGGTGTTGCCTGTGCCGCCAGCGCGTGACGCGCAAGCCGCCGAGCGAGCAGTGCTAAGGTGGTTGGCAGAGCCGCTCTCCATGCGCCAGATCGCCCGCCACACCGGTTACAGTGTCGGTTATATCAAGCAACTCGCGTTGCGACACAACCACCCCGTCGAACACCGAATCCAGCGCATCACTGCGGCAGTGGCGCAGGGGATATGGCGGCAGGCGTTCATGGGGGTAAGCCGACAGCAGATCGCCCATTGCCATGGCGTCTCAGTCGGTGCGGTCGAAGCCATCATTCAGAGCCATCAGGGGTTGTCTGATTGGCGGCGGCATTTGGGCAGAGTGCGCAAGCTGCGTGAGCACCGCGATACATTGACGACATATCTGGCACAGCATGTCCATGCCAGTCGCGGTGTCATCGAGCAGGCGTGCCGAACGGCATTCAGCTGGCTCTATCAGCATGATCGCGTCTGGCTGTATCAGCAGTTGCCCGCTCCCAAACGGGCTGTTCACCATCCCAGCGTGGATTGGGCACAACGGGATCTGGAACTGGCTGCACGACTTGGGCAGCTGGCCGCACAGGCAAGATCATTGTCAGCCCTGGAGCGTGCGCTTGGCAAACCGGATTGGCTCAGGAAATACAAAGCTAGATTACCGCTCAGCTATGCGCTGGCTGTGCGACTTGTCGCTGCTTACGCAGCCCAGCATGCCAAACCCTGATGGTTGCCGTCGATATAGGCACGGCTGTCAGGGGTCAACACGAGGAGTATTGCCATGAAAGTCGAAGCCATCGTCCCCACCACGCAGGTCGTCGATATTCTCTGCGATGTCTGTGGCAGTAGCACGACAACCACCATTGGTACGCAGGAGTTCGGCACGCTGGCAGCGCGCTGGGGGTATGGTTCGCAGCACGATGGTGCGCAATATCAGGTGCATCTTTGCGAAACCTGTTTTTTCGAAGCGTTGGCAAACCTGAGGCAGGCTCATCGGTTGCAAAACCTGTTCGCGGAAGACTATCAACCCGCCGATCCGGACCACTTTGGGCGAGTTGAAGGAAATCAGGAGCTTATCTAACGATGAAGCGATTGAGACCCGTCGGCTCACGCAGGAGCGTGCCAGCCTGCGCCCAACGGCAATCAGACAACAGATACTCTCGTGTTGCATGGGAATAATTGCATTCTGCCCGTCACAGCAGGTTGTCCAAGAACCTAATTTATCCTGCGCTATGAAAGGAGCCGTGGTATGAAAGTTACACCAGAGGGGTGGGTGGTATTGCGTATCCCACCAGATGAAAAGGAGGAGCGAGTTGGCGTATTCAAAATATTTGCATCTTGGCGACAAGATGACAGATGGCGACTTTCCAGCGGAACTGGAACCCTATCAACGATAGCAAGACAGGGTGACTTTCTAGTATGGAAACAGTCATCTGGTAATGATTACTGGCTGCCATTTGATGGGGAAAATGGCATGACTTTTTATACCTGCGGGGTCCTTGAGAACATGTTAAATGCGCTTGAACTAGATCAAGGCGAGGTCATCATTCATCTCCTCAGGGATGGGCAGTTTGACTACGAAGAGCTTCGTCACCTTGAGTTTTGATTGCGTCAAAATAGCTTCGGAAATACTGGCCATTCATGTTAATGGATTCGTTTGGGCTTAAGCGGGCGATTCGACACGCTGCAAGCGGTTGAAAGGGGTCGTTCTGGTATAAACGATGACATGTACGGGTGAATCAATAAGGGACGCCGTGTTCAATTCCTCCTGCAAGGTCGATAACCGCCTGAGCGCCCATCGGTGAGGTGAGCACCTCAGCGGGCCTTTCACCCCCAAATCCCCAGGCTGGTCGAGTGAGCCATCGTAATGACTTGGTAATATCGCCGTTGTACAGGGATATGACAGCCTCCAGCGCTAGTACAACCCAGTAGAGGCGATCTCCCTGAGCGGGAGATAGGTGAACTCCCCGCCTGATTTGGCGACTCAACTCATCACGGTGAATGCCGATCATCGCACAAACAGTACGAGTGTCCGACCCTAGCAGGGCAACCAACTTGATGACGACCTCAGGGGAGACTCCGGCAACAATGTGCTGATGAGCCGCCAGCCTATTGCGAGGCATATCGAGGGATGCAAGAACATCGGTCACAGATGAACTGCTAGCGGTGAGAGCGTGGTTAGCACGATTCATGTAGCCAGTTGTCTCCATATGGGCTCTGTTGATGATGGTCGTGAACGTTGTCGGGCCCAATGTAATCCATCACTCAAGAGTTCATTGGGATCTCACCTAGTTTGGCGCACTTCGTTGGCCGTCGACGAAAGCGTTGGCGCTTTTGTGACGAATCAGGACCTGATTTGGCGATGAGCCGATTAGTGACGTTAATCGGCTCATTATCTAGGCCTTTTTGAGCCGATTAGGTTCTGGCATCGGCAACGCAGGCGTGTGTCAACCGGTGAGAGGTGTCATCTGATGACGAAAGCTTTCGCTCAGTCTCCGCTTTGCCGTCTGGCATCTCGCCCGAGCAGGGCTATCAACTGGCGTTCGCGTCTGCCGGTAGCGGGTGGGTCATTGAGTTAAACCGATCAAAATACCCGCTTGATGGCTTTTCTTGGAGTAAATCAGAGTGGCCTCCTCGCTGAGTCAAACTCACCAGCGATTTGTCATAAACTTTCACGCTAATCAGGCCCAGACTAGCTTCGGCTGAGGGTGTAAAACTGGCGCTAATTTACTATTTGGCTGCGAAGTGACCATTTTGCTAAGCAAACACTGCAATTAAACATAATGGGCATTATGCGCTGACAGATTGGCATGGTGGCTTGCAATTGTGGAGGACAGTTCTTTATTCTGTTTACCATACTTTCAGTATGGCGACAGTCGTTATGGAGTAGCGTTAATACTACTCAAATAATATGGCTTGCATTGTAGGTTCTCGTAGTAGTCCAATGTGTTACATTCACAATTTCTGATGCTGTGCAACGGTCGGTTTCACGTCTAGGAATTGGGGGCATTCAGTTACCATTACCATTTAAAGAAATGGCTGTGAATTGCTCTGATTTTTCGGGTGGACTGCCCTGCCGGGATAGAAAAACCTCAGTATAGTCAGTGCAACTACATACAATCCGCATCCAACTATCCACACCCAACCATTCCAAGATTCGTGGGTTGCACTATACAAAAATGCAAAAATAAGTGGACCGATTACACCCGTG
>RRZU010854268.1_pt1 | contig 17807 bp, 19 predicted proteins | sample 2165561 | NCBI WGS metagenome assembly RRZU01 (sample SAMN10456909, study PRJNA506462) | wastewater metagenome | isolation source: wastewater sludge | place: USA: Moscow, Idaho | reverse complement strand
TCGCATATCAAACAGTATTAAAAATTGGTCAAAGGCTTTCATTCTTGGCGTTGGGGGATGACAGAACTTTGCATAAATTTCATTCGTTAACAACAGAAAGAAAATCAACTAGCACAGTTTTTAAAGTATCAGCGCAACATTAACTAAACTCCCCGAACCCTCTTGCAGAGCAAGATATAAAAAATTCGGGCATCGCGGTTTGTATAAAGTGCCTAGTTTTGAGCTTTACAAGAAGCAATACGGTAGAAGATGTTAAAATTTAGTCATGAAGTTCGCCAGTAACGAGCCGGAGGAATATATTTGAAATATTTGTTTAGGGTTGCAGGGGAGTGATAGCGAAAAAACTTTGCTTCGAGAAACAGACGTGGTCTATAGAGATGAATTAGTCACCGGATTCATCAATTCTTTCTTTATGGGGAATAATCCAGGGCACGTTATTTTGGTTACGAACGAGCATTTCGAGAATATTTATGATATCCCCACCAATTACAGTCATAGAATAATTGAAGTTGCTGGGAAGGTAGCTACCGCCATGAAACAGGGTTACGGCTGTGACGGCATAACGACCAGACAAAATAACGAGCCGGCAGGTGATCAACACGCTTTTCATTATCATTTTCATATATTCCCACGCTATAAAGACGATGGTTTTAACAAAGTCCAGCCATCTGAAAAGCGCCTGGCCCCACCAGAAGAAAGGGCAACGTACGCTCAAAAACTATCTGTAAAACTGAAAAAATAAATCAATGCTAGAATTGGATTAGTATGAAAGTTCTTTTTGTTTGTGATCATAATCGCGGTCGTAGCCAGATGGCGGCGGCTTTTTATAATAAATTTTCGGACGCTGGGCATGCGGATTCTGCTGGAACAACCGTACTGACCCCAGGGCAAACGATAGAACAGCGAGCCGAAGTTTCCGAAGGCTCAAAATACCTTTTAGCCACGATGGATATTGAGGGTATAGACATTAGACAGCAAACCCAAAAACCAATAAGTACAGATATGGTCAATAATTACGACAAAATTATAGTCATGGCCGAGGAAAAATCCATACCAGACTACGTCAAAAACAGCGGTAAATACGAATACTGGCAAGTAGAGGACCCTCAGTCAAAAGGCCCGGAAAAAACAGACGAAGTCAAAAACATCATCAAACAAAAAGTACAAAACCTCATCAAACTAAAAGGCTAAAGCCCCCGATAAAAAACTAGCTACAATTGGATGTTCTTGACATTGACATAATGTAGGCATATATTGTATTGATAGTTAACTGGTGGGCATAATGGAGATATAAAATCATGATTAAGGCCATCAAACTACTCCTTGTATCCGTAATGACCGCTTTGGCTTTTACTATTGCTGGACTGCCGGCGTCTACTAAAGCATCGGCTGCAACGACAGAATCATACCCAAATCATAGAGCCAGATATCTCGAATGGCATAATGAAGGCGGTCCAAAAACATCCAACAAAATTACCACAACTCGTAGTATTGACGGGCATGGTTGGATTTGTGTTGATGCCAATTTTGACGATGGCCCATTTGACGTATTGACGCGTTATCACTGGTATATTGAAGAGTATGTTCCTGGTAGAGGTTGGGTCCAGCAACGTAAATCAACCCAATATAACGCAAACGGCAACCTGGATCACGCATGCTACGACAACAAAATAGAGATCGGCAAAACCTACCGTGTTTTATTTGACCCAACACGCTCAACCTATATGAAAGGCACGTTCCACGTATACGGCTATTTCATAAACTATCCAAACTAGTTCACAACCCAAAAACCCAGTCACATCACTTGTAGTTTTTAATTCTTCTTAAAATAATTGCTACAATTAACACATATGAAAAAAATTACTGTTGCACAGTTAGTGGTGATTACTCTAGGGCAGAGAAAACTAATTAAATCAATAAATTAATTATGAAAACATTAGAAATTGTTGAATTTGGTGATCCCTTATTAAGAAAAGCCGCCAAGAAAGTACCTGTTGCGAACATTAAGTCTGCAGCGTTTCAAAACCTAATTAGTGACATTCGAGACCATTTGGTTGGCAAAAAACTCGGTGTAGGATTGGCAGCTCCTCAGATTGGTAAAAGTTTAGCATTATCTGTTATCGCTATCAGGCCCACAGAACACCGCCCTACAGTAGAAGAATTCGATCTGGTCATTATTAACCCAAGCTACAAGGGAGTAGGGGATAAGAAAGAAATGTGGGAAGGCTGTATTAGCTCTGGTGCCGGACAGGCGGGACTATTCGCTAAAGTGCCACGTTATAAAAAAGTAGAAGCAACATTTTGGGACGAAAACGGCAACAAACGCATAGAACAGTTTTCTGGTCTACCAGCACAGGTTATCCAACACGAAACCGACCATCTGAACGGAGTATTATTCGTAGACAAAGTGGTAGATACCAAAACTTTCATGACATTAGGCGAATACCGCAAGCAAATCACGCCAATAAAATAACTGATACAATTGAACCAGATGAAAAAGTTTATTGAATTACCGAAATTGAAAAGGGGAGACCAAGTCGCGGTTATCTCACCATCTGCTGGATTGCCTGGATTATTCCCTTGGGTCGAAGATCTGGGATTGCAGCGATTGACGGAAGTATTTGGCCTACACGCAAAAGAATACCCAACCACGAGACAGATGGGCTCTTCTCTTCAGGATAGGGCAAACGACGTTCATACTGCATTTTCTGACCCAGAAAACAAGGCGGTCATTACATCAATCGGCGGAGAAGACCAGATCAAATTGCTAAAATACCTAGACCCAGAAGTTTTTCTAAAAAATCCCAAACCATTCTTCGGCTTTAGCGATAACACAAACTTGGCTATCTTTTTATGGAACTTAGGAATACCTTCATACTACGGCGGTACAATAATGACACAATTCGCAATGCAAGGTGCTATGCACGACCTGACTGTCGAGTTTCTAAAACATACACTATTCAATAGAGGTGAATACGAATTAAAATCCGCTCAAGAGTACAACGACATAGGGTTGGACTGGGCTGACAAGTCATCTCTGTCACAAACTCGGATTATGGAGCCTAATGAAAGGCTTTTTTGGGACGGCGACCAAAAAGCAGAGGGCATACTATGGGGCGGTTGCATCGAAACATTGGTTGCCCAGTCCGTAGCGGGGAGGTATCTGCCATTAGACGATGATCTGAACGGAACAATACTGTTCATAGAGACAGCTGAAGATATTCCTGAACATTGGCTAGTAGAGGCTCTATTGACGGGGTTTGGAGAACGAGGATGGTTCGATAAGTTCCAGGCAGTTCTAGTCGGCAGACCAAAAGCGTGGGATTTTGCGAAACAAAACGACGCGAAGCAAAAAGCAGAATACAGAAAACAGCAACGCGATACGGTAATAAAAACAGTACGCGAATATAATAAAACTATCCCGATTGTCCAAAATCTAGACTTTGGCCACACCGACCCACAGATAGCACTACCTATGGGAAATCGTGCCAGAATTGACCCATCGATGAGAAAAATATTCCTAAATTACTGATAATTAGCGCTGCCTGCAGCGTCTCACTTTACTCTCGGTGATATAATGTATACAGAAAGAGAGGGCATAATGAGCAAGAAATATACAGAAGAAGATGCGCGAAAAATCGGGGAGGATATTGGGGTAGATTTTGACAAATTCTCTTTAAGTGAGTTTCGCCGCGGCCTAGAGGTAGAGATGGAGCACGGATCGTTGTGGGGCGACGAGACCAACGTTACAAAAGACGACCCTAATTTTACCGGTAAGATTGTTTGGGCCCACCTGAAAGAAATACCAGATTACTATACGCGTCTAGACAAAATGGAAGCCGAGGCTGAAGGTAAGTAGTAGTATTTTTTTCCAAAGAACCTAAGTTACGAGCCTTCGGCTCACCCCCCCCCATTACTTTGTACCGACAAAGTAATGGGGGAACTCTTGGCTATCCGTTTGTCTTGATATGACTTCTTGTTGAGAGCTACAACAACCTTGGACGATGCAAGCACCCCGAATAGTTCTCTGGTTTAATTATTCGGGGAAGTCCAAGGTTTATTTGTTGTAACTTCAACGAAGTCATTCAGGCCAAGCCGGAGGCCACCTGAGTAATTAATACTCATCTTTTGTCTGGCCGAAGGCCAGAAAACAATAAAACATCCATAGGATGTTTTAAAAATAGAACTGCCTCTGTATTTTCCTGAAAGACTACGTCAACACTACAACAAAAGAGACGAGGACTGTCTGAAGATACTCTATATGCCTAAACGGCATATAGAGTATCAAGTTCCACAGGCTGTTGTGGTGTTTGACTGGTAGTCTTATCAAGAAAATACAGGGGCATGGCATTTTTGCATACTTTTGTTGCTACTGAGAAAAGTATGAGGAGCGCGAGCTTTAGCTCGTAAGAAAGGTGTTTGGAAGTTCTTTCTAAAGAACAGTGATTAATATGTAGGAACAAATAGCGATATCATAGTATTTGATACAACGTCACCTCTATTTCATAACAGTATTGGCAAGCAATTAATTGTGTAATTTAGTCCATTTTGTGCTACAATTTATGCATAGCAAATAATATGCTTGACTTTTAAAACATTAAGTTTTATAATTACACGTATCAGGTGGTTTTGATAAGCTAAGCAAAGGTAAAAAATCAATGGCAGAGCAAGCAACAACAAATCTAGACATCGAGAAACTAGTAAACAGTATCGTAGGTGTTATCGAAAAAGAACGCGAACGCGAAATTGTATCTAGGCGTTTTGGCCTAAACGACCGCAAGGAAACATTAGAACAGATAGGGGAGCTACTAGGCATTACTCGTGAGCGTGTTCGTCAGCTAGAAAAAGCAGTTGTTGCCCGCCTAAAAGCCCGAGCCGAAAAAGGTGATTTACCAAATATTTCAGAGGTAGAATCTGTATTAGTTCAGCACGTCACATCAATGGGTGGTGCTGCCAGAATCAGCAATCTATCAGCCAAGCTAACTAAGGATAATAGCCGAATTGATCAAGCGCGCGTATCTTTTCTAACAAAACTATGCCCAAAACTGACCGTTCTAGACGAAAATGACTTTTATTTCCAAGGCGTAGCCTTGGCGTCAAACTACAAAGAAGCCCAGCTAAAGAGCCGGGTTGAGGCCGTTATCAGCGCAATCAAGACAATCGGTGAACCAACTAGCATTGAAAAAATTGCTACAGAGGACGGGAAGGGAACACCAGAAGAAGTAGCAGCTATTGCCAGCCTATCAAAACAACTAGCAACCCTAAACAAACGGTGGGGACTTATAAAATGGCCAATGGTCAACCCAAAGAATATTCGTGACAAAATATATATAATTTTATTTGAACACGGCAAGCATATGCACTTTTCAGAAATATCTGCAGCTATCAAAAAATCAGAATTCCGCCGAAAAGACGTAACTACACAAGCGATTCATAACGAACTTATCAAAGACAAACGATTCGTACTAGTAGGCCGTGGTATCTACGCCCTAAAAGAGTGGGGCTACAAAAAGGGAACTGTCGCCGATGTTATAACAGATGTGCTTAAAAAGGCAGGCGAACCCCTACACCGCGACGAAATCGTCAAACGAGTACTTAAAGACCGCTACGTCAAAGAAACTACTATTCTATTGAACTTGCAGGGCAAACCACAGTTCAAGCGTGTAGCAAAAGCCACCTACGCCCTCGCCGCAGAGTAAGGCAAACATGGCTTCCAACAGGGGGCGAGCTCCAGAAGGCCCTAACACTAAATTTAGACTCCCGGTTCTTGACACTGAAGACCTCATACGCCGTCCAGATCTTTGTAGAGTTAATGAGATTTGTGACGAACCAACCTTTTTGCGTCCCGTAAACCTTTGGAATCGAGGATCTCCGGCCGAATATCAAGTGGTGAGCGAAGCCCGCACCCATCGTCTATTAGCAACTGCTCGTCTGCAATTGGGTATGCTAGCTCGCTTATGCGGAGCGAACCTACCCGAGTTCGAGTGGGGGCTTATTGAAAGAGAAAGAGAATGGGCGCCACCTCTACCAGAGGGCTATGCCTTGGTCGCCACAGTCCAGCGCATCGTTCAGACTGCCGGCTTTGAAGGCGTGTTTGATAGGCCCGTAGATCCAGCCATTGAGATTCGAGTCCAACATGGGGTGGAGGCCTTTAGAGCCAATCAAGTTATATTTGAGCACCCTGTGGCGGATTATTGGGCCGGTCATTTTATAGTTGGTCACGCTGTAGACGAGATACCAGAAGCAGCCAACGTCTGGATGACAGACATCGATCCTAAATTAGATTCCTAGTTGTTTACAAACAGAACAAATTACGAACATAACTTACGTAATGCGTGCAGTTATAAGTCGGGTAAGTGAAAGTGTACATATATAAAAGTAGCGGTAAAGTAAATACAAAAAAATTTATAAATGAAATCAAAATCACAGACAAATACGCGCAGAAAGCAGGCAGGAAAGTAGTCATAAGCAAGATAGATCTTACGTCGCACAATGTATATTTTGCGACGTTAATATATGGTATATAGTTGATTAACGATACCTCGCCTAACAGGGGAGTTTTTGTGTTTTATGTATGTTTGCCAGTATTTGCGAGTCATTCACTCTCAGCTAGGTTCTATGGCTCCATAGCTGTTTGTCTGCCTACGACCATATGTGACTATATTCACATATCCACATATAGTTTTCCACAATCGAATATTTGCTTTTTCCTATTTTATAGTCTATTGTTATATTTTTTACATTGTCCCCTGCACTTATCATCATTTCACGAAAATTTGACATTTCACGTTTTTGATATCGTTTATATGTTTTTTCAAAGCGGCCTAACTTATTGAAATGTGAACAAAATAAGAACTAGAGGGGTAGAGTAGGAAGATTCTATGTAGGCCCGCATGCCAAACACTAAACTTAAATTAGACTCCCGGGCCTGCTAACTTCGAATGTAAAAAAGGTTACTATTTGAAATAAACCCTCTCCTCTACCCTAACGTCAATATATTGTTTTGGAATCTGTTTCTTATTTTCTAGTTCGTTCTTTACTGCCAAAAAGGCTCCAGTTTGCTGCATGGGGTCAGAAGTCACGGAGAACTTTATATAATAAGGCATTTTGTCAATGAATACATGCAACTCGTTGGCATAATCAGGAAGTTTCATGTGGCTAACATTTATATGTTTTTTTTCTAGCTGATACATAACTGTTTGTATAAATTCTATGCTTGATGTAGTCATAGCCTGCGTACCTGGCCGCAAATGCAATCCTGATGTATCAGACACCTTTATTAGTCTGCCTGATGAGCTCTTTGGTAACTCCTTGTCAGATACAACAGCCCTCCCCTTTTCGTCAATAACAAATGATTCTTTGTTGGAAGTTAAAATGCAAACCGGTTCGGCGATTTTGATATAAACACTAGGCTTTCGGCCAATTATGGGCAGTGTTACGCCAACAGTAGTAATTTCTGGGAACTCTTGACTCATAGCCTCTTCCAAACCAGAAGTGTTAAGTGTTAGTTTGTTTTTATTCATAACCGATCCGCTCAGCCAGCGATTAGCGTATCCTATGTATTCTGGTTTGGACCGCAAAGGTACAGAGGCCGATCCCAGAGCTTTTTCGTTCACTATTACTACTCTTGACTGCTTTCCTACTGTTGTAGCATAGCCAAGACATAGAATGATTGTAATAACAGCTAAATAGCCCGGTATTCTAGATACAAAAGAAGCTTTCCCCTCATCCTGATTTCTTGATTCTACATGAGTTTGCTTTTTACTTTTGTAATATGAAAAAACTGCTCTATTTCGAGAAGGTTGTTGATATACTTCTCTAGAGTCGGAGATAGTATTTTTGTTTTTTTTACCGCCAAATAACTTCATTGTACTCGAATCACCTCTTCCTATCCGACTTTTCAGCTAGCTCTATGCACATATTAGCCAGTTGATCCGTAGCATGAGGTTTTGCCAATTTTGATATGTTTTCTTTTAGCTGCTCTCTTGATGCTGGAGATGATAGGACGACCCTAACCTCGCTAGCAAAGACATCTGGTTGAGCCATATCTTTCTCCTCAACAACCATAACAGCCCCGCTTGCTTTCAAATAATGTGCGTTTTTTGTTTGCTGGCCATCGGTAAGTTCTGGATTTGGAACAAGAATTGTTGCTTTTCCCTGCACTGCCAGCTCGGCAACAGTTGTCGCCCCTGCCCTAGTAATTACCAAATCTGACGATCCTGTGTATAGGTAAAAATCATCAACGAATTCTTTGACAATAATTCTGCTCAAGAGCTGATGGTTAAAATTATTGTAAATATTTTCTTTAGTTACCCCTGTTATATGCAATACATAAAGACGTGGGAATTCTTCTAGTAGTTGTTTAGCAATGGATACGAACGCTTTATTCAGCCTTTGCGCCCCAAGGCTTCCGCCCGTTACACATATGACTTCACTATCTGCAGGCAATCCTAGTTTAGAGCGATACTGCTTTTTTAATACATTCGTAACTGGCACAATATTAGCATTTAAAGGAATTCCAACATATCTAATTTTTGCTATTGGGTATTTATAAAACTCGGCTGGCATCCCAACAGCGTGCCATTGAGCATTTTTGGAAATCAGCCTGTTGGCAAGCCCCGGTACGGTATCAGAATCATGGGTAAAATATGGTATGTGCAGAATCTTGCAAGCAAAACCCAGAGGAACACCGACAAACCCACCTTTGATAAACACAGAATGTGGTTTGACTTTGATTAATACTCTAAGGCTCTGAAAAAATCCAATAATAAAGTAAAAAAAATCGCGTAAGTTTTTTATATTAGTCGAAAAATCTAGCAAATGCTGAATCTTCGAACGGTTGTGATATCGTCGAAATTTGCCTGCTCGTATCGAAAAAACTTTGTCGACATCTGTAGATTTTTTTGGCAAACTAGAAAAACGCCCACCTTTCTCTATGACATAAGAAATTTCGATCTTAGAATTTGTTTGTTTTAATTTATGTGCGACGGCTAGAAGTGGCGTAATATGGCCGCCGCTCCCCCCGCCCACCAGCATGATTTTCATGGGTAGAACCCTCGTTTAATTGCGCACTGACTCGATATGAAGTATACCTAGAAATAGAAAAAACCAAACCGACTGACGCGGTAACAAACAACACGCTAGTGCCACCATAGCTAATGAAAGGTAAAGTAATACCCTTTAACGGCAATAGCCCTACCATAGCACCGATATTGATTATAGTCTGAGTGCTAAGCCATGCCAGCACTCCAGTAGCCAGTAATCTTGAATAGTCGTCCGGTGCCAGTTCTAGAATTTTCATTATTCTTGCGAACAGCGCAACAAGAAGACCAATTAATACTGCCGTCCCGACAAATCCAAATTTTTCAGCGTATATAGCGAAGATCGAGTCATTTGCAGCCTCTGGCAAATACCCGTACGCCTGAACACTTCGTGCCAATCCAAGGCCAAACATACCACCAGAGCCAACAGCAATCAGTGCTTGGCAAGACTGATAACCAGCACCCTGACAATCCGCGGTTGGGTTTAAAAAAGTCTGAACACGACTACGCCGGTAACCACTCGTTGTAATTGCCAATGTTGCACCCATCAATATTATTCCAGCTACCATCATCACGCGTTTTAATGGCAATCCAGCTACAAAAGCCATCGATCCCATTATAGCCACCATTACTGCCGAAGATCCTAGGTCACTTTGTAGCACAGCAACTACTGCGCCAATTACGGCCAATGCAATTAATAATGGCTTTAGAGTCTGGCTCCAATCGTTCAGAACACCTCTTTTAATCCTGTCGCTGAGGAATCCCGCCAACCATATAATAAGAGCAAATTTTATTAACTCTGCTGCCTGAAACGAAAAGCCTCCTAGCTGAATCCAACGATACGCACCGTTAATTCTGTCTCCGAATAGTCGAACTGCCAAAGAAGCCAGTGCAGCGAAAATTAATAAGGGCTTCTCTAGTTTCCGCCAAGAAGATGGGGCAATATTGCCAACAATTGCGAAGGAAATTACGCCGAGCCCGATAGCTATGAGTTGTTTACTGATAAAGTAGCTTTCGCTCACTCCCCTAGAAGCCGCCAAGGCAGGACTAATCGCGAAAACCACTATTAACCCAATAACTAAAAGCACAACACTCAACAAAGGCAATAAATAATCTGGCCTATGCCTTCTGCCAGTTTCACTAGAGTTGGGCCTACCTTGCAGTGGGCGTCTTGTTACCGATATAACATTCATACATATCGCCCAATCACGAATAAGGCTATACCTAATACACCAGCGACCTGCCCAAGTATCCAAAATCGCATAGTAACCTTGGTCTCCGGCCACCCAATTGCTTCAAAATGATGATGAATAGGAGATATCCTGAAGATTTTCTTTCCGTGCCTTAACTTTTTCGATATAGTTTGTAAAATCACTGATCCTGTCTCGGCAACAAAAATAATTCCAATTATTGGCAACAGCCAAACCGTATCAGTTATCATTGCCACCACACCCAAGGCAGTTCCTAAGGCAAAAGAGCCAACATCCCCCATAAAGAACCTTGCTGGATAGACGTTAAACCAAGTATAAGATAGCAAGCCGCCCACGACACTAAGACAAAACCCTGCTACACCGTAACGAGCTTCGATAAAAGCTATAACAGCATATGCACCGAATGCGATAGCAGCTAAACCACCGGCCAACCCATCTAAACCATCTGTTATATTGACTGCATTAGCGGTAGCTACAACAACGAATACAAACAATGGGATTACTAGCCATCCGATGTTCCATGCCCCCAGTGACGGCACATGAATGCTAGTGACGTCCAATTTTGCAAAAAAATACCAACCCCCAACTAAAGCAACCGCGGTCGTTAAAAGTAATTTTAACTTAGAAGGTAACCCTGCCACGCCCTTGCCCAGGCCTCGGATATTTATAAAATCGTCAATCAAGCCAACCAAACCAGCGCCAACAAAAGCAGCTAGCGGCAACCAAGTTTCTGAACGACTGATATTCATGGTCAGAGTGATAAATGCAACGCTAACAACGAATATCAGCCCGGCCATAGTCGGGATATGACGCTCGTGTTTTTTCGCATGTAATTTAGTGAAAACTTTTGCTACTTCACCAGTCAAAGTAGTTTGTCTAGGCTTTTTCCACCATTGATGGTTAAAAGCCAATGTTGTATAAATTGGCGTTATTAACATACTTAGTGCAAACGTAAAAATTCCTAACCCTAAAATACGAATTAGTGTGTCGGTGTTTATTATTAATTCTAATGTTTGTGTCATATCGTTCTTTTTATTATACCTTGTTTATCGACTTTTTGGTTGTACAGCAAAATTATCTATTAACATATCTGATGTTGCTGCGAATATTGGCCCTGCTGCTTTAGAGCCGGCATAACCAGATATTTTTGGTGAATTTACCCTGATGATAATTACGTATTCGACTTTATTACCACCAACAAATCCCATGAACATACCGTTAAACCTATCTTCATAGTACCCTCCCTCTGGTTTGGATATCTGTGCTGTTCCAGTTTTTCCACCTACGCTATAGTTAGGTCGCAAACTTTTCATGCCATAAACCAAATAATTTTTTTTGATGACAGCTTCCATCAACTCTTTAGTCTCGTTGCTTGTCTGACTGCTGACCACATTTTGATTTAGAATTTGAGGCCGTTGTTGACTAACCTTACCCTCGTCGGTTATAACTTGGTCCACTAGCCTTGGCCGATAGTATTTACCCCCGTTAATAACACTGGATAAGGCTGCGCCCATTTGAAGTGGGGTTGCAGACATGCCCTGCCCAAAAGAAGTATTAGCGTATTGTATGTTCAATCCAAAACCATCGTTAGGTTTTGGGATTGACCCGGGTTGTTCATAACCTTGCTCAACTCCTGTTGCTTTGCCAAATCGATAATGATTAGTCATATAGTCATACCATGTACTCCGTGCTTTTTCGTTTATCTTTCCACCCCCCATTTGCATCAACAACCATGTTGCTCCGGTGTTTAGCGATAACGTCAATATGTCAGACACCGTCCGTGTTCCAGCCCCACCATCCTCTTCGATGTTTGTAACTGTTTCTCCGTCTACCTTGAAGAAACTCGGGTCGTAATAGGATTGATTTTTCTTAACAGACCCGTTATCCAATGCGGCTGCAGCGGTTAATGGTTTCATAACAGAGCCTACTTCTAGGGGACTGCTTACAGATTCGTTATTGAAGATATTAGCGTCTTTGACTTTATAAAATTCAGCGGGATTATAAGTTGGATAATTGGCCATTGCCTTTATAGCTCCAGAATTAGGGTCCATTATTAGTGCGCCGCCAGAATCCGAGCGTGCATTTTTGAGACCAGCCTTTAGTATGTCTTCCAGTTGGCGCTGCATTGAAATATCCAGCGTGGTCACCACTTTGCTACCCTGTTTTGGATCAATTTCAACGTTGTCACCACTTGCTGCGAGTGGAACACCTTTAGCATCAGTGATTGCTTTTAAAACCCCGGGTTTACCCTTTAATGTCGAATCCATGTATTGCTCCAGACCATAATTACCCTTGCCTTCGTCGTTGACGAACCCAAGAATCTGAGCAGCCATAGTACCCTGAGGGTAGACTCTGACTGGTTGCCTTTTTAACACCACACCTTTTAGTTCCAGCTCGTCAATGGCTTTTTTTTGTGAAGCTGATACTTTCTTTTTTAGAACAGAATATCGTGTGTCAGCTTTCATGGCTTTTTCGTACGCAGAAGCATTGCCACCTATTATTTTTGTTAACCTTTCGGCGCTTTCCTGGGGATCATCAATAATCTTTGGATCAGCAATTACAGTAAATCTCTCTTCGTTTAGAACAATCGAAACCAACCTATCACCATCGTGGGCTTCAATAGCCCCACGTTCCGGCGCTATCTCGTACTGCTTTAGTTGGCCCTGAAGTGCAGCAGTTTTATAATAATTATGACGAATAACCTGTAAATAAAAGAGACGAACTAACAAAACGGCGAATACAAGCACTATCAGCATGTACCAAGTACGTGCACGAAAAAGAGTATTGGGTGATTTTACCTGGTTTTGATCAACCATATATGTATTATAATGCCTTATCTGTTAACTGTGCCGGATGGTGCCACACTAACTAGGCTTTTTGCTTGATCGCTATTCTTAACACGGTCTAAGGCCTGTAGTCTGGCTGATGCAACCTCCAGTTCGGCATGTTCTTGCCTTAGTTCAGTCTGTTGATGATTCAGATCATTTATCTGATAGCCATATGAGTTGGTTTTTGTAACCTGTGTAAGATAAAGCAACCCTAGCAAGCAAGCTAAAACAACCAAAATAATTGTATTGCTAACCGGCCCTATGCCTTTTTTGTCTGATCTAAAACTTGTTGTGTTTTGGTTTCGTTGTCCGAAATGTTGTTGTCGTCCAACTGCTAATGTGCTTGAGTATGTCATATTTTTGTTTTTGTTTTTCCCTTGGTTCGGGGTGGGTGATTTCACCCACCCCATTTTTTGTAATCGTTCGTTAAAGAACTTTTACTCGAACCTTGTATGTTCGGGAGCTGCTTTTTACCTGTATTGGCATCTAAGCTCCTTCCTTTTGTTTTTTTATTTTTACTGCGGCTCGTAGTTTTGCGCTACGGGCTCGTGGATTAAAAACTAATTCATCGTGACCTGCGGTAATTGGCTTTTTTGTTGCCAAATTCAGTTCGGTATCGTATCCTGGGCCGCTTCTGCTTTTTAAGAACCTTTTTATGATTCTATCTTCTAGGCTATGAAAGCTTATTATCGCTATTCTACCGCCTGGGTTTAACAGATTTAACCATATTGGCAATGATCTCTCCAGCTGTCCCAGCTCGTCATTAACTGCAATTCGCAGTGCTTGAAAGGTCTTCGTTGCCGGATGTACTTTCTGTCGCTTGCCGTGTATTGCGTTCTCTATGACTTTTGCTAACTGGCCAGTGCTAGTGATTGGTCGGTTACTGACAATAGCGCGAACTATCCTATGTGCCCGAAACTCTTCGCCATACTCTTTTAGTATGTGTACGAGTTCGTCAGCACTTGCCTTATTGACGAGTGTTGATGCCGTCAATTCTTGGCCATTGTCCATGCGCATGTCCAATGGGCCTTCTTCCTTAAAGGAAAAGCCACGATTTTTATTGTCAAGGTGCGGTGACGATACGCCTAAATCTGCCAAGATGAGATCGAACTTCTTACCATCATCTGCTAGTTTTTTGGCCGCATCTGCAAAATTGTCTTGCATAATCAGCACATCACGACCAGCAAATGTCGCTTTAAGCTCTTCGGTAGCGTAGCTGTCTCTATCGACAAGCACGCTTCCCTCGTCTTGAAAGGTTCGTCCAAGTATTTCTTTAGAATGCCCGCCGTAGCCTGCTGTCGCATCCAGGAGTGTTTCCCCTTTTTGCGGCTTCAGCACTTCGAGCACTTCGTTTAGTAATACCGGAATGTGATTTTGGTGATCTTTTGGCATATCTTTTCTTTTTGTTTTTTGTTTTAAGGTCACCTAATCAGTAGCCAACTTTTTTGTTTTGTATGTTTTTGTTTTTGTTTAAAAAATCCTTTGGGTGACAGAGGTAATTTAAACGGTTTTTGGTTTTACCCGGAAAGACCGTCATCGAAGAACTTCTGTCAGATTTTTTGTTTGAGAGACTTTGTGTGAGGTGGAGTTTTGGGAGGTGTTTTATCTAATGTACGAGGGTTTTTATATGGTGGTTACCCTTTTATTCCCACCTGTTGACTACCGAATAGCTGACCTCAGTTTCCTGAGTTGTGTCTTATCATTCGTATTTGTTAAAGAACTTTATTGGTTAAAACTACTTGGACGACAAACGCCAATACTTCCCTGCTCGCACTGCATAAACATCGCGTTTTATCCCAGCATAGTTCAGCAAATGCTGCTCTATACTTACGCGACCTTGCTTGCGGTCCAGGTCGGTGTCGGACTTGCCCATTCGAAATTGAACGTTCAGATCTGCAGTTTTCTCATCAAGGATACTTCCCTGTAACTGCGGTTCAACTTGTTCTTCCCATACTGACTTCGGATACATGTGCAGGTACTTTTTGAACCCGCGTGTTATGACTACACCGCTCGCAAACTCATCACGAAGTTCGGTCGGTATGGTTAACCGCCTCTTATCGTCTAGCTTCCGTTCGTAATAGTCCACCGATGCCATATGTGAGCAATTGTCCCTTTAGTTTTATATGTTCTCGTGGTTTTTGTTTTTTGTGGTGGATTAACCCACGTTTACCCACTGACATGAATATACTACCCACAGTGACCCACAAGCAAGTACTTTTATCTGTTTCCATACCTACTTATCCACAGTTTTGACAAAATTAAAAACCCCTGCACTATATGTAGTGTAATCGGGTTTAGATCCAGCGCTATTTTTTATTTTTTCTTTGTTGAACGAATAGCCGCAGCGAACCATTTGGCGCTGGGTCTGATTTCTCTTTTCATTCCATTTGCACGATCAACACTAACAAGCCCAAACTTTGGCCACCAACCATAGGCCCATTCAAAGTTGTCCAGCAAGCTCCAGTGAAAGTAGCCTGCTACCTGCACACCCTCTGACAACGCCCTCTCCATAGCTACAATCGATTCCTCTATCCACCATTGCCTGTACTGGTCTTGCTCATCGGCTACGCCGTTTTCAGTCACGATTATAGGTTTTCTATAATGCGCCCATGCTCTGACCAATAGTGGATATAGCCCCTCTGGCTCCATATACCAACCCAGGTCATTGACTGGGACCTTGGGGTTATCTTTGTGAAAACCTTTATAGTAATCTGTAAAGTAATAATTAAATCCCACGAAATCTTGCTGTTTCCTGATTCTGTTCACAAACCACCAATTATACGTATACCTCATAAATTTGGTTACAACCTCATCAATAATATTGTGGGGTCTCTTTGCCTGAATATTCGATAGTTGTCCGGCAATACCAACATTAATACTAGGATTTGCATGTTTCAGTATCCGGTAGGCTCGTTTATGGGCACTAACCAGGTTGCGATATATCCATATGGCTTTTGGCCAGTTTTTTTCTTGTGGCGGCCAAAATCCAGTGCCATAACTGAAAACCGTATACACGTTAGGCTCATTCAAGGTTATTACATACTCTAGGTCCTTGCCGTATTCGTCGGCGATTTTCTGAACAAAACGATCGAAACATTTCAGGTTTTCCCTCTTAGCGAAGCCTCCTTTATCCGTAAACCAAACAGGCATAGTCCAATGCCATATGTTCAAGAAAGGTTCTAAACCTTTTTTTCGGAGTTCTTTTATATAGCCCCTGTAATATTCGACTTCTTTTTCATTCCATCTTCCCTCTGTCGGCTCTAATCTGGACCATTCTATCCCAAACCTAAAAGCGTTCAGGTTTAGGCTCTTTGCTATAGCAAAATCCTCTTTGTACCGTTTGTAGTGATCAACACCGCGCCCCGATACATAATTATCTGGTTTCTCTGCTTGGGCTTTTATAGATTCCCATCCTGGCAAGTTGCTTAGATGTTGATGCGCTATCTGGGCGTGCTCTTTAGCGACTTCTAGTTCCCAGACACTCCATTGATTATGGTTACCACCCTCAACCTGGTGCGAGGCAGTGCTAGCACCCCAGAAGAAATTCGGTGGAAACTGAGATTTATATTTATCCATAGATACTTTAACTTTAGCATAATCTACTTCTTGCGAGCTAAAGCTCGCGCCCTACTTCATACTTTTCTCAGTAGCAACAAAAGTATGCAAAAGTGCCACCCCGGCTCAAGCCACATGATTTAGGTTTTAGTGATTTTTGGCGTGCCCGTGGAACGCTAGCGATCCGATTCAATTATCTTAGAATATGGAATCGGATTAGTCCTCGGCATTCATTCGCCAAAAATCACTAAAACCTAATCAGTGTTTGAGAGGGGTCTTAAACGCAACTACAAAAAAATTATTTATTTAGGATTTCTATTTTTTGGATTTTGCCATTTTTGACTGTTACGTACTCTTGGCCAGAGGTTTTTATGGTTTCACCATCTGGCTTTTTCCCTACAAAGTCAAAGTCGAATAAAACCAAGCCTGACTCCACTTCTTTTACAGCATTGACATGCCAGTTCAAAGATAAAAATTGCCCATGAAACTTTCTTTGCATTTCTATGATGTCTTTTTTGCCAATGTACTCCCCCGTATTCTGAGAAATATATACAGTAGTATCTGTAAAAAGCTTTTCAATTCCATCAAAATCACTCTTATTAGAAAGCACAAAATAAAGTTTAGCCGTCTCCATAGCATTCATATCAATGTAATTGTAGCATTTCGCACTCCTGCATTTGCGAAGCGTTTGTAATGAAGTGTCCCGTAGGGACATTTTACAAATAGATTCGCCTCTGTTCAGTTCTAAGCAGATGTTGTGAAAAGTAGGCGCCCTTGGGCGCGAGGATTGTTTGAGCTAGAAACCTGCCAGTAGGCAGGTTTCTAGTGAGTTCCACAGCGAGCCTACTTTTTATCAACAGATGCGTCAAGACTGAGCAGCGAGCGCGGCACTTTTGGTTACTTTTCTTGCTGCTGAGAAAAGTAACAAGGAACAGGTTCTTCGAAAAAGAACGGCTATTTGAGTTTCATATAGTGTGTCCTGTCGGCTGGGTGCAGTTTCTCTAAGCTATAACGAAGCATGGTCCGCGGCATGACATTGGCGTATCTATCTAGGAATTCTTTCAGTCTAGCCTCGTCTTTCTTGCCTGCTTCGCGCAGCATCCAGCCAGTAGCCTTATGCATTAGATCCTCTTTATCGTTCAGTAGTATTTCTGCCATTTTGAATGTGTCAT
>RRZU012227631.1_pt1 | contig 17808 bp, 17 predicted proteins | sample 2165561 | NCBI WGS metagenome assembly RRZU01 (sample SAMN10456909, study PRJNA506462) | wastewater metagenome | isolation source: wastewater sludge | place: USA: Moscow, Idaho | reverse complement strand
GCGGCCTGTTCCAGCGGATGCTCGGGGCGCAGGCCATAGCCGATATCGGTCTGGCCCTTCTTGAAGACCGTGTGCTTGGCGACGAAATCCTCGTTCACGCGGCCGGTCTGGATGATGTGGTTGGCGATATAGTTCAGGATCGCCAGGTCCGTGCCTGGCTTGAACACGATCGGAATATCGGCAAGGTCCATGCTGCGATGGGTGAAGGTCGACAGGACCGCGCATTTCACCCCCGGCGTGCCCAGCCGGCGGTCGGCAAGGCGCGTCCACAGGATCGGGTGCATTTCCGCCATGTTCGAGCCCCACAGCACGAAGGCGTCGGCATGTTCGAAATCGTCATAGCAGCCCATCGGCTCATCGATGCCGAAGGTGCGCATGAACGCCACCGCCGCCGAGGCCATGCAGTGCCGCGCGTTCGGGTCAAGGTTGTTCGTGCGAAAGCCGCCGCGCATCAGCTTGCTGGCGGCATAGCCTTCCAGCACCGTCCACTGGCCGGAACCGAACATGCCCACGGCCGTCGGGCCCTTGGCCTTCAGGACCTCCTTGACCTTGGCGGCCATGGTGTCGAAGGCCTCTTCCCAGGTCACCGGCTCGAACTGGCCTTCCTTGTCGTAGACGCCGTTCGTCTTGCGCATCAGCGGCGTGGTCAGGCGGTCGGTGCCATACATGATCTTGGACAGGAAATAGCCCTTGACGCAGTTCAGGCCACGATTGACCTCGGCCTGCATGTCGCCATGGGTGGCCACGACCTTGCCTTCCTTGACGCCGACCATGACGCCGCAGCCGGTGCCGCAGAACCGGCAGGGCGCCTTGGACCACTTGATTTCCAGCGCCTCGACACCGCCAGAGACGGGTTGCGCCGCGGCGGGCAGGCTCAGGCCGGCGGCCCCGGCCGCCACGGCCACGGCCTGCGCCTTCAGAAGGTCGCGCCGCGTCATATCTGTTGTCATGCCTGGGGCTCCTCTTCTTCGGAATGTTCGTAAACCATGTTGGCGGCGACGACGCCGGCCATCTTTGCGATGTCGGTCAGGCGGTCGCCCATTTCGCGGCTGCTGCGCCCCTCGATGGTGACGACGGCGCGCGCGCCTTCGGCGGCGTGCAGTTCGACGCCCGGCAGGCTGGGCAGGACGGACAGCACCTCGGCCTCGCGTCCGGGCAGGATCGAGACGACGGCGCTGGAGATGTGATAGCGGCTTGGCTCAGGCATGTGCGGTCTCGGTGATAGTCTCGGGCGTGGTCATTCGGGGCTGGGCGGCGATGGCGGCGCTGGGGCAGGGCGCGACGCAGGCGCCGCAGCCGGTGCAGCGCCCGGCATCCAGCACCGGCAGGAACGGGCCGCCCGCGCGGGGCTGAAAACGGATCGCCTCTTCGGGGCAGGCGTCGCGGCAGGTCATGCAGGTGACGCCGCGCCGCGCAAGGCAGGCGTCCGAGATCGCGACGACATGGTGCATGACGCGCGGCTCTGCAAAGACGGGCTGGGTGCAGGCATTCGCGCAGGCATTGCAGAAGGTGCATTCCCCGGCGCTGAAATCGATGGCGATGCGGCGGTCGCGGATCACCAGAATGTCGGTCGGGCAGGCACCGACGCAATCGCCGCAGCCGGTGCAGGCGGTCAGCGTTTCCATGCTGATGCCCGGCGGCAGCGGCCGGAAGCCGGGCGCCGGGCGTGCGGTCAGAAAACCGCGCCGGCTGAAGCCGTCATGGCTTGCCGGTGCTGAGGCGGTGCTGCCCATGTCAGTGCCCCATTGGCCCGGGAGGGCCGGCGAGGATCTGGTAGAACCAGACAAGGAAGCCGTAGCCACCCACGAAACACACCGCCAGGAACGGCCAGATGCCAAAGGCAAGGATGGCGAAGGTCAGAAGTTCCCGTGCCCGCGACGGCGTGGCGGCTGCGGTCGGTTCGGTCTTGCGCTGCTCAGACATCTTCCAAAACAAGAGCTGTGGCTGGCGTCCTGCGCCATGCCCCGGGGGGATGGCGCGATCAGCAAGCTGACGGTGATAATTGCGAACTTTGTCCGCCCCGAAAAAAGGCCGGGAACGGCTATTTGGGCGTTCTGAATTCCCGTATCCTTGACCTTTATCAAGTGCAGGTCAAGACGGTTGAGATTTTTAAGTCGCTATGTTTGAATGGGAATATCGATAAGGGCGGCGGCAGAAGGGGCCGGTTTCAGCCCCTTTGCGCGCGCAGCCAGTGGTCCAGCGACCAGCGCCCGGGGCCTTCGGCGATCAGCGCCAGCAGGCAGGCCGCCCACAGCCCATGCGTCTGCCAGGCCGAGGGGTAGACAAAGATCTGGATCACCGCGGTCATCGCCAGCAATCCCAGCGCCGCAAACCGTGTGCCAAGGCCAAGGACCAGCAGCACCGGCAGCGCGTGTTCGGCCAGCGTGGCCAGCACCGCCGCCCAGTCCGGCGGTATCAGCGGCAGCGCATATTCGTTGCGAAACAGGAACCATGTGCTGTCGGCGATGGCCCAGCCATCCACCTTGGTCCGCCCCGAGGCGAAAAAGACCGAGGCCGGAAACAGCCGCAACGCCAGCGCCACCAGCGACCATGGCAGCCGCGCCAGCAGCCGGTCCAGGGGGGCAAGAAAGCCTGTCAGGATCATGCCCGGCCCTTCAATGGAAATGCGGTAAAGGCGCCGGCCTCGGCCAGCATCAGCAAAAGCGGGCCGGCCTGATGGTCGGGCCGCGCGTCAAGCGCCGTCTGCGCGGCGCCCAGCAGCGTGGCGCCGGCCATGGCGGCGCGCAGGAAGGTCGCGTCACCGGGGCGCAGCAGCAGGACCTGCACCCGATCTGCCGGGTCGCGCAGGATCAGCGCGTCCTCGGGCGTGCCGGCATCCAGTTCGCCCGGCTCGGCGCCGGGCTGGTTCGCCCGCCAGATGCTGACGGCGGCAAGACGCGCCTGCAACAGCCGGGCCGAGGGATGCAGCCTTGCCCCGCAGGACGCCGGCGCCGCCGCCGCCTGCGTCAGCCAGGCAGGGGTCGCCGCGATGGCGTCGGGGGCGTGATAAGCCTCGCCCCGCAGCCATTCCAGCCGCGCCACATCCGCCAGATAGGGCAGGTCGGCCAGCGGCGGAAAGCCGTGCAGGAAGCCCGCGAAAGCCTCGCCCCACTGGAACAGCATCGGCGAGGCGGGCGGATGCGCGGTCTGGAATTCACGCGCGACGGCGGCAAAGCATTCGGCGCCCAGCAGCCGCTCGATCACCGGGAAGCGCGTGGCCAGTGCCCGGCCAAGACTGTGGGCGACATTGTTGCGATAGACCGCAAAACGGCGCGCGGCCTCGGCCGGGTCGCGGGCGGTGACGCCCGGCGGCAGCACGCCCGAGGCAAGGCCGGCGCGGAATTCGGCGATCAGCTCAGCATGCGTCGGCAAGGCAGCCTCCGCGAACGCCTTCGAGGATGCCGGCGGCGCGGCGGGCCTCGGCCAGCAGGTCGGGCAGGGGCGGCACGTCATTGTCCCATTCGATCAGCGTCGGCAGCGGGCCGGTGCGGGCCATGGTTTCGGCGTAAAGCGCCCAGACCGGATCGGCGACCGGGCTGCCGTGATCGTCGATCAGCAACGGCCCCGAGGGCAGCTCCTCGGTCGCGTGGCCGCCCAGATGGATCTCGCCCACCGCGGCCAGCGGGAAGGCGGCCAGATAGGCGCGCGGGTCGGCGCGGTGGTTGGTGGTCGAGACGAAGACATTGTTGATGTCCAGCAAAAGCCCGCAGCCGGTGCGGCGGGCGACCTCGGCCAGAAATTCGGTCTCGGCCAGCGTCGATTGCTGGAACAGGATATAGGTCGCCGGGTTTTCCAGCAGCATCCGCTGGCCCAGCAGGTCCTGCACCTCGTCGATATGGTCGCAGACGATGGCCAGCGTTTCGGGCGTATAGGGCAGGGGCAGCAGGTCGTTCAGATATTCCGCGCCATGGCTGGACCATGCCAGATGCTCGGAAAAGCTTTCCGGCCGATAGCGGTCGAGCAGCGCCCGCAGCCGCGCCAGATGGTCGCGATCCAGCCGCCCCGGGCCGCCGATCGACAACCCGACCCCGTGGATCGAAAGCGCATAGTCCTGCCGCAGCGCCGCCAGTTGCCGATGCGGCGGACCGCCCGCGCCCATGTAATTCTCGGCGTGGATTTCGAGGAAACCCAGCGCCGGGCGGGTTTCGCGGATGGCGGCGAAATGTTCGGGCTTGAAGCCGATGCCCGGCGCGGCTGGCAGCGAAGTCATGAGGATGCCTCCTTGCGGAAAAAGGGCCGGGCCGGTCGGGGCCCGGCCGGGATATCAGGACTTGACCGGCTCAAGCGAGCCCATGCCGTTCGGCGTCTTGATGGTGGTGCAGGTGCCGGCGGGGACGTATTTCCAGGCATTGCCCTGATAGTCCTTGGTCGAGGTGCCGGCGCAGGTGGTGCCGGGACCGGCGGCGCAGTCGTTCTTGCCGGCCATGGAAACGCCGTAGCATTTTTCCATCGCGACCTCGCCGGGTTTCTTGGCGTCGTCCGCCTGGGCGGCGGCGGCCATCGACAATGCGGCGGTCAGCGCCGCGGTCAGGGTCAGGCTTTTGTCGAACATGCTCATCACAGTCTCCTTTGTGTCTGGGTGGGGCCGTATCGCGGTCCTCGGGCAGTCCATTCGCAAGGGGGGCGGGCGGGGTTACATCCCCTCACGCAACCGTGTTCCGCGTCAGTGATGACGATTTTTTCACGCATCGGGTGTAATGTTGCCAGTGCCGGGCACGAATGGACAGTCACGATGATGGATCGCGAAACCGAATGGGCGGCGCTCTTGCGGGCGGCGAATGCCGGGGACGGGCAGGCCTATGCCCGGTTCCTGCATGCCGTGACGCCGGTTCTGCGCGGCATCCTGCGGTCGCGGGGCCGGGCGCTGGAGGCCGCCTTGCACGAGGATGTCTTGCAAGAGGTGCTGCTGGCCATCCACGACAAGCGCCACACCTGGCGCGAGGATGCGCCGCTGCTGCCATGGCTTTACGCCATCGCGCGCTACAAGCTGGCCGATGCCTTTCGCAGGCGGAGGACGGCGATCCACCTGCCGATCGAGGATTGGCAGGACCAGCTTGCCGCGCCCGAGGCGGATCCCGGCGCCGCCCGCGACAGCGCGGCGCTGATCGGGCGGCTGGATGCGCGCTCGGCCGCCATCGTGCGCGCGGTCAGTCTGGACGGGGAAAGCGCGGCCGAGGTCGGCCAGCGCCTTGAGATGAGCGAAGGCGCGGTCCGCGTCACCCTGCATCGGGCGATGCGGCGGATGATGCGGATCGCAAAAGGGGAACCGGAATGAACACCGACGATCTGATTGCGACGCTTGCCTTGCGTCCCGCCCCGCCGCCCCTGCGGGCCGGATGGCTGGGGCTTGAGCTGCTGGCCGCGATCGCCGGCAGCGCGGCGCTGTTTCTGGCGGTGGCCGGGCCGCGCGCCGGGCTGCCGGGCCTGTGGGAAAACCCGCTGATCGCGGCCAAGACGCTGTGGCCGGCGATCAGTTGCCTTGTCGCGCTGCCGATGCTGCTGGCGCTGTTGCGGCCCGAAGGGCGGATCGCGCATCCCGCGCGGCTGGGGCTGCTGCCGGCGCTGGCGGCGGCGCTGTGGATCGCGGGCTTTGCCGGCCGCGCGCCCGCCGCGCGCTTTGCGGAATTCGCGGCGCTGCCCATTGTCGAATGTGTCGGGCTGATCCTTGTCATCGCCACCGTCCCGCTGTGGCTGGCGTTGCGGCTGGCGGCGCGGGGGGCGCCGACGCGGCCCGCGCTGACCGGGGCCATGGCCGGGCTGGTCGCCGGGACCGGCGCGGCGGCGGGCTATTCCTTCTTTTGCCTTCAGGACAACCCGCTGTTCTATGTGACCTGGTATGGCACCGCCACCCTGCTGAGCATGGCCGCGGGCGCATGGGCGGGCGCGCGGCGGCTGCGCTGGTAGGGCCGCAAATGCCTGACCGGCCCGCTTGTTTGCGCCGATTTTCGGCATAAAGTGGCAGGGGCAGGGGGCGGGCTGCTTTCGCGTGACAGGCATCGCGGGACCATCATCATGGGCGCGATCCGGGTCGCGTCGCCACGGCGCCGGCGCGTGCGGGACAAGGATCAGCCCGGGGGGAACCAGTCATGGCGATTTATGCCAGCATCCATCACCTAACCCATTATCGCTATGACCGCCCGATCACGCTGGGGCCGCAGATCATCCGCCTGCGCCCGGCGCCGCAATCGCGCACCAAGGTGCTGTCGCACAGCCTGAAGGTCTCGCCCGGCGGGCATTTCGTGAACCACCAGCAGGACCCCTATGGCAACTGGCTGGCCCGCTATGTCTTTCCCGAGCCGGTGACCGAGCTGAAGATCGAGGTCGATCTGGTCGCCGACATGTCGGTCTATAACCCCTTCGATTTCTTCGTCGAGGACAGCGCCGAGTTTTATCCCTTCGACTATCCCGCCGATCTGCATGACGATCTGGTGATCTATCGCACGCCCGAACCGGCCGGGCCGCTGCTGACGCAGTTCCTGGCTGGCATCCCGCGTGATCGTCAGCGCATCGTCGATTTCCTGGTGGCGCTGAACGCGCGGGTGAACGGCGCCGTCGCCTATACGATCCGCATGGAGCCGGGCGTGCAGACGCCGCAGGAAACGCTGGCCATCGGCTCGGGTTCGTGCCGCGATTCAAGCTGGCTGCTGGTGCAGGCGCTGCGCAACCTTGGGCTGGCGGCGCGTTTCGTGTCCGGCTATCTGATCCAGCTTGCGCCGGACGTGAAGTCGCTGGACGGCCCCTCGGGGACCGAGGTGGATTTCACCGACCTTCACGCCTGGGTCGAGGTCTATATTCCCGGCGCGGGCTGGATCGGGCTGGACCCGACCTCGGGTCTGCTGACGGGCGAAAGCCATATCCCGCTGGCGGCGACGCCGCATTACCGCAATGCGGCGCCGATCTCGGGCGGGTTCAGCAGCGCCGGCGCCCCCGAGGTCGAATTCAATTTCGACATGCAGGTGCGCCGCGTGGCCGAGCATCCGCGCATCACCCGCCCCTTCAGCGACGAGGCATGGGCCGAACTGAACGCGCTTGGCCACAAGGTCGATCAGGTGCTTGCCGCCGGCGACGTGCGGCTGACCATGGGCGGCGAGCCGACCTTTGTCTCGATCGACGATTTCGAGGCGGCGGAATGGAACAGCGACGCCGTCGGCCCGATGAAGCGCGACCTTGCCGACAAGCTGATCCGGCGCCTGCGCGACCGCTTTGCGCCGGGCGGTTTCCTGCATTACGGGCAGGGCAAATGGTATCCGGGCGAAAGCCTGCCGCGCTGGACCTTTTCGCTTTACTGGCGGCGCGACGGCCAGCCGGTCTGGAAAAACCCCGAACTGGTCGCGCGCGAGGCGCAGGATTACGCCGCCGACGCGGATCAGGCGCATGACTTCATGGCGACCTTTGCCGAAAAGCTGGGCATCGCCCCTGACCACGCCCAGCCCGCCTATGAGGACCCGGCCGAGTGGATCCTGAAAGAGGCGAACCTGCCGCCCAATGTCTCGCCCGAGAATTCGCGCCTGAAAGACCCCGAGGAGCGGTCGCGTTTCGCGCGGGTCTTTTCGCGCGGGCTGACCGAACCTTCGGGCTTCGTGCTGCCCTTGCAGCGCTGGCAGTCGCGTGCGGCCGGGCCGCGCTGGCAGTCGGAAATGTGGAAGCCCCGGCGCGGGCATCTGTTCCTGATCCCCGGCGACAGCCCGGTGGGCTTTCGCCTGCCGCTGGCGGGGCTGCCCCATATTCCGCCGGCGCAATATCCCTATAGCTACCCGGCCGATACCTCGATCCCGCTGGCGCCGCTGCCGGATTTCCACGACCGTCTGGCCACCCGCCGCGCCGAGGTCCAGGCCGAGATCGACCGCCTTGCCGTCGAACAGGCCGAACAGGCGGCCATGCTGCCCCCGGTCAGCGCCGGTCACGATCAGACCGGGCAGATCAGGGCCGAAAAGAGCCGCCGCCAGCGCATCGTGCCGCAGGACGGCGTCGATCCGGCGCAGGGCTCGGTGCGCACCGCCATCGCCATCGAGCCGCGCGACGGGCGGCTTTGCCTGTTCATGCCGCCCTGCGAGACGCTGGAGGATTACCTTGAACTGCTGGCCACCGCCGAGGCGACCGCGGCCGAGCTGAACCTGCCCATCCATATCGAGGGCTACGCGCCCCCCCATGACCCGCGCCTGAACGTGATCCGCGTCGCCCCCGACCCCGGCGTGATCGAGGTGAACATCCACCCCGCCCATAGCTGGGACGACTGCGTGGCCACGACCGAGGCGATCTATGCCGAGGCCCGCCAGTGCCGCCTTGGCGCCGACAAGTTCATGATCGACGGCCGCCATACCGGCACCGGCGGCGGCAACCATGTCGTCGTCGGCGGCGCCACGATGGAGGACAGCCCCTTCCTGCGCCGCCCCGACCTGCTGAAATCGCTGATCCTGATCTGGCAGCGCCACCCCTCGCTGAGCTACCTGTTCTCGGGGCTGTTCATCGGGCCGACCTCGCAGGCGCCGCGCATCGACGAGGCGCGCCATGACGGGCTTTACGAACTGGAAATCGCGCTGGACCAGATCGGCGACCCGGTGGCGGGGGGCGCGCTGCCGCCGCCATGGCTGCTGGACCGGCTGCTGCGCAATATCCTGATCGACGTGACCGGCAATACCCACCGCGCCGAAATCTGCATCGACAAGCTGTATTCCCCCGACGGCCCTACCGGCCGGCTGGGGCTGGTCGAGTTCCGCGGCTTTGAAATGCCGCCGCATCCGCGCATGAACCTTGCCCAGCAACTGCTGATCCGCGCCATCGTCGCGCGCTGCTGGACCTCGCCCGTGCGGGGCAGGCCGGTGCGCTGGGGCACGGTGCTGCATGACCGCTTCATGCTGCCGCATTTCATCTGGCAGGACTTCCTGTCGCTGCTGGACGATCTGGCGCTGCACGGCTTTCGCCTTGATCCGGTCTGGTATCAGGCGCAGTCCGAGTTCCGGTTCCCCTTCTGCGGCCAGGTCGAGGTCGAGGGCGTCAATCTGGAACTGCGCCAGGCGCTTGAGCCATGGCATGTCCTGGGCGAGACCGGCGCCATCGGCGGCACGGTGCGCTATACCGACAGCTCGGTGGAACGGCTTCAGGTGCGCATGACCTCGCTCAGCCAGGACCGTTACCGCGTGGTCTGCAATGGCCGCCCGGTGCCGATGACGCGCACCGCGACCAGCGGCGAAAGCGTGGGCGGCGTGCGCTTCAAGGCGTGGCAGCCGGCGGCGGCGCTGCATCCGGTCCTGCCGGTCAATGCGCCGCTGACCTTCGACATCTATGACGACTGGACGGGACGCGCGATCGGCGGCTGTGTCTATCACGTCGCCCATCCGGGCGGGCGGAACTATGACACCTTCCCCGTGAACGGCTACGAGGCCGAGGCCCGGCGTCTGTCGCGTTTCCAGCCGCACGGCCACAGGCCCGGCGAATACCGCCCCGCGACCGAGGCGCCGAACCCGGAGTTTCCGATGACGCTCGACCTGCGGCGGGCGCCTTGGATATGACTGCGGCATGACGCCAGCCGCCCCGACCAGACCGCCGCCGATTCTGGACGGCTACGCCCCGCAACCGGGCGTGGCCGACGAACTTTACGACGCGCAGGGGCGGATGCGGCCGGTCTGGTCCGCCTTCATCGACCAGCTTGCTGCGCTGAGCCCCGATCAGATCGAAACCCGGCTGGCGCGGGGGGAACAATACCTGCGCGATGCCGGGGTCTATTTCCGCTTTTACGCGGGCGGCCCGGCGCAGGACCGCGAATGGCCGCTAAGCCATGTGCCGGTGCTGATCCCCGAACAGGAATGGGCGGCGATCTGCGACGGGCTGACCCAGCGGGCGGAACTGCTGGAAATGGTCATGGCCGACCTTTACGGACCGGGCCAGCTTGTCCGCGACGGCCACCTGCCCGCCGAACTGGTCGCCGGCAATCCGCAATGGCTGCGCCCGCTGGTCGGCGTGCCGCCGCGTTCGGGCCATTGGCTGCACCACCTTGCGTTCGAGATCGGGCGCTCGCCCGATGGCTCGTTTCTGGTGCTGGGCGACCGGGCGCAGGCGCCCTCGGGGTCGGGTTTCGCGCTGGAAAACCGCATGGCGACGATGCGGATGTTTGCCGACCCCTTCCCGCGCACCCATGTCCACCGGCTGGCGGGCTTTTTCCGCGCCTTCCGCGAGGCGATGGAGACCATGGCCGGCGGTCGCCGCAGCGCCATCCTGACGCCGGGGCCGAACAACGACACCTATTACGAACACACCTATATCGCCCGCTACCTTGGCATGACCCTGCTTGAGGGCGAGGATCTGACCGTGCAGGACGGGCAGGTGATGGTGCGCACCGTGCGCGGGCTTGAGCCGCTGGGCCTGCTGTGGCGGCGCATCGACGGCGAATTCGCCGACCCGCTGGAACTGAACGAGGGCTCGCAGATCGGGACGCCCGGCCTGATCGGCGCGCTGCGGCGGGGCAATCTGTCGCTGATCAACGCGCTTGGCTCGGGCGTGGTCGAGGCGCGCGCCTTCATGGCCTTCCTGCCGCGCATCTGCGAAACCCTGCTGGGCGAGCCGCTGCGCCTGCCCAATATCGCGACATGGTGGTGCGGCCAGCCGGCCGAGCGTGCGCATGTCACCGAAAACGCCGGCCGCATGATGATCGGCGAGGCGCTGGACCCCGCGCTGCCCTTTGCCATCGGCGCGCAGACCGCGCTTGGCGGGCAGTTCCTTGGCGGTACGGCGCAGGAAAGCCTGGGCGACTGGATCGCCCGCAACGGCGCCCGGCTGGTCGGGCAAGAGGCGGTGACGCTGTCCACCACCCCCGCCTGGTCCGACGGGCGGCTGGTGCCGCGCCCCATGACCATCCGCGTCTTTGCCGCGCGCACCGCCGCCGGCTGGACCTTCATGCCCGGCGGCTATGCCCGGATCGGCAAGACCGGCGACACCACGGCGCTGGCGATGCAGGCCGGCGGCTCGGTCGCGGATGTCTGGGTCATGTCGCCGCAGCCGGTGCAGCCCGACACGCTGGTGGTCTCGGACGGGTACGCGCGCGCCGCCCCCGGCATCCTGCCCACCCGCGCGGCTGAGAACCTGTACTGGCTGGGCCGCTATAGCGACCGGACCGAGGGCGCGATTCGCGTCCTGCGCGCCTGGCACCTGCGCCTGGCCGAGACCGGCGACCGCACGGACGCCCGGCTGGTGGCGCTGGCGGCGTTCCTTGGCCGCATCGGCATCGATGTCGATGAGCCGATCCCCGAGGCGCTGCTGGGGCTGATCGCCTCGGCCCGGTTTGCGGCGTCCAAGGTCCGCGACCGCTTTTCGCCCGATGGCTGGGCGGCGCTGAACGATCTGGCCAAGACCGCCGACCGGCTGGCCCCGCGGGTGCGGCGCGGCGACGATGCGGCGCATGCCATGTCGGTTCTGCTGCGCAAAATTTCCGGCTTTTCGGGGCTGGTGCATGAAAACATGTATCACTTTGCCGGCTGGCGCTTTCTGCTGCTGGGCCGCGCGCAGGAACGCGCCGACGGCACGCTGATGATGCTTTCCGGCTTTACCGCCCCCGACGCGCCGCCCGGGATGCTGGAAATCGCCATCGAGGTCGGCGACAGCGTGCTGACCCACCAGCGGCGCTATCGCTTTGGCCCCTCGCGCGGGACGGTGCTGGACCTGCTGGCGCTGGACGCCAGGAACCCGCGCGCGGTGCTGTATCAGATCGCGCAGATGCGCCACCATGTCGGGCGGCTGCTGGAAAAGGGCGGCGACAGCCGCGCCATCCCGCTGGAGCGGGCGCTGCTGACGCTGGACACCGATCTGCGCGTGGCCCAGCCCGATGCGCTGCCGCCCGCGCAGCTTTGCGACCTGCATGACCGGCTGGCACAGGTCCATGGCCTGATCCAGTCCACATTGCTGAGATAGGCCGATGCGTTACGATATCCTGCTGACCATCGATTACAGCTATCAGTCCGCCTCGGACCATGTGCGCAATATCCTGCGGCTGATCCCGCAGGACGGTCCGGGCCAGCGCGTCAGCGCCGCGCAACTGACCATCGATCCGCCCCCGGACGAACGCCGCGACGGGCAGGATTTCTTTGGCAATGCCATGACCTCGGTCGCGTGGCACGAGCCGGTGCAGAAGATCACCTTCTGCCTGACCGCCAGCGCCGAGCGCGTCAGCCCGCCTGCCGCCGACCTGTCGCCGCGGCTGGACGAGCTGGCGGCGCAGGTGGCGGCGGTGACCGGGCTGGGGCCGGCCTCGCCGCAGCATTACCTTGCGCCCTCGCCGCGCATCGCCCCCGATGCGGCGATCACCGAATTCGCGCGGCAGGCGCTGCCCGAGGGCGCCTCGGTCCGCGCCGCCATCGAGGCGCTGGGGCAGGGGCTTTACAAGGCGATGACCTATGACCCCGAGGCGACCGATGTGACCACCCCCCCGGCCGAGGCCTTTGCCGCGCGCCACGGGGTCTGTCAGGATTTCGCGCAGATCATGGTCGCCGGGCTGCGGGGACTGGGGGTGCCGGCGGGCTATGTGTCGGGGTTCCTGCGCACCTATCCGCCGCCCGGCCAACCGCGGCTTGAGGGGGTGGACGCCATGCACGCCTGGGTCATGGCATGGGCCGGCCCGGCGCAGGGCTGGGTGGAATACGACCCCACCAACGCGCAATGGGCGGGCGAGGATTACATCACCGTCGCCATCGGCCGCGATTATGCCGACGCCGCCCCGGTCAAGGGCGCGATCCGCACCGCCGGCGGTCAGGACAGCACGCAGGCGGTGGACGTGATCCCGCTGGATCAGCCGGGCTTCTGATCCGATAGGCGGCGCAGGATGCGCAGGCTGCGGCGCACGACCGTGATCGCGGTCAGCGCGATCACCAGTCCCAGCGCCCAAAGCAGCACCGGCCAACCGATGCCAAGGATCAGCGCCAGTGCCTGCGCCAGCGCGCCGCCGGTCACCACCGCCATGCGATGCGACTTGGCCCCCGGCCCGGAAAAGTCCGACCCCAGCCCCGCCGCGCGGCCGAATTCGCGCAAATAGGCGGTCATGACCGCCAGCGCCCCGGCCAGCAGGCCAAGGGACAGCGACCCCGCCGCCGCCCCGAACCCGGCAAGGATCAGCAGGTCCGAGACGCGGTCCGGCACCTCGTTCCAGAAGGCGCCGTCGGGGCTGCCCATGCGTCCCTCGACCGCAACAAGCCCGTCGAACAGGTTGCACAGCAACCGCATCTGCGTCAGCCCCGCGCCCGCGACCAGCAACAGCCCTGCCCAGAACGGCCCGGTGCAGGCCGAAAGCGCGAAGGCCGCAAATGCCAGCGCCGCCGCCACCACCGACCCCATCGAGATGTGGTTGGGCTGGACGCGCTCTTCGACCAGGCGGCGGGTGACATAGGCCGCCCATTTCGTATTGCGGCTGGCGATGGGCCTGCGGCTGAAATCCTCGGTCATAGCCACCCCCAGGCCAGAATATGCAGGAAGACCGGCGCCGAGAACACAAGGCTGTCCAGCCGGTCAAGAATACCGCCATGGCCCTGAACCAGCGTGCCCCAGTCCTTGACGCCGCGATCGCGCTTGATGGCGGACATGATCAGGCCGCCGAAAAAGCCGAAGGTGGTGACGACCAGCGCCACCAGCCCGGCCTGCCACCAGCCAAAGGGCGTGATCGGCGCCAGCGCCATGCCCAGCAGGCTGGCGCTGAGCATCCCGCCCGCCAGCCCCTCGACGGTTTTCGAGGGCGAGACGCGCGGCGCCAGCTTGTGCCGGCCAAGGCTTTTGCCCCAGACATATTGCAGCACGTCCGAGGCCTGCACGACAAGGATCAGCCACGCGACCAGCGTGAAGCTGCTGTAGCGATAGCCGGGGATCTGCAATTGCAGGATCGCCGGAATATGCGAAACGCAATAGACGCAGACCATCAGTCCCCATTGCGTTTCCGACACGCGGGTCAGAAAGCCCGCGACCTCGCCCTTGAAGACGGTGACGACGGGCAAAAGCAGGAAGCAATAGACCGGGATCAGCAGCGCGGCAAAGATCGGCACGTTCAGCCAGACCAGCAGATATTGCAGCGGCAAGATGACATAAAAGGCGATGGCCAGCGCGTCGTGATCGGCGCGGCGCGTATGGGTGATGGTGGCGAATTCGCGCAGCGCCGCGACCGAACACAGTGCAAAGAACACCGTGATCGCCGTCGCGCCAAGCGTGAAGATCAGGGCCAGAACGCCGATCATCACCCACCACGCCCAGATGCGGTCCATCAGGTTTCTTGCGGTATCGCCGCCGACCTTGCCGCTGCGGATCAGCGCCCGCGCGGCCAGCGTCGCCACGATCAGGAATGCGAAAAGCCCATAGAAGACAAAGGCCGAGGGGGATTGGAAACGCGACATCGCCTAGCTCCTTGGGATGGACAGCGCCAGCATCGCCTCGGCGAGGCGGATCAGGAAGGCGTCGCGGCTTTCGTCCGGGTGCGGGCGCAGCGGGGGGCCAAAGCGCACGGCGCAGTTCATCGGCACCGGCAGGATGCTGCCCTTGGGCAGGATGCGGTCAAGGTTCAGGATCCATGCCGGGACGATCTCGGCCATGGGCGCGGCATTGGCAAGGTGGAAGATGCCGGATTTCAGCGGCAGCAGGGCCGCGTCGGTCAGGTTGCGCGTGCCCTCGGGAAAGAAGATCACGTCCTCGCCGCCGCGCAGGACTTCGGCCACGGTCTCGACCGGGTCGGCGTGGCGCTTTGCGGGGTCGCGGTCGATCAGCACGGCGCGAAAGACCTGCCCGGCGATCCAGCGCTTCAGGCCCGAGCCTTGCCAGTAATCGGCGCCGGCGACGGGGCGGCTGCGCAGGCGCTGCGAATTGGGCAGCACCGACCACAACGCCACGAAATCGGCATGGCTGACATGGTTCGCGACATAGATGCGCGGCCCCGGACCCGGCGGCGGCAGATCGATGGCGCGCAGGCTTAAAAGCGTGCGGGCGGTGCCGACCAGCGCATTGCGCGCCATGCGGACCGTCAACGTGGCAGTCATCGTCAAAGTTACCCTGCAATTTCTTGCCGGTCAGACTGGCACGAAAGCGTCCCCTGCGTAAGGGGGGCCGGCGCCAGCGCGGCGCGGCAAGATGCCCTGTCGGCGCCGTGCCGATATGATACGAGGGCCGGGCAACAAGGAATCGTGCATGAACGCCCTGCTTTTCGTCGCCACCGTCCTGATCTGGGGCTCGACCTGGATCGCCATCGCCATGCAGGTCGGCCCGGTGCCGGTGCTGGTCTCGGTCTTTTACCGCTTTGCGGTGGCGGCGCTGGTGCTGCTGGCCGGGCTGGCGCTGGCGGGGCGGCTGCGCCTGCCCGGGGCGCGCGACTGGCCATGGATCGGCGCGCAGGCGCTGTGCCTGTTCGGGATGAACTTCATCTGTTTCTATTCGGCGGCGGCCTATCTGCCCTCGGGGGTGATCTCGGTCATCTTCTCGCTGGCGACGCTGTTCAATGCGGTGAACGCCCGCATCTTCTTTGGCGAAAGGATCGCCCCCCGTGCCGTGCTTGCCAGCATCCTGGGCGTCAGCGGGCTGGCGCTGCTCTTGGGTCCGCAAGCGGCCGGGGCCTCGGGCGCGATGGGGGCGGGGACGATCAGGGGGATCGGCCTTGCCTGCCTTGGCACGATGCTGTTTTCGCTGGGAAACATGGTCTCGCGCAGGAACAGCGCCGCGGGCATTTCGCCCTTGCAGGCGAATGGCTGGGGCATGGCCTGCGGGGCGCTTTACCTGTTGGCGCTGATCGCGCTGACCGGTACGCCCATGGTCGCGCCGCCGGATGCGCGTTACCTGTGGGCGATGCTTTATCTTGCGGTGGTGGGATCGGTGATCGGCTTCACCACCTATCTGATGATGGTTGCGCGGATCGGTTCGGCGCGGGCGGCCTATGCGACGGTGCTGTTTCCCATCGTCGCATTGCTGCTGTCCACGGCTTACGAAGGCTACGCCTGGCATTGGCAGGCGGTCGTCGGGCTGGGGCTGGCGCTGGCCGGGAACCTTGTGATGTTCTCGCGGCCAAGGGCGGGCAGGGCCGTGCCCGCCTGAGCCCCGGCTCAGTTCAGGTGGATCGCCTCGAAATCGGCTTTCTTGATGCCAAGGCGGCTCAGCTCGCGTTCCGAGGGCAGGTGGTTCACCCTCAGGTCCGACACGACCGAGACGGCGGCGCCAAACATGCGCATGGCCGAGCGGATAAAGCGGATGATCGTCATTTTCTTCAGTGCCTGTTCATGGAATCGTTCTTTGTGTCGGCGACTAGATGGGGCGGGGGCGGACATTCTGCAATGCAGCATTGGGCAATCCCGCCATGCCGCCAGCGCATGTCGCCGAATATGGCAAGACATAAGAAAACCCCGGCCCGAGAGGCTCGGGCCGGGGTTCTTGCGCGTCGTGGTGGGGTGCGGCGGTCAGTCCTCGTCGCCGGCAAGCTGGCTGAGAACCTCGCCCTTGCCGCGGGCGCGCAGGATCAGCGGCACGATCAGCGCCAGCGCGGCGACGCCCAGAAGGCCGGCGGCGATGGGCGACTGCACCAGATACAGCCAGTCGCCCTGGCTGATCGCCAGCGCCCGGCGCAACTGCTGTTCGGCCATCGGTCCAAGGATCAGGCCGACGACGATCGGCGCGATGGGATAGCCGAAAAGCCGCATCACATAGCCCAGCACGCCAAAGCCCAGCAGCATCCCCAGCTCGAACGCCGAGGGGTTGGCGCCGATGGTGCCCAGCGTGGCGAACAGCAGGATCCCCGCGTAAAGCCACGGCTTCGGCACGGTCAGCAGTTTGACCCACAGCCCGATCATCGGCAGGTTCAGCACCAGCAGCATGAAGTTCGCGATCAAGAGGCTGGCGATCAGCCCCCAGACCAGCGTCGGGTTGGTGGCAAACAGCAGCGGCCCCGGTTGCAGCCCGAACTGCTGGAAGCCCGCCAGCATGATCGCCGCCGTGGCCGAGGTGGGCAGGCCCAGCGTCAGCAAGGGCACCAGCGTCCCGGCGGCGGATGCATTATTGGCGGCCTCGGGGCCGGCGACGCCCTCGATGGCGCCATGGCCGAATTCCTCGGGGTGTTTCGACAGCTTTTTCTCGGTCGCATAGGACAGGAAGGTGCCGATCTCGGCCCCGCCTGCGGGCATGGCGCCGATGGGAAAGCCGATGAAGGTGCCGCGCAGCCATGGCTTCCACGAGCGCGCCCAGTCGCGGCGGCTCATCCAGATCGAGCCTTTGACGGCGGTGACCTCATCCTCGATATGGACGCGCTGGCCGGCGATGAACAGCGCCTCGCCCACGGCGAACATGGCGACGGCCATGGTGGTGACCTCGATTCCGTCCAGCAGTTCGGGCACGCCAAAGGACAGTCGCGCCTGCCCGCTGAGCTGGTCGATGCCGACGCAGCCACAGGCCAGCCCCAGAAACAGCGAGGTCAGGCCCCGCAGCGCCGAATCGCCGAATGCGGCGGAAACGGTGACAAAGGCCAGCACCATCAGCCCGAAATATTCACGCGGGCCAAAGACCAGCGCCATCTTGACGATGGTCGGGGCCAGAAACGCCAAAAGCAGGGTCGCGATCAGCCCGGCGATGAACGAGCCGATGGCGGCGGTGGCCAGCGCGGGGCCGCCGCGGCCCTTGCGGGCCATCTTGTTGCCCTCCAGCGCGGTGATGATCGACGCGCTTTCCCCCGGCGTGTTCAGCAGGATCGAGGTGGTCGAGCCGCCATACATGCCGCCGTAATAGATGCCCGCGAACATGATCAGCGAGCCGGCGGCGTCCAGCCGGTAGGTCACCGGCAGCAAAAGCGCCACGGTCAGGGCCGGGCCGATGCCG
>RRZU011127722.1_pt1 | contig 17808 bp, 12 predicted proteins | sample 2165561 | NCBI WGS metagenome assembly RRZU01 (sample SAMN10456909, study PRJNA506462) | wastewater metagenome | isolation source: wastewater sludge | place: USA: Moscow, Idaho | reverse complement strand
CGGCGCGGTGGCGCAGTGGTAAACATACAGGCCGGGGTTCAGTGCTTTAAAGCTGAAAGTAGAAGCGTGGCCGGGCGCGGTAAACGCTGCTGCCGCACCGCCGCCGGGGCCGGTAACCGCGTGTAAGTCGATGTTGTGCGGCATTTTGGAGTCGGGGTGGTTGGAGAGGTGGAATTCGATTTCATCGCCCTCACGCACACGGATAAATTGGCCGGGCACATCACCGCCAAAAGTCCAATACATATAATCCACGCCGTCGGCCATGCGCATCACTTTTTCTACTGTTTCCATTTTCACCACCACTTTGGCGGCATGATCGCGGTCAATCGGCGGCGGCACATTCGGCGCTTGGGTGAGCACGGCGTCAATCACCGGCAGCTCGCCCGTTTGGTTGGCGGCGGCGCTGGCAGCAGCTGGGGCAGCCGGGGCAGAAGCCGTTTTTGCGGTATTGTCGGCACCGCCGCAGGCGGCAAGGCCGAAGGCGGCGGCAATCAATAAGGTAAGGGTTTGGCGTTTCATGGTGTTCCTTCTTTCTTTTTATCGGGCTGGATAACGGTTTTTAACATTGTCGGATTTTGGCTGGTTTTTTCTTTGATTTAAGTCAAAATATATATTTAAAATATATCTTTTATATTGAAATTATTTTCAGGTAGCCCAGTTGTTGCTTTTATTTTATTTTAATATCAGTTAATTGGTTTATTTTCTAATATGGTTATTGCTGTGGTTCTTTTGTGCTGATACAATTCTTAACATTCATTAAATATGAATGTAAATCCATATCAGGGAGCAAACCATGGGACAATACAAAAAACTTTGGTATTTGTTGATGGCCGTGCTGGCGGTAACATTCGCCATCCTCGGCTATTTCGGCAATGAGGTGTATAAGCAGGCACCGCCAATTCCGCAGCAATACATCACCACCGAAGGCAAGGTGGTACTCACGCGGGAAGACATTCTGCAAGGGCAATCGGCTTGGCAAAGCACCGGCGGTATGCAGCTGGGCTCGATTTGGGGCCATGGCGCCTATCAAGCGCCCGACTGGACGGCCGACTGGCTGCATCGCGAAGCCGAAGCGTGGTTGGACATCAGCGCACAGCAGCAATTCGGGCAGCCGTTTGCCGCACTGGACGATACTCAGCAAACGGTATTAAAGGCGCAGCTGGCCAAAGAGTATCGCGGCAACCAGCAAAACGAGCAGGAAACCGTGGTGTTGTCAAACGCACGCGCAGCGGCGATTGCGCAAACTGGGCAGTATTATCAGGCTTTGTATGGCAATGACCCGGCGCTGAAAAAATCGCGCGAGAGCTTTGCCATGAAAGACAACACCTTGCCCGATGCCACCGCGCGCGAACGCTTGACCAATTTCTTCTTTTGGACGGCATGGGCAGCCAGCACTGAGCGCCCTGGCAGCGAAGCCACCTACACCAACAACTGGCCGCACGAGCCTTTGGTTAACAACCACCCCACTGCCGAAAACATTATGTGGTCGGTGGCCAGCGTGGTGTTTTTGATTGCCGGTATCGGCTTTTTGGTGTGGGGCTGGGCTTTTTTGCGCAAAGAAGACGAGGCGGAAGCCAAAGCACCGCAGCAAGACCCCATCAGCCAATTGGCGCTCACGCCGTCGCAAAAAGGCTTGGCCAAGTATGCGTTTTTAGTGGTGGCCTTATTTGTGGCGCAGGTGTTTTTGGGCGGCTTTACCGCGCACTACACTGTGGAAGGGCAGCAGTTCTACGGCTTTGACGTATCACAATACTTCCCCTATGCCTTAGTACGCACTTGGCATATTCAAACTGCCTTGTTCTGGATTGCCACCGCCTTTTTGGCTGCCGGCTTGTTTTTGGCGCCGATTATCAATGGCGGCAAAGACCCCAAAGGCCAAAAGCTGGGTGTAGACCTGTTGTTTTGGGCGCTGGTGATTGTGGTGGTGGGTTCGTTTACGGGCAACTATTTTGCGCTGGCGCATCAAATGCCCGCACACCTGAACTTCTGGTTCGGCCACCAAGGCTATGAATTTATCGATTTGGGCCGCTTCTGGCAGATTTTGAAATGGGTGGGAATTTTGTTCTGGTTGGGCTTGATGTTGCGCGGCACCGTGGGCGCATTCAAACAGCCGGGCGACAAAAACCTGCTGGCGCTGTTTGTGGCTTCCGTGTTGGCGGTTGGCCTGTTCTACGGCTCCGGCTTGTTCTATGGCGAGCGCACCAATCTGTCGGTAATGGAATACTGGCGCTGGTGGGTGGTGCATTTGTGGGTGGAAGGCTTCTTTGAAGTGTTTGCCACTGCGGCGCTGGCATTTATCTTTGTGAGCTTGGGCTTGGTGAGCAAGCGTTTGGGTACCGCCGCCGCCTTGGCTTCGGCCTCCCTGTTTATGGTGGGCGGCGTACCCGGCACGTTCCATCACCTGTATTTTTCCGGCACCACCACGCCGATTATGGCCGTGGGCGCCTCATTCAGTGCACTGGAAGTGGTGCCGCTGATTGTGTTGGGTTATGAAGCGTGGGAACACTGGCGCTTGCAATACCGCACCGATTGGATGCAGAAACTGAAATGGCCGCTGTATTGCTTTGTGGCGGTGGCATTCTGGAATATGCTCGGTGCCGGTGTGTTCGGCTTTATGATTAACCCGCCGATTTCCCTGTATTACATCCAAGGCTTGAACACCACTGCAGTACACGCGCACGCGGCCTTGTTTGGGGTATATGGTTTCTTGGCCATCGGCTTTGTGCTGCTGATTATGCGCTACCTGCGCCCGGATGCGCAGTTTGACGACAAACTGATGAAAACCGGCTTTTGGGCGCTGAACATCGGCCTGGTATTGATGATTGTCACCAGCTTGCTGCCGATCGGTATTTTCCAAGCACACGCCAGCATCAGCCAAGGCTTGTGGTATGCCCGTAGCGAAGGCTTTATGCAGCAAGATTTTCTGCAAACCTTACGCTGGGTGCGCACCATTGGCGACGTGGTGTTTATTATCGGCGCCGTTGCTGTTGCTTGGCAGGTGTGTCGGCTGGTGTTTAAACGCCAACACAGCTAAATAAATTTTGCTAATATGCAGGCTGCCTGAATGTTTTGGTTTCTTTCAGGCAGCCTTTTTTAATACTTATTTTTATTAAAAGCCTTGCCATGCATCTCACCCAACAAACCGACTACGCCTTGCGCGTATTGATTTATGCCGCCATCAACAACGAGCGGCTGGTCAACATTGGCGAAATTGCCGCAGACTATGCCATTTCCAAAAGCCATTTAATGAAAGTAACCACCGCGCTGGTGAAAGGCGGCTTTCTCGAAGGCATCCGCGGCAAGGGCGGCGGGCTGCGGCTGGCGGCGGCGGCGCATGAAATCAACATCGGCGCGGTGGTGCGGCATATGGAGCCGATGCAGATTGTAGAGTGTATGGGGCAGGGCAACAGCTGCCTGATTATTACCTCAGGTTGCCAGCTGGCCGGGATGCTGGCCGGTGCTACGCGCGCATTTTTACAACATTTGGATGGTTTTAGCTTGGCCGATTTGCTCAATAACGCCACCATTGCCATTCTCTACCGCTCAGCGCCTGCCACCAAACCGCCCGATGGCGCTATTTAATGGCCAAGGCTGCCTGAAAGCAGGGTGTTGATGCTGAATTTAGACAAAAAAGGATATTTAGACAAATAAGCTGCTGATTTTATCGGCTAGCTTGTTTTTTTGTCTAAAATTCCGTATATTTGGCTTCGTACTGAGGTTTATAAAAATAATTTCAACAATTTTGGACAAAAGGTCTATTATGCAACTGGACATCGACCGCTTAATTGCCTACTTCGGTGGCGTGAATACCTTGGCAGACGCCCTCAAGCAACACTACCCGCAAGACGCCACCAGCACCGCCGCCATCTATAAATGGCGCACCCGCAGCTCGCTACCGCTCAACCAATTGCAAAAACTGATTGCCTTGGCCGAAGCACAAGGCCGACCGCTGGACTTAAACGCCTTTATGCAGCAGCAAACCACCCTGGAGAAAAAAGAAATGACCGGCAACAATCGCGTAATCATATTCGACACCACCTTGCGCGACGGCGAGCAATCGCCCGGCGCGGCGATGACCAAAGAAGAAAAAATCCGCATTGCCCGCCAGCTGGAAAAATTGGGCGTAGACGTGATTGAAGCCGGTTTTGCCGCCGCCAGCCCCGGCGACTTCGATGCCGTCAACAGCATTGCCAAAGTGATTCAAAACGCCACCGTATGCTCGCTGGCGCGTGCCAACGAGCGCGATGTGCGCGCCGCTGGCGAAGCCGTGGCACCGGCGCCACACAAGCGCATCCACACCTTTATCGCCACCAGCCCGCTGCACATGGAGCACAAGCTGAAAATGAAGCCGCAGCAAGTGCTGGAAGCGGCGGTAAACGCGGTGCGCATTGCCAAAGAATACACCGACGACATCGAATTTTCTTGCGAAGACGCGCTGCGTTCCGACATCGACTTTATGGCCGATGTGTGCAGCGCCGTGATTGCCGCCGGCGCCACCACCATCAACATTCCCGACACCGTGGGCTATTCCATTCCCTTTCGCACTGAGGTGTTTTTCCGTGAATTAATCGGCAAAACCCAAGGCGGCGATAGAGTGGTGTGGTCGGCGCATTGCCACAACGATTTGGGCTTGGCCGTGGGCAATTCGCTGGCGGCGGTACAGGGTGGCGCCCGCCAAGTAGAATGCACCATCAACGGCTTGGGCGAGCGTGCAGGCAACGCCAGCTTGGAAGAAATCGTGATGGCGCTGAAAACCCGCCACGATATTTTCGGCTTGGAAACCGGCATCGACACCACCCAGATTGTACCCACGTCTAAATTGGTGTCCACCGTTACCGGCTATCCGGTGCAGCCCAACAAAGCCATTGTGGGCGCCAACGCCTTTGCGCATGAGTCGGGCATCCACCAAGACGGCATCCTCAAATGCCGCGAAACCTATGAAATCATGTCGGCCGAAAGCGTGGGCTGGAGCGCCAACCGCCTCACCTTGGGCAAATTGTCCGGCCGCAATGCCTTTAAAACCAAGCTGGTGGAGCTGGGCATCGAGCTTGGCAGCGAAGAGGCGCTCAATGCCGCCTTTGCCCGCTTTAAAGAGCTGGCCGATAAAAAACGCGAAATTTTCGACGAAGACCTGCACGCCTTGGTGTCCGACGAAATGATTAGTTTGGCGCAAGAGCGGTATAAATATGTGTCGCTGAAAATCCACAGCGAAACCGGCGAAGCGCCGCAGGCCGAAATCGTGTTCGGCATCGACGGCCAAGAGCAACGCGCCGAAAGCCAAGGCTCCGGCCCCGTGGATGCGGTATTTAAATCAATTGAAAATGTGGTGGGTAGCCAAGCCGAATTGCAGCTCTATTCCGTGAACGCCATCACCGCCGGCACCGAAAGCCAAGGCGAAGTGACTGTGCGGCTGGCACGCCAAGGCCGGATTGTGAGCGGGCAGGGCGCCGATACCGATATTCTGGTGGCCAGCGCCAAAGCCTATTTGTCGGCATTGAATAAATTGGAATCGGCACAAAACCGCATCAAGGCGCAAGGCGATATTTGATTGCAGCAAGATAAACAACGTTAATAAAGGCTGCCTGAAAGTTTCAGGCAGCCTTTTTATGGTTTGGCGCAGCTAAAATATTGGCGGTGTTATACCGAAAATGAAGAGCCGCAGCCGCAGGTAGTGGTGGCGTTGGGGTTGCGAATCACAAATTGCGAGCCGTGCAGGCTTTCGGTGTAGTCGATTTCGGCACCCAGCAGGTATTGGTAGCTCATCGGGTCTACCAAAAAGGTGAGGCCGTCTTTTTCGATTTGAAAGTCGTCGTCATTCACGATTTCGTCGAAGGTAAAGCCGTATTGGAAGCCGGAGCAGCCGCCGCCGTTCACAAACACGCGCAGTTTCAGGTCGGGGTTGTTTTCTTCGGCAATCAGGTCTTTCACCTTTACGCAGCAGCTTTCGGTGAACACAATCGGGCTTTCGAGGGCGGTTTCGGACATGGGATTTCCTTTATTTAAACGGTGTGTGTTGGGGCTATTTTGCGCCAAGGGGCGGCAAAGGTCAATTTTTCAGGCAGCGTTTACTTGGATGGCCAAGGGTTTGTTGGCAAGGCGGTTTTGTACGCCTAGGCTGCCTGAAAAGGTTTACGGCAGCAGCGGGGTGATGTTCAAGCCCGCGCTTTCATCTATGCCGAACATAATATTCATGTTCTGCACCGCTTGTCCGGCCGCGCCTTTCACCAAATTGTCGATTACCGACAAAATAATCCACACTTCGCTTTGCGGCGCTTGCTGCACGCTGATGCGGCAAGTATTGGCACCGCGCACTGAGCGGGTTTCCGGTGTACTGCCCGCGGGCAAGATATCAACAAAGGGGCTGTTGTGATAATGCTCGGCCAACAAGGCGTGCGGGTTAACTCCGGCTTCCGTGTGCAGGTAGATGGTGGCATGCATGCCGCGAATCAAGGGGGTGAGGTGGGGCACAAACACCAAGCCGTCGGCCACCCCGCTTTGCAGGGTGTTGATGGTTTGGCGGATTTCGGGCAGGTGGCGGTGGCCGCCCACGCCGTAGGCTTTGAAATTGTCGCCCGCTTCGGCAAACAAGGTGCCCACGCTGGCTTTGCGCCCGGCACCGGATACGCCGGATTTACAGTCGGCAATCAACGGTGCGCCGCTTTTCAGGCAGCCTTGCTGCAATAGCGGCACCAAGGGCAGCGATACGCAAGTGGGGTAGCAGCCGGGGTTGGCCACCAATTGCGCTTGGGCGATGGCGCTGCGGTTCAATTCGCTTAAGCCGTACACGGCGCGGGCTACCCACTCGGGGCTGGCGTGCGTCATGCCATACCATTGCTGCCAAGTGGCGATGTCTTGAATGCGGTAGTCGGCGGAAAGGTCGACTACTTTTACCCCCGCGGCCAGCAAGGCCGGGGCTTCTTGCATGGCCACGCCGTTGGGGGTGGCAAAAAACACCACGTCGCAGGCGGCCAAATCGGCTTGATCGGGCGTTTGGAAATACAGATCCGGATAGATGCCGCGCAGGCTGGGAAAATAATCGGCCAGCGCCATCCCGGCTTCGCCACGGCTGGTGACGGCGGCCACTTGCACCTGCGGATGTTGTGCCAGCAGGCGCAGCAATTCCACGCCGGTGTAACCGGTGGCGCCGACAATGCCGACTTTGATGGTTTGGGTCATTGGATGTCCTTGCGGTTGGGTTAATGTCAGGCAGCCTGAAAAGATTTAATGCCATTCAATTCAGTTTATTTAAATAATTGAAGCTACGAACTCACTTGCCAAGACTGCCTTGGCAAGCAGTGAAATGAAACGAGGTATTTTAAAAAAATAGGTTGTGCTTTTGTATTCTTTTCTTATCGTTTTATCGTTTTACTTTGCGCTTCATGGCCGCGCGGCCACTTACTTTTCTTTGCTTCGCCAAAGCAAAGTAAGCAAAAGAAAGGCGACCCCGGTTGCAGGTTTGGCTTACGCCAAACTTCCCTCACTGCACATGCTTTTGGCGGCGGGCGCTAGTCGCTTCGCTCCGGAGCGCCCTTTTCTCCGCCAAAACCACGTTCCGTTCGGCTGCGCCAAGGGGAGGGCTGCACGGATTTTTCGTTTCAGGCAGCCTGAACAAAATAGTTTGTAAATTGCGGCACTTTCATCTTTCATTAAGAGTGCATAACTTCAGTTCAATTAAAAGTGAATACATAGGATGCGCCAAGGCGCATCCTATGTGGCGGCTCTTTTGTTAACTGAAATGCGGTGTGCTTATACAAAGGCTGCCTGAAAAATTTCCGCTCATTATAAAGACACTTGCGAACCCAGCTCCACCACGCGATTGCCCGGAATGCGGTAGTAATCGGTGGGCGGGGTGCTGTTTTTATACAGCCACTTGAAAAAGCGGGTACGCAGGCGGCTCATGTGTTGCGGGGCGGTTTTGTCGGCCACGGTGATGCTGTCGCGCGACAGGAAAAACGAGGTGTCCATCAGCTCCAAATCGGTGCCGTGTTTGCGCGCCAAAGCCATGATGTGCATGATGTTGGGCGTTTCCTGAAAGCCGTAGTTGGCAATCATGCGGGTGAAGCCGGGGCTGAGCTGCTTAATGGCCAGCCGCTCGTGCGCAGGCACATGCGGCACATCTTTGGTTTGCACGGTAAGCATAATATTGTGTTCGTGCAATACCTTATTGTGTTTGAGGTTGTGCAGCAGCGCGCGCGGAATGCTAAACGAATCGCTCACCATATACACGGCATTGCCGGACACGGTTTGCGGCGGATATTCTTCCAGATTATGCAGAAATTCGTCCAGCGTGAAGCCGTCGTCTTGCTGTTGCCGATTAAGCAGGCGGCGACCATAGCGCCAGGTGCTGAACACCAACACCAACACCGTGGCCACCAACACCGGCAGCCAGCCGCCGTGGGTGAGTTTGAGCAGGTTTGAGCTGAAAAACACCAAGTCAAAACACAAAAACAGCCCGGTAAGCCCGAACGCCAGCCATTTAGGCCAATGCCATTTATTAATCATCACAATACAGAACATGATGGAGGTCATCACCATGGTGCCGGTAACGGCAATGCCGTAGGCCGCGGCCAAGTGGCCGGAGTCGTGAAAGCCGATAACCACCAGCACCACCGCCACCAGCAGCATCCAGTTTACCGTGGGCATGTAAATCTGCCCCATTTCGTCTTTGCTGGTGTGGATGATGCTCATGCGCGGCGCAAAGCCCAGTTGAATGGCTTGGCGGGTGAGCGAATAAGCGCCGGAAATCACCGCTTGGCTGGCAATAATGGTGGCCACCGTGGCCAGCAGAATCAACGGAATCAGCCCCCATTGCGGCACACTGAGGAAAAACGGATTGCTGATGGCTTCGGGCTGGCGCAGCAGCAAAGCACCTTGGCCGATGTAGTTCAGCGCCAAGCTGGGCAACACCATGCTCACCCAGGCGATTTGAATCGGACGGCGGCCGAAATGCCCCATATCGGCATACAGCGCTTCGGCGCCGGTGACCGCCAGCACCACCGCGCCCAAGCCGATAAAGCCGCCCCAGCCGTGGTGAGTGGCAAAATGCAGGCCGTAATAAGGGTTTACCGCCTGCAAAATTGGCGGATATTGTGCAATTTGGTAAACACCGATTAAGGCCAATACCGAAAACCACACCAACATCACCGGCCCGAACAGGGTGCCGATTTTTTGAGTGCCGTGGCGCTGAATCCAAAACAGCCCCAGCAAAATCGCCAGCGCCAAGGGCATCACCCAAGAGGCAAAGCGCGGATGGATTACGGTGAGCCCTTCAGCAGCCGATAACACCGAAATCGCCGGGGTGATAATGGCATCGCCATAAAACAGCGATGTGCCGATAAGGCCCATCATCATCACCAGCCAAGCGGGCTTGCCTTGCAGGTATTGCAAGGCCTGCTGCATCAAAATCACCACCCCGCCTTCGCCTTTGTTGTCGGCACGCAGAATAAACACCACGTATTTGAGCGTTACAATCAGCAGCAGCGACCAGATAATCAGCGACACAAAGCCGAATACATTGCTTTGCACCACGTTAATATGCGAGGCGGCAAAGCTTTCTTTCAGCGCATACAAGGGGCTGGTGCCGATGTCGCCGTAAACAATGCCCAAAGCGGCCAAGGTCATGGCGGCGGTGGCGTGTTTTTTTTGCATGATGGGTGCACGCGAGGAAAAAGAGACGCATAGTGTACGCCTGCCGTGGCGGAAAAAACAGCGGATTGTGCGCTGCAAAATAGCGTGGTTGGCAGCGGCGTATTTGGGCGTCTGTGACAAGATGCCGCAGCAAGCGGATACCGCAGGCAATCGGGCGTATAATGGCGGCGGATTTGGCGGTGTTGCCGCTGCAAAAAACACAATATTGCGGCGGCGGATGATGTGTTGTTTTTCGATGCACATCAAGTTTTGATGAAGCGATTGCGGGTAGAATGCAGCGTTTATCCGGCTTTCAGGCAGCCTTAATCCGGTTTGATAATAGCAAAAGCAAAAATAAATAAACATTATGTGAGGAACACATGGCACAGCAACCCAAAGAACAGGTGGTCAACCTCTATCAGGGCAGTAAACGCATCCACCCCAAGCTGGCCAAAGGCCGCTTTGCCAACTGGCGCATTCTCGCCATTTTGGCCACCCAATTGGTATTTTATGTGATTCCGTGGCTGACTTGGAGCGGCCGCCAAGCGGTGTTGTTTGATATTCCGGGGCGTCATTTTTATATTTTCGGCATCACCTTGGTGCCGGGCGATTTGATTTACCTTACCGGCCTGTTGCTGCTCAGCGCCTTCGGCCTGTTTTGGTGGACCACCATTGCCGGGCGCTTGTGGTGCGGCTATGCCTGCCCGCAAACCGTGTACACCGAAGTGATGCTGTGGATAGACCACTTGGTGGAGGGCGACCGCAACAAACGGCTCAAGCTGGATAAAGAGCCGTGGAACGCCCGCAAAATCCGCATTAAATTCACCAAATACCTGCTGATTTTTGTGGTGTGCGCGTGGACAGGCATTACCTTTGCCGGTTGGTTTACCCCCATTCGCGAGCTGGTGCCCGCATTTTTCAACTTCACCGTTTCCGGCGGCGCGCTGTTTGCGGCGGCGTTTTACGGCTTTGCCACCTTCTTTATGGCGCACATTATGCGCGAGCAAGTGTGTAAATACATGTGCCCGTATGCACGCTTCCAAAGCGCCATGTTCGACAACGACACGCTGATTATTTCTTACGACGAAGAACGCGGCGAGCCGCGCGGCGCGCGCAAGAAAAACCTCAGCAGCGAAGAAGCGGGGCTGGGCGACTGCATCAACTGCACCATGTGTGTGCAAGTGTGCCCGGTGGGCATTGATATCCGCGACGGCCTGCAATACGAATGCATCGGCTGCGCCGCCTGTATCGACGCTTGCGATGAAATCATGGATAAAATGAGCTACCCGCGCGGGCTGATTCGCTACACCACCGAAGCGGCGCTGAAAAAAGAATACCCGGAAAGCAAAATCAAGCAGCGCCTGCTGCGCCCGCGCGTTACCGGCTATGGCGTGGTGTTGTTTCTGGTGTTTGCCGCGCTGGTGTTCAGCCTGTTTCACCGCGACACCGTGCGCGTTGACATCATCAAAGACCGTGGCGTAATGGTGCGTGAAAACAAACAGGGTATGCTCGAGAATCTGTATAATCTGCGCATTATCAATGCCAACGAAGTGGATCAGGTGCTGCTGCCCAGCGTGAGCGGCTTTGAAACCATCCAACTGAACGGCGTGGATGCCGCAGGCATTGTGGTACCCGCCGGCAGCACCATTACCGTGCCGGTGCAGGTGGCCACTTATCCGGATTATGCCGGCAAAGGCAGCCACCCGATTGAATTCACCTTCCGCTACCGCAGCGTAGACGAAGCCGATACCGAAGCCCGGATGATTACCGAAAAAGCCTCATTTATTGGAGAATAAACGCGTGCAGCACAACAGCAATAAACAGCAAACCCAAAGCAAAGTCTGGTACAAAGAGCCGTGGCCGTGGCTGTTGATGGCGGGCCCCGCCATTGTGGTGGTGGCCGGATTTGCCACCTACTACATTGCCAACACCCGCGGCGACACTTTGGTGAGCGATGATTATTATAAAGAAGGCAAAAACATCGAGCTGCAGCTGGAGCGCGACGAAGCCGCGGTAAAGCAGCACATCACCGCGCAAGTGCTGGTGAGCCCGGATAACGACCAAGCCAAAGTGTTTATCAGCGGCCAATTCGACCCGCAAGAAACCATCAACCTGTTGTGGATACACCCCACGCAAAAGCAATGGGATCAAACCGTGGTGCTCAAGCGTGATGAAGGCGTGCCGATGTCGGGCGATAAAGTCACTTATTCTGCCGTGTTCAAGCCGCTGCACCCCAGCAATCACTGGTATGTGCGGGTGGAAGACGCCAAGCAACAATGGCGCGTGCAAGACAAGTGGATTGTGAGCCAGGGCAACAGCTTGAACCTTGAGCCGATGCATCAGCAGATGATGCCGCAAAAAAGCAGCTAGTTTTATCATCATAAGGCTGCCTGAAACCTTTCAGGCAGCCTTAAATCATTTATAATGCCCCGTTAGAGCCTTAACGTTTGTTGCCGAAAACCGTTGTTGAAAAGAAAGCACAATACCCATGGATGATTTATTAAAAGAAGCCGCCCTGCAATTTCACCAATTTCCCAAGCCGGGCAAAATTCAGGTAGCCCCCACCAAGCCCTTGGCCACCCAATATGACTTATCGCTGGCGTATTCGCCCGGCGTGGCCGCGCCGTGCATGGAAATCTACAACGACCCCTTGGCGGCCTACAAATACACCGCCCGCGGCAATCTGGTGGCGGTGATTTCCAACGGCACCGCCGTATTGGGGCTGGGCAATATCGGTGCCTTGGCCGGTAAGCCGGTCATGGAAGGTAAAGGCGTATTATTTAAGAAATTTGCCGGTATTGATGTGTTCGACATCGAAGTCAACGAAACCGACCCCGACAAACTGGTCGACATCATCGCCTCGCTGGAGCCCACCTTCGGCGGCATCAACTTAGAAGACATCAAAGCGCCGGAATGTTTCTATATTGAGAAAAAACTGCGCGAGCGCTGCAACATCCCCGTATTCCACGACGACCAACACGGCACCGCCATCATCACCGCCGCCGCCGTACTCAACGGCCTGCGCGTGGTGGGCAAAAACATCAGCGAAGTAAACTTGGTGTGCTCCGGCGCCGGTGCTGCCGCCATTGCCTGCTTGGATTTGCTGGTGGCTTTGGGTATGCAGCGCCAAAACATCACCGTGTGCGACTCCAAAGGCGTAATTTACCAAGGCCGCGACGAGCGCATGGATGAATCCAAACAGCGCTACGCCCAAGCCGACAGCGGCCAGCGCGTATTGGCCGATGCGGTAAACGGCAAAGACATCTTCCTCGGCTTGTCCGGCCCCAATGTGCTCAGCGTAGACATGCTCAACACCATGGCCAAAGACCCGATTATTTTGGCCTTGGCCAACCCCACGCCGGAAATTTGGCCGCCGGAAGCCAAAGCGGCACGCCCCGATGCCATTATCGGCACCGGCCGCTCCGACTTCCCCAATCAAGTCAACAACGTATTGTGCTTCCCGTTTATCTTCCGCGGTGCGCTGGATGTGGGTGCCAGCACCATCAACGAAGAAATGAAGCTTGCCTGCGTGCGCGCCATTGCCGATTTGGCCATGGCCGAGCAAAACGACGAAGTGGCCAGCGCCTACGGCAATGCCGAGCTCACCTTCGGCCCCGAATACCTGATTCCCAAGCCGTTCGACCCGCGCCTGATTGCCGTAATTGCCCCCGCCGTGGCCAAAGCGGCGATGGATTCCGGCGTGGCCACCCGCCCGATTAGCGATTTCGACGCCTATATCGAAACGCTAAACGAATTTGTTTACAAATCCAGCCTGTTTATGAAACCCGTGTTTGCACAAGCCAAGCGCGAGCTCAAACGCGTGGTATTGAGCGAAGGCGAAGACGAGCGCGTATTGCACGCCGCCCAGCAAATCATCTCGCAAAAACTGGCCTTCCCGGTATTGATTGGCCGCCCCAGCGTGATTGAAACTCGCCTGAAAAAACTCGGCTTCACCATCCAGCCGGACAAGGATTTTGAGCTGGTCAACAACGAAAACGACCCGCGCTACCGCGAATACTGGGAAGAATACTACCGCCTGCGCAAACGCCACGGCGTTACCGAAGAAATGGCGCGCCGCCGCATGATTGGCAACACCACCCTCATCGGCGCCATGATGCTGCACATGGGCCATGCCGATGCACTGGTGTGCGGCACCATGGGCCGCTTCCGCGACCACTTCCAAATCATGGACGAAGTGATTGGCTACGACAACCCGCAACACAACGCCTGTGCCATGAACGCGCTGATTTTGGGCAACGGCAACATCTTTATTGCCGATACTTATGTCAACGCCAATCCCAGCGCCGAGCAACTGGCCGCCGGCACCTTAATGTGCGTGGAAGAAATGCAGCGCTTCGGCATCACCCCAAAAGTGGCCTTGCTGTCCAATTCCAACTTCGGCTCCATCGAACTGCCGGGCAGCCAAAAAATGCAGGATGCCCTAGCCATGATTCAGGCAGCCAAACCCGATTTGGAAATCGACGGCGAAATGCAGGGCGATGCCGCCTTAATTGAAGACATCCGCCAGCAAATCATGCCCGATTCCCCGCTCAAAGGCTCGGCCAACCTGCTGGTAATGCCCAATGTGGAAACCGCCAACATCAGCTACAACCTGCTGCGTGTATCCGCTTCCGACGGCGTTACCATTGGCCCCATCCTGATGGGCATGGCCAAACCGGTGCACATTGTTACCCCCATCTCCTCCGTGCGCCGCATCGTCAACATGGTGGCCTTGGCCGCAGTGGATGCCCAACGCGCCAAATAAACGGGCGCCACAGTAAAGCCCACGCTCACCTCATGTGCGCGTGGGCTTTTTATTAACTAAAGTTACGCAGCCATATTTTAAGGCTGCCTGAAACCTTTGTACTACCGCGTCCGTCGCACCTGCGAAGGCAGGTGCCCAGTTCAAAGCGATGCTTTGATTTTGCACAGCCGGATTGCTTTTGAAAACCGGCTGATAACTGGATTCAATGCGGCCGATGCGGTATACGGCAAAGCTGAAGCTTTGCTTCAGACTGGGCACCTGCCTACGCAGGTGCGACGCATTGAAGGCTGCCTGAAACCATGGGATGCGTCATTGCCGAACTTGATTCGGCAATCCATTGGTAGAGAAAGAGCAGATCCAACTATTTTCTTGAAAATGAATGATATTGATACTGTGGTTGTATTGCTGCTGTATTGGTTTATGTTCACCATGGATTGCCGAATCAAGTTCGGCAATGACGAAATTGCATTTCAGACGGCCTGAAACCTTTGTACTGCCGCGTCCGTCGCACCTGCGTAGGCAGGTGCCCAGTTCAAAGCGATGCTTTGATTCCGCCAAGCCCGACTAGCCGCTGAAATCAACTTATACCAATCCTAAAAAATAACCTTAAATTAATACGTAAAATACGGCATAGGATGCGCCTTGGCGCATCGGTTTCTGTATTGTGCATAGGTTTGATGCGCCAAGGCGCATCCTATGAATCAATTTATGTGGATGAATTTAAAAATAGTTTATTTTTTAAATTGGGATTATGCCTAATTAAAAGTAGCTAATAAGGTATGCCGTAAAGCTGAAGCGCTGCTTCAGGCTGGGCATCTGCTTGGCGCAAGTGCGAGCTATTTTTAAGCTTGCCTGAGAAATAAACCCATTATTGTCAAAGCAGATTCGGCAATCCATTTGCGTGCTTCAGGCAGCCTTTAAACATTAAGTGCGTATCTCAGTGATTAATGCCAAAGTAGGGTGCGCCCCGCGCACCGGCGGCAAACGATGCCCGCAGGCACAAGGGTGTGTGATGCAGCCACGCACGCAACAACCACTTTGTTTTTCTTTTGCTGTGGTGCGCGAGGCGCACCCTACCAAGAGCTTAATCGGCAAGCCAACTAGGCCACAGCCTTAGGCTGCCTGAAAACACATTGGCATAAAAAAGCCACCCTGAGTGTAAAAAACTGACAAAATGCGTCAGTTTTTTAGCTTTAAGCCAAAACAGCGAGTATAGGCCAATTTATTTTTTAATTTAAAAACAATAAATTATGATTATTTGGGTGATGGCATTGCAGGTGCTTTATATTTGCTAACCAAGCGTTTTGCTTGTACTGGTTAAATAAAAATGGCCAGACAATAAAGCTGTTTTATCACCCTCACTTCCTGATTTGGAGAACAACATGAAATCATTGCAAAAAGGCTTCACCCTGATTGAGTTGATGATCGTTATCGCGATTATCGGTATTTTGGCTGCCTTCGCCCTGCCGATGTATTCCGACTACACCTCACGCACCCGCGCTGCCGGCACCTTGGCGGAAACCGCTTCTTTGCGTACCGCTGTTGGCCTGTGCCAAGCTGAGTTGGGTACCTTGACCGGTTGTGATGCTGGCACCAATGGCATCCCGGCTACCGCTGACTTTACTGCCACCAAAAACACTAAAGTACTTACCAGCATCACCAATGGTGTTATTAGTGGTACCAGTGGTGCAACCACTTCAGCAGGTGTTGATTTAACTTTTGTATACACCCCCACGGTAGCAGCCAATGCGGCCAACATGCCTTGGGTATTGAGCGGCACTATTTGTGATGCCAAGCGAGGTGTTAAACCTGGTCAAGGCGGTTGTGCATAATAAGGTAGGTATTTATGTGGCGTAATCCGCCATGCAAAAAGCCGGAGCATTGCTCCGGCTTTTTAATATTACTGTATGGTGGCGTTACTTCAAAAAAGTGATTGCTTGGCAGGTTGGAAGCATGCTGCCGAAGCCATCGTTGGATGCTATTAAAATAGTGCCGTTGCAAGCGGTATCAGGGGAATAAAATGCGAACAAAAATAAATTTGGCTGGTGCCGGGAAAGGCGTGAAAGGCTTTAGCCTGATTGAGCTGCTGATTGTGGTGGCGATAGTGGGTATTCTGGTGGCCATTGCCTTGCCTATGTTTAGCAGCTACACTTCGCGCACCCGTGCAGTGGTGGGAATGATGGAGCTGGACAGCATCAAAAAACAAGTGGTGTTGTGTGTTCACCAAGACAGTAGCTTTGCCGATTGCGATGCCGGCCAAAATGGTATTTCGGCGGTGGCTGATTTTGGCTTAACTAAAAATGTTTTGGCTTTAAGCAGCATCCAGAATGGGGTGATTACCGGCACGAGTGGCGCTACCGGCTGGCTGGGTACGCCGCTGGAATTTATGCTTACCCCCACCATGGTGCCTAATTCGCCCACGGTGGCTTGGGTGGTAACCGGATCCATTTGCAATACACAGCGGGGCTTACGGCCATCGGATGGATGCTCGGCACCATAGCTGGCTTTAAATTGATTTAAAATCAAAATAATTGCATTTTAGGTATTGGGGGCGGCCAGTATGTTTTTTTCCAATTATCGTGCGCGTTTGTCTGCCATGGCCATTCATGCCATGATTTCGGCCATTGTTTTCGTGGCTACCGCAGCGATATTGATTTTTTTGTTTTTTCCATCAATTCATTTTCAAATTAATGGTGGCTGGCAGGGTTTAAGGCTGATGTTTGCCATTGATTTGATATTAGGCCCACTGCTCACGTTTCTGATTTTTAACCCTTTGAAATCATTAAGAGAAAAAATATTCGATTTGAGCTGTGTGGCTTTGGTGCAATTGTTGGCTTTGGTGTATGGTTTTTATACGATTTATCAGCAAAGGCCGGTGTTGCTGTTGGTGTATCCCGGTGCGGTGATTGAAACGGTAACGCAAAAAGACTACCAAGAAAATTTATCCGGTGCAAAGCTGGCGGATTTTCCTCTGATTACAGGGGTTCCGATGGCGGCTTATTTACCTGAGCATAAGCACGATAATTTTGGTTTGGTGCCCATTGCGCGGCAAGGTGACAATATTGCACGCAGCCAGCAGCTGGTGGTAAAACAATTGGATGAGCGGCAACAGAAAAAGTTAAATGAAATCGGCAGTAAGGGGAAAAAAGTTTATGTTTTGCAGCTGGTGGGCAGTTTTCAAACTGAATGGATTGTGTTGGATGATGCATTTGCTTATGTGGCCAGCTTGGGGCGCAACCCCACGATAATGCCTACTTTGCCACAATAAAGAGCATTGCTTTTCTATAGCAAAGAAAATAACTAAACAACCACCGTCTAAAGACGGTGGGTTTGGGTTACGGGCTGAAAGCCCGGATACGCATCGACTAAACGATGCGTCACTTTTACGTTTCAGTACAATTTAACATTGAAGTAAT
>RRZU010160492.1_pt1 | contig 17810 bp, 16 predicted proteins | sample 2165561 | NCBI WGS metagenome assembly RRZU01 (sample SAMN10456909, study PRJNA506462) | wastewater metagenome | isolation source: wastewater sludge | place: USA: Moscow, Idaho | reverse complement strand
TCATTTTCTTCTCCAAATCTATTTTTTTTCCTAATACTAACATTATACAAGATTTTTAATACAATTATAAGTTTTTTTATAAATTAAACATAAGTAATCCAGCATAACAAGATATATAAATTTAATCTTATTGTTTTTAAGTGGCTAGGGGAATTTAACATTGTTTACTTTTTTAATTGATATTTTTTCATATTAGATATATAATCAAGTGAAAAATTTATGTTTTCTACACAAGGAGGAAAAATGCTTTTAGCTTTCGATATAGGTAATACACACATAGTAACAGGGATTTATGATAATAAAGGAAATTTAATTATAAGTTTTAGAATTGCAACTGAAAACAACATAACAGAAGACCAACTTTTTTCTTATGTAAAAAATATCTCTGATTTTAACAATATAAATCTAAAAGAAGTAAAGGACATTATTATTTCTTCAGTAGTTCCAAATATAAATGTTATTTTTGACTATCTTTCAAAAAAATACTTTAATTTAGAGCCCCTTTGGGTAAGTTTAAATCTTGAACTTCCTTTTACTTTTTCTAAAGGTTTAAATTATAGCGGTTTAGGTGCTGATAGGATAATTGATCTAGTAAAAGCTGTAGAACTTTATAATGAAAGAGCCATGATTATCTTTGATTTTGGAACAGCAACTACTTATGAAGTTCTTCAAAACAAAGTATATCTTGGAGGAGGAATACTTCCAGGAATAAATATGTCAATAAATGCACTTTATGGAAATACTGCTAAACTTCCAAGAGTCAGTTTTGAAAAACCATCTACTGTGTTAGGAAGAGATACAGTTGAGCAAATACAAGCAGGGATATTTTTCGGATACGTTGGGCAAATAAGAGAAATTATCACAAGAATAAAAAAAGAGCTTCCAGATGCCTTTGTTATCGCTACAGGAGGCCTTGGTAAAAAAATCTCAGAAGAACTTGAAGAAATCGACATTTACCTTCCAAATCTTGCAACTGATGGGCTATTTGAAGTATATAAAAATAACAAAAAATAAAAAGGCACAAGTCTTGGGGAAACTTGCACCTTTTCATACATTGGGGATGTATATAAATAGAACTAAGGAAGATGTTCTAACAATATATACTCTCCATTTTTTGTTTTCCTTTTTTATTTTTTAGAAAATTTTAAGTTTTTGAAAAAAACTTTAGATTTTCTTATGTGGAACTAGAAAATTTTAAGTTTTTGAAAAAAACTTTAGAAATCAACAAAAAGTCTTCATTGTTTTTAGGGGTATGGGGCAAAGCCCCAAATCTATAAATATAAATGCCCACACCAAAGGTGTGGGCATTTATATTATCTTTTTTTTAAAATATCTTTATCCCCAAAACTAATTGTATTTGAGTCATATTCTCATCTTGTCCATTTATAGTCATGCTTCCACTTTGATAAACAAATTCACCTAAAAAATTATATACATCTATCCCTAATCCAGCTGCCCAGAAAGTCCCACTTTCAATTTCTCCACCGCCAAAACCTGTTCCTTCTACTTTATTAATCCCCATTTTGTATATAAGATAAGGCTTAAAAACTACAGGGAATAAATTAAATCTTGCATAGCCATAATAAGGAGTTGTTTTTATTGTCCCTGTTGTAGCCTCTGTCCCACCATCAAAAGAAATAGTGTTATTGAATTGTATTCCTCCACCTGCCGTAATATACCCAAGATTTCCTCCTAGCTCGGCTCCTAAAGTATAATTAAGTTCATTATTTATTTCTCCCATATCAACTAAGGTTGAAGCCATATTCACTCCTGGTCTAAGAGCCAAATCTACATAATAAGCTCCAAATATACTTGTATTTATAATTAATGCCAAAAATAAAATTATTTTTTTCATTTTTTCCTCCTCTGGTATTTGATTTCCTTTTAATTATTATACTACATAAATCCTCTCTTATTATTATCGAAATATTTTCAAAAAAAATAAAGGATTTTTTGGTTTATTTTGAAAATTAGGGTACAATATATTATGAGAGGGGTGAATAAAATGTTTCTAAATAAGTATTCTTTATTTGAAGAACTTTACCTAGAAGAATTAGAAATTGTTGAAAAAGAAATGGAAGAACATCCTCTTGAAATGTCTTACGTCTATGAATGGGAAATGCTTGCCGAACTCATAAAAGAAATAAGAGTTGCCAAGGAGTTCAACTTCTAAATTACTCCTTCGGCACTATTTATTTTCCACCATTATTGAGCAGATTCTTTAATCTCTTCTACTTTTTGAACTAATTCAGACTCTACTTTTTTTAAAGTTGTTTCTTTTATAGCTGTTCCATTAGCTTCTTGTTTTACTTCTTCGTTTTGCTTTGTTTTTGATACAACTTCTTTATTTTCTTCTGATTTCATGCTCTCTTTTACAGTTGGCGGATTAAGCAATCTTTTAATATCTTGGATAGTTGTTATCTTAACCTTTAAATTATAGTCATTTTTTATTGTATTTAAAATTTCCTTTGCATTATCTCCATTATAAGGGTATTTTGAAAATAAATATGCTTTATCTCCTCTAACTTCAATCTTTGTATCCAATAAGTCACTTAAATTATTTTTAATCTTCAAAAGATTTTTTTCTACATTACTGTGATATACAAATATATAATTTGTTGCATTCTTCCCTTTATCTCCTGAGAAAAACTTCTTTTTTTCAACTTCTATCTTTTTTTCAGCTTCTTTAGATATAGCTTCACTTGTAGTTACTAATGGTTCTTCTTCTAATAACTTCTCTTCATTTTTTTCAGAATCTTTTACTACTTCTTTAAAGCTCTCTTCTACTTGCTGGTATGTTTCAATATTCTTTAATCTTTTTTGAACCTCTGCTTCTACTATCTTATCTATATCCACCTTATTTCCATGAACAAAGCTTAAGACAATATTGGTAAAAATTATCCCAATCCCTATTCCTAGAAGTATATATCTCTTCATTTCCCCTCCCTAAATATATTAACTAATTTTTTCAGTACCCATTTAGTATATAACAAAATCCATTTTTTTTCAAATATCTTGACATAATTTTTAATTTATTATAAAATGATTTGCTATAAGAAAGCCAAATTTTAGATAATTCTAAATAAGACAGTTCATTTGCACCATCCTGTCTATAAACAAAACTAGGGCCTAAACAAAATATTTTTGTTTGTTTAAGGCTATGGGCCTTTTTTTATTGCAAATAAAATTTTTTGGAGGAATATTATGTCAAACGAATTACTTTTAGTAGGAGAACTCCTTCTTACTTTTGGAAGCTTACTAATTGCTTATAAGCTTTTTGGGAAATTAGGTTTATTTATATGGATACCTATATCTACAATACTTGCAAATATTCAAGTACTTGTAACTATTGAATCTTTTGGTCTAGTTGCTACTTTAGGAAATGTAATGTATGGTTCTTGTTTTCTTGCAACAGATATACTAGCAGAAAATTATGGAAAAAAAGAAGCTCGAAAAGCTGTTGCAATAGGGTTCTTTAGTCTTATTTTTTCAGCTCTTGTTATGAACTATATACTTATGTATACTTCAATAGAAGATGCTTTCTCTGTTGCAATGTTCGAGAATATAAAAAGCATTTTCAAAATGTTACCTAGATTAGCTCTTGCAAGCTTAGTTGCTTTCTTTATCTCTCAAAATCACGATGTATGGGCCTTTGAATTTTGGAAGAAAAAATTCCCTGGAACAAAAAATCTATGGATAAGAAATAATGCTTCAACTCTTGTAAGTCAATGTCTTGATACTGCAATATTTACTCTAATCGCTTTCTGGGGACAAATGCCTGTCAATGTTTTATGGCAAATATTTACTACTACAGTTATATTAAAAACTATTATTTCTCTAATGGATACTCCTTTTGTTTATCTTGGGGTATTAATACACAAGAATAGAAACACAAAAGAAAATATATTAGTAGAAGCAAATTAGAAAAGGTGGCCAAAAGCCACCTTTTCTAATATATTCTGTTATGTCTAAGAACTTATTTTTCTTTCTTATAGATTACAAACCCCATAGGAGGTACCACTATTTCTGCTTTAGATTTTAGTATATCCTTATGGTTATTTTCAAACAAATCTATAAGTTTTTTACCCTTTCCTACCTCTACTACTACTTTTTCTTCTTTATTGCTTTTATTAACTGCAAATATTAGTGTTTCATCTCTAAATGTTTTAGAAAAAACAAGTAAATTATCACTAGTTTTTATCTTATCCATAAATCCGTTATTTATTATATTTTCATTTTCCTGTCTAAATTTTATAAGTTTCTTGTAAAAATCTTCTAGGGATTTTTCTAGAGGAATTTTGTACTTTACTATGCCTTCTACTTGATCAAACATTATTTTTGTATCCAAACTTGCTTTTCTACTTTCATATTTACTAAGATTATCACTCTCATCCATATAAGGAAAATATTCATCCCAAATCATAGCTTTTCTATTATGAGGAACATCTCCACCCCACATATATTTTTCACTACCATAATATATACTAGGACTACCTTTTAATAAAAATTGTATTAAAATCCCAAGCTTATATTTACTTAAATTGTTTGAATCAATCATTAAAGGATTAATTCCTAAATAATTATTATTTTCTTCATTATCTGAGTCCAATTCCCTATTTACATTTATAATAGCAGAATTCAATCTATCAATATCTAAGCCTTCTATAAAGTTAATATTCTCTTTATTTCCATTTAATATATACAAATTTGTATATAAATCTTCCCCTGTAAATTTTATTGTATTTTCGGCTAAGAATCCATATAAAAACTGTGGCAATTGGTAAGTTATTTGATTTGTTTTTTTATCACTTCTATTATCAGTAAAATCAAATTTTATAAGAAATTTTTTTTCAGGATTAATTTCCTTTTCCCAAAATTCATAAAAATCATTATTTTCACTTGCTCTTATTACATAACCTCTAAGACCACTGTTTAACCACTTCTTAGAAGCCTCTACCAAATATTTTCTTACTTCTTCATTTAGCAAATTAAACTTTATAAGATTACTGTTTGACCCTAAACTTTCTAAATCCATATTTTCTTTATTCCAACTCATTAGTTCTTCTTTTTCTTGAATACTGTAAGTATCCTTTATTTCAACAAAGGCACTTCTGTATCTTATACCATTTATATTTTCTACACCTAAATCAGAAAAACCTATATAAGGAAATTTCTCTTCTTCAATTTTTATATTAAACCAGTTGAAGTAAATAGATTTTTCCCCTTTCTTCAAGATATCTTCAAAGGCGAAAAACCTATCAGAAACATATTCGAAATTAATATCTACAATAACATCTATTTTCTCTTTATTAAGTTTTTGGATTAAGTCTATAAAAATACTATCTGATTCTGTATTAACCCAAGTGCTTGAGTCTAAGCTTTCTCCTAATAAATTTTTTTCACTAGTGTTAAAACTAAGTAACTTATATTCACTATTATTATTTTTATCCAAAACAACTCCAAAATCAGGACTTATGTGTCTATAATCAATAATATCATTTTTATTCCCAGAATAAGAATAAAAAGGTGAACTTAACCATAAAGTTTCTATTCCAAACTCTTTAAAATAAGGTATTTTTTTATTTATTCCTTCTAGGTCTCCACCAAACCTTTTTGTATATGAATAGTCTTTATATATATTCTTAGCTTTTTTTTCCCAATTAAGTAAGTTATTAAAATCATCATTCCAAGAACTGAGTTCAAAATTTCCAAGTATTTTCTGTGCTTCTTTAGTTTCCCAAGCTAATACAAGCTCTTCTTTTGGGGTATTTACTAAAAGTCCTTCTGGAGCCAAAAAGCTTTCTGGTCCATATTCGTTGAATATAGGGTCATTATTTTTATTTCCATTATAAAACCCATCAATATAGAGTCTATATAAGAACTTCCTATTATTCTCACTTGTAACTTGTTCCAATGGTTCTTGTTCAAAATACAAAACTTCTTTTTCTTTTAAAGATGATTCTTTTCCAAGATAATATTTCAATTCTCCATCAAAAATAGTAAAATAAAGTTTACCCTTAGTATTTTTATTAACCTTAGCCTCAAAATACTCAAATTCTCCCATTTTACCTATAGAAACCATTGGGTGTTTTTTCCCATTAAAATTTAATTCTGCTTTTTCAACATCTTCAGCCTTAGTCCTCAAAACATATCTCGTATTTTCACCATCAAATAAAGTAAGGCTATTATCATACTTCAAATAATTAAAAAATATATAACCGTCTCCTTTTTTTGATTTTGCTGGAGGTGCTATCTCTTCTATGGAAGTTTCCAGATTTTTACACCCACTTAATAACAATAATAATAAATATAATTTTTTTCTCATTACTTCCCCTTCGATTATACAATAATAGCTATTTATAAAAACCGTATCTATTCAGGCTCCCATATAAACAATAAAACTTAATTTATTTATCTCCTTATGCTTAAGCAGTTACTAAAAATCAATAAAAAAGTTGACCAAAGAAGCAGCATTTTGAAAACAGATAATCTACAATAGCAATATTCGCTCTTTCAAAATTATTCTTTTAGGTCAACTTCTTTATATTTCAATATAATTTTGTAACTACTCAGTTTATACCCAAGCGTCCACACCAGAGGTGTGGACGCTTGGGTGGTAATTACGGGGCGTTGCCCCGAACCCCATAAAAATAAAGAAATTGGATTTATTTATCTAGTTTTATACTGAGTAGATACATAATTTGTTTTAAAAAATATGTCAAAACTAATTAAACAATATATCATTTCCATCATTTACTTTTAGAAGTTCAAATATAACTGGAACAAATTCTTTTATTTGTGACAAAATCATATATAAATCAAAATCTAATATTATAGAAATGGCATCATATTTTTTTTCTTCTACAGCCTCTGTAAGCCTCAATAACACATCATTCGATTCAATATAAATTTTTTCTAGGTTTTCATTATCAATATCCAGTAATTCTTGAGACTTTCTCAAAATTTGGAATATCCAATCTAATCCATTTATACCTTCAATCAAATTGCTTATTCCTTCTTCCCTTTTTCCAATTCTAAAATTTAATACAATTTCTTCAATTCCTAAAAAAAATCTATCCAAATATGTATCTAATTCATGAATTGTCTCTTCTAAAAGTTTCAAAGGGCTCTTACTTGAAATCTCTAATATTCTTATTTCTTCTAGGGAAAAATTTAAAGTGTTTTCTAAATTCATTCCATCTACTTTTAGAGAAGTTATTACTCTTCCTCTAGTTTCCATAGTTTTTTCTATATCCCAAAGAAGCACTTGAAAACTTTCATACTCATTAACATTAATTATTGATTCTACATTATCTAATAATATTTTCATAATCAACCACCTAATTGAGATATTTGGCCTCTTAGCCAGTTACTTTGAGAATTACTATAGTTTATAGAGCCCTCCATAGTACTAAACTGAGATTTCAGTGCATCTTCTCTCATTTTTAGTCTATCTTCTGTCCTTGCTATCCAGTCATTCATTTGCCTTACTCTATCATCTATAGCCTTTGATTGTCTGTCTAGTGTTCCATTATAAATTGCCATTGGTTTTAAATAATTTTCTACTTTAATTGCAATTCCTTCATTGAGACCAAAGTTACTTTTACTAAGTTTTTTATTAGTTTCTATAAGTATTTCTTCGCCTCTTCCTGGAGCTTTACCAAACTCTATAGCACCAGTAACATCATCTATTACAACTACATTATCAGGAATCCTTTTCCCTTGCTTAACTTCCAAATCAAACTTATTTCTAATTTCTCCACTTATTACCTGTTTAATTATATCAAGTCTGTCTGTTTCTATTCCTGGTAATTCACTCTTTTTCATGATTCTATACTTATCGTCATCAGCTTTATAGACTCTATCGCCAACTTTAATTTGAATGTTATTTATATCTGTCACATTATAATTAGCAGAAGTAAACTTAGTTTTATCTCCATCACCTATAGATACTCTTTCATTTCCTTTTCCACTACTCATTTGAAGAAAAAGTTTTTCAACTTCAGCTGGATTTTCACCTAAAGCCTTTCTTAGTTTTTCTTCATTAACTTGTAGAGTTGCTTCCTTCCCTGTAGTTCCAATACCTATTAGGGCAAGTTGTGAATACTGTGATTCAAGGCCATTGACTGAATTTGCCATATAAGTTCTTAGATTATTTGATAGAGTATTTGCTGTAGTATTTCCTTGTAAAGGCCCATCTCTTTCTGTTTTCTTATTTATAATTTCAACAGTTTTATTATAGTCCTCTACAAATTTCTTGATTTTTTCAACCATTCCATCAACGTCATTATCTATTTTTAAACTTATTGTTTCACCCATAGGCGTATTAGCTTTTAGGTTAATCTTCATACCATCTAGGGTAATTTCATTAGAGCTTCTTTCGTATTTAATCCCATCCATAACAAAACTAGCTTTTTGCCCTTCATAAATCGTGGCTTTGTTACTTGGATTAGCAAAACCTAAAATATTCATTAAACCTGTAGTATCATCTTGAAAAACCAAATCATCCCCTGGTTTAGATGCTACTATACTCATTTTTCCACTTTCACCATCATATATAGCTTTTACTGGAGAGCCACTTTTATTTAATTTTGTGACTATGGTTTCTAGGCTATCAACTGAAGGATTTACCTCTACAGTATAGTCATTTATAGTAAAAAAACCTTTTTGAACATCTGATAAACCAGAAATAGTAAATAACTTTTTCTTATAATCAGGTTGGACTAAATTAGCTGTTTCTCCTCCTGCAAATTGGCTTATTTTTAGTTCTCTCAAGAAACTTTTGTCATTGGCATCCATTTCTAGAGCTTTTCCATTGGTAGATTCTATTCTAAATCTTTTATCTTCTGGATTAAAACTTGCTTTTACACCTGCCCCTGAAGAGTTAATTTTATTGATAAATGTTCCTAAAGTATCTCCTGAATCTATAGAAATTTCTTTCCCATTTATTTTAAATCCTATTTCAGAAAACTTCATTCTATTTATAGGATTCAAAAACATATCTATAAATTTAGTATTAACACCTTTTATATTTAATCTATCACTAGTAATATTTGAATCAGTTCCTCCTGAAAACTTAACTCTCCCATCAGAAGAAGCACTTCCTGCTTTAGCAAGTTTTACATCTTCCAAAACATAAGTCCCTTTTTTTGCACTAGGACCTAATTCTACAGAAAGTATTTTTTCATCACTAACATTTGCTATTTTTTTATTGAAAGGATTTTTTAAATTCATATCAATAGCTGTAGTTCTGAAAGCCTTTACTTGTGTCCCTATCTCTTGCCAATGTTTTTTTTCAGTTTGAACTTTTCTTATTTCGTCTTCCTTAAGGTATATAGGTCTTCTCTCTATTTCCATAAGTTGACTTACCATACTTTTAGTATCCATTCCAGAAGCTAAACCTGTCATTTCTATAGCAGCCATTTTATTATCTCCTTTCTACGCTTTTTTATCAAAAAGTATACCTGTAATTTCTTCTGATTTTTTTGCAAAATCAAGGATATCTTGAGGAGGTATTTGCTTTATTTGCTCTCCTGTTTCTGTATTGTATACCCTAATGATAAGTTGGTTATAATAATTATCTTTTTCAAAACGTATTCCTTTATTGCTTGCACCAGAACTAGAATTTAATTTTTTTAATATATTATCAATTTCTTGTACATTAAATTCTTCTTTGCTTACAAAGGGTTTCTCTACCCTTAATGGAAGCTCCAGAGGACTTAATTGTTTATCCAAAATATTGCTTTCTCTTTTGCTTTCTGTTATATGGACAATGTCCTTTTTGACAATAGGTTTATCATTTGTTTTAGGTTCTTTCAATTTAGACATTTCCTCTAAATTTATTCTTGTATTAATCATATTACTATTTATTTCATTAGTTTTCATAAAGACCACCCATAATAAAAGATTTTTTGCAAAAGTATTCCATTCTTTTATATATTAACGACAAAAAAACCCAAAAACTTAAGTTATTTCAACTAAAGTTTTTGAGTTTTTTTAATTTTCTATTAATTTCAACACCTCATTAGGCGCAGAATTGGCTTGAGCCAACATAGAATTGCCTGATTCTTGAATTATTTTGTTTTTTGAAAACTCCACAATTTCTTTGGCCACATCAGTATCTCTAATTCTACTTTCAGCTGCCTGCAAATTTTCAGAAGCTATACCTAGATTATTTATACTGTGCTCAATTCTATTCTGGATTGCACCATATTTAGCTCTCTCTGTAGAGACCATTTCTATGGCTTTATCAAGCTTTTCTATTGTTTTATTTGCTTCTTTAGGTTTTTCAATAGACAGGGCTTTATCTTCCCCTCTAGCTAAACCTAAACTTTTTGCATCTAATTTTTCTAAAGTAGCAGGCATATCTTGATATGCATTTGCTCCAATATGAAAACTTAGTGCATCTCTATTTTTACTAAAATCTCCATTTAACAAAGTTTTTGTATTAAATTCTGTAGTCTTTGCTATTCTATCTAGTTCTTGCCTGAGCTCATTCATTTCAAGTTGCATTTTAAGCCTATCACTTTCTGTGTTAGTATCACTAGCACTTTGAATTGCAAGTTCTCTCATTCTTTGAAGTATTGAGTGAGTTTCAAATAATGCACCTTCTGCTGTTTGTATAAGAGAAATACCGTTTTGGGCATTTTTCTTTGCAGTATCAAGGCCCTTTACCTGAGCTCTCATCTTCTCAGATATAGCGAGCCCTGCTGCATCATCTGCAGCTCTGTTCACTTCAAGTCCTGAAGACAATTTTTCAATAGAACTGTTAATTTTAGCTGTTGTATCACCCAAATTTCTGTAAGCATTTTTTGCTACCAAGTTGTTGTTGATTATCATTGCCAGTCTCCTCCCTCCGTGCAATATAAGTCAAGCTTCCATGAATGACTTTTGGCTATTTTATAAGCGCTCATTTTTAATAACCATTTATGGCTTTTATGACCAATAAAAGCCATAGAGGTTATTAAACTCATATAATATGCACGAAGGGGTTTAGCTTAATACTTAGATAACCCAAAAGGGTTATCCAAGTAATTGCAATACACTTTGAGGAGCTGTATTTGCTTGAGCAAGCATTGCTGTACCTGCTTGTGATATAATTCTATTTTTGTTAAGACTAACCATTTCATTGGCCATATCTGCATCTCTAATTCTAGATTCTGCTGCTTGTAGGTTTTCAGAAGATACTCTTAAATTATTAATAGTATGTTCTAATCTATTTTGAGTGGCTCCTAACTTTGCTCTCTCTGATGAAACTTTTTCTAAAGCACCATTAACTTTGTCAATAGTAGTATTAGCTTTTTTCGCATCAGTAATATCAAATTTTTCCACACCTAAGTTTTTTGCTTTCATATCACCAAAACCAAGTTCAACACCTTGATCTTTATTAGCTCCTATATGAAAACTCAAGCCTTTTTTCTTAAATTCTCCATCTAATAAAGTTCTTGTATTAAACTCTGTAGTTTCAGCTATTCTATTTAACTCTTCTACAAGTTGCTTACCTTCCAATTGAAGTTTTTCTCTATCTTCTTTTGTATTAGTATCATTTGCTGCTTGTATTGCAAGTTCTCTCATTCTTTGAATGATTGCATGAGTCTCATTTAAAGCTCCCTCAGCTGTTTGTATCATCGATATACCATTCTGAGCATTTTTAGTTGCCATATTAAGCCCTTTTACTTGCCCTCTCATTTTTTCAGAGATAGCAAGTCCTGCTGCATCATCTCCAGCTTTATTGATTCTTAGCCCTGAAGATAGTTTTTCCATTGTCTTATCTACAGATTCATTAACTGATGTTAAGTTTCTGTATGAATTCATCGCTGCTATGTTGTTGTTAATAATCATTGTCATCAATCCTCCCTGATTTTTAGCTTCCTTGCATTACGATACCCCGGGATTATATCGCATTGGTGGCAAAGCCACCATACCTATACTCAAGTAAGGTTGTAAGTACGAGTTAAGTGTAGGTATTGTGGCTTAAACATAATGTTTAGCCCACACACAAGTTCTCCTATAAATCAGTTGGAGGATTGGATAATTATTGGATTGATGTTTGTTGTTGAAGCTAATTGTTGTTAGGATTGATTCATCGTCATGAAAGCTTTTGACTTCCCGTTACTCTCCAAAGGAGAGTAACGGATATCTTATGTCATTATTATCTAAGTAATTGTAATACTGATTGAGGCGAAGTATTAGCTTGAGCTAGCATTGCTGTACCTGCTTGAGAAATGATTCTATCTTTGTTTAGACTAACCATTTCATTAGCCATATCAGCGTCTCTAATTCTAGACTCTGCTGCTTGTAGATTTTCTCCAGATACTCTTAAGTTATTAATTGTATGTTCTAATCTATTTTGCATAGCTCCATATTTAGATCTTTCTTCTGAAATTGATTCTAATGCTTTATCAATTTTTTCAATTGAAGTATTAGCACCTTTTTGTTTAGAAACATCTAATTTGCTTATACCTAATGCTTTTGCACCCATATCTTTGTATTCAAGATTAACATTTTGGTCTTTGTTAGCTCCAATATGATATAAAACACCTTTTTTCTTAAAATCTCCATCCATTAATACTTGAGTATTAAATTCTGTAGTTTTAGATACTCTGTCTAGTTCTTCCGTTAGTTGGTCTACTTCTAATTGAAGTTTTTCTCTATCAGAATCAGTGTTAGTATCATTGGCTGATTGAACAGAAAGTTCTCTCATTCTTTGAACTATTGCATGAGATTCATTTAAAGCACCTTCTGCAGTTTGAATCATTGATATACCATCTTGGGCATTCTTAGTTGCCATTCCAAGACCTTTAACTTGGCCTCTCATTTTTTCTGATATAGCAAGTCCTGCTGCGTCATCTCCTGCCCTGTTAATTCTTAAACCTGAAGATAATTTCTCCATAGTTTTGTCTACTCTTTCATTAACTTGACTCAAATTTCTGTAACTGTTTGCTGCTGGTATGTTGTTGTTGATTTTCATAATAAAATCCTCCCTGATTTCAATTTTATTTGTTGCTTCCATGCCACGAGGCGCGCTTCTCGTGTTGGTGATCTAGTCACCACAAATGAATTCATCTTGTCCTTAGATGAGAATAGGCTTCTTTGGATAAGTGCATTCATTGTGACTAAATCTTGAAATCAGGATGTTTATACTTTAATTGGGAGATACAAAGTATAAACTAGTCACAAAGTTTTTAAAATCCTCTTCGCCACAAAAGTGGCGAAGAGTATAGTAAAATCTTATTATCTTAATAATTGTAAAACTGATTGTGGTGTAGTATTAGCTTGAGCAAGCATAGCATTTCCTGCTTGAGAAATGATTTTATCTTTGTTAAGTTTAACCATTTCACTTGCCATATCTGTATCTCTTATTCTTGATTCTGCTGCTTGGATATTTTCTCCAGATACTCTTAAGTTATTAATAGTATGCTCTAATCTATTTTGCATAGCTCCATATTTAGATCTTTCTTCAGAAACTTGTTCCAAAGCATTATTAATAGTAAGAATAGCTTTGTTGGCATCTTTTTGAGTTTCAACTTTTATTCCATCAAGTTTTAAAGCTTTAGAAGTCATATCCTCAAATTTAAGATTTACATTTTGGTCTTTGTTTGCTCCTACATGATATAGAACACCTTTTCTCTCTAAATCTCCATCCATTAATACTTTTGTATTAAATTCAGTATTCTCTGCTACTCTGTTGATTTCTTCTACTAATTGATTTACTTCAGCTTGTATTTTTTCTCTGTCTGAATCAGTATTAGTATCATTTGATGATTGAACAGCTAGTTCTCTCATTCTTTGAATAATAGAGTGAGTTTCATTTAAAGCACCCTCTGCAGTTTGAATCATTGATATACCATCTTGTGAGTTTTTTGTAGCCATTGCTAATCCTTTAACTTGGCCTCTCATTTTTTCTGATATAGCAAGTCCTGCTGCGTCATCTCCTGCTTTGTTGATTCTTAGACCTGAAGATAATTTCTCCATTGATTTGTCTACTGTCTCGTTAACTGTTGTTAAATTTCTGTACGCGTTCATTGCTGATATGTTGTTATTAATTCTCATGATAAATCCTCCCTGATTTTTAATTTTTTATTTGCATCCTTGCCTACGATTGCATGCCTATCGTAGTGGTGGACTTTAGCCACCACAAATGAATTCATGGAAGTTACCTTTAAAGATGAGAGTTTTAAAGATAAATGCATTCATTGTGACTAAATCTAATTAAAAATCTTTCGTTACACCTCTACCTCAGGGAAAAGGTAGAGGTATATATCTTATCATGACATCTTTAATAATTGTAATATTGCATTTGGTCCTGCATTTGCCTGAGCAAGCATTGCAGTTCCAGCTTCTGAAATAATTCTAGTTTTATTAAGTCTAACTACTTCACTTGCCATATCTGTATCACGTATTCTGCTCTCTGCTGCACTTAGATTTTCTCCAGCTACCCTTAAGTTATTAATGGTATGTTCTAACCTATTTTGTACAGCTCCGTATCTTGCCCTCTCAGTTGATACTTGTTCCAAAGCTCCTGTTATAGTTTGGATTGCCTCATTGGCTTTTCCTTGACTGGTCAAATCAATTTTACCTATACCAAGGGCTCTTGGTTTCATATCAGAAAAAGTAAGCTCAATACTCTGGTCTTTGTTTGCTCCTACATGAAACTTAAGACTGTCTTTGGAGTATTCTCCAGTTAAAATTGTTCTTGTGTTAAATTCTGTTGTACTTGCTATTCTGTGTAGTTCTGCAATAAGTTCTCCTATTTCTAGTTGAAGTTTTTGTCTATCCTCAGTAGTATTAGTGTCATTTGCAGCTTGTACAGCTAGTTCTCTCATTCTTTGAATGATTGCATGGGATTCATTTAGAGCTCCTTCTGCTGTTTGAATCATTGAAATTCCATCTTGGGCATTTTTTGTAGCCATACTAAGTCCTTTTATCTGCCCTCTCATTTTTTCAGAGATCGCAAGCCCTGCTGCATCATCTCCGGCACGATTAATTCTTTCTCCTGAGGATAACTTCTCCATTATTTTACTCATACTTTCATTGGTAGATACCAAATTTCTATAGGAGTTCATTGCAGAGATGTTATTGTTAATCCTCATTCTAATCATCCTCCCTGATACCATAAAGCTTCCTTGCTTATTTTTGACAATGGCCCTGTCATTTTGGTGTTTTTAGTCACCACAATTGGTTTTATTAGTCTTCATCTATTTAAGAGCTTGAAGAACGAAACTATTATGTTCATAGAAATATTAGAAGAAATCTTTGTGGGGCGTAGCCCACACCCTCAGCAAGGATTCTCCTCGCCACTCCTCTAAATCTTTGAAATAAAACCATTCATTGTGACTAAAATTTAGGTAGGCCCTTCGCCCAATATTGGGCGAAGGTATAGTAAGTAATTACTATCTTAATAATTGTAATACACCTTGTGGAGTTGTGTTTGCTTGTGCAAGCATAGCATTACCAGCTTGAGAAATGATTTTATCCTTATTAAGTTTAACCATTTCACTTGCCATATCTGTATCTCTAATTCTTGATTCAGCTGCTTGTAAGTTTTCTTGAGAAACTCTTAAGTTATTAATTGTATGCTCAAGTCTATTTTGCATAGCCCCGAATTTTGCTCTTTCACCAGATATAGTTTCTAAAGCATTGTTGATTGTAAGTATAGCTTTGTTGGCATCTTTTTGCTCAGTAATTTTGATTCCTTCAAGTTTTAAAGCTTTTGATCCCATGTCTTCAAATTTAAGATTTACATTTTGATCTTTATTTGCTCCTATGTGATATAAAAGTCCTTTTCTTTCAAGATCTCCATCCATTAGCACTTGTGTATTAAATTCTGTAGTTTCTGAAATTCTATTAATTTCTTCTACCAATTGATTTACTTCAAGTTGTAATTTTTCTCTATCTTCTTTAGTGTTAGTATCATTGGCTGATTGTACTGCAAGTTCTCTCATTCTTTGAACTATAGCATGAGTTTCATTTAATGCACCCTCTGCTGTTTGTATCATTGATATACCATCTTGTGAGTTTTTTGTTGCCATTCCAAGACCTTTTACTTGCCCTCTCATTTTTTCTGATATTGCAAGACCTGCTGCGTCATCTCCAGCTCTGTTGATTCTTAAACCTGAAGATAGTTTTTCCATTGATTTGTCTACTGTTTCATTCACCGAAGTTAAGTTTCTGTAAGCGTTCATAGCTGAAATATTATTATTAATTCTCATAATTAAATCCTCCTTGATTAAATGTATTTTTTTACGCGTCCTTGCGTCTTCGACAGGGCCCTTTGCCGGTTGGTGTAACTATAGCCACCACAATTAATTTTATTAAATAATAAAATTACTCATTGTAGCTATAATCAAAATACATTTTATCGCTTCTGTTCCTCACTCTGTAAAAACAGAAGCGAAGCATATGGGATTTATTATCTTAATAACTGTAATACTCCTTGTGGTGTTGCATTTGCTTGTGCAAGCATAGCAGTTCCTGATTGAGAAATAATTTTATCCTTATTAAGCCTAACCATTTCACTTGCCATATCTGCATCTCTTATTCTACTTTCTGCTGCTTGTAAATTTTCTTCAGAAACTCTTAAGTTATTAATAGTATGTTCTAATCTGTTTTGCATAGCTCCATACTTTGCTCTTTCTTCTGAAACTCTTTCCAAAGCATTATTAACTATAAGTATTGCTTTATTAGCACCTTCTTGCTCTGTTATTTTTACTCCATCAACTTTTAGGGCTTTTGTTCCCATGTCGTTATAAGCAAGATTTACATTCTGATTTTTGTTAGCACCTATATGATAAACTACGCCTTTTCTATCATAATCTCCATTCATAAGCACTCTTGTGTTAAATTCAGTTGTATCTGCTACTCTATCAACTTCTTCCAAAAGTTGATCTACTTCAAGCTGTAGTTTTTCTCTGTCTTCTTTAGTATTTGTATCATTGGCTGACTGAACAGATAACTCTCTAATTCTTTGAAGGATTCCATGAGTTTCTTGCAAAGCTCCCTCTGCTGTTTGTATCATTGATATACCATCTTGAGAGTTTTTGGTTGCCATGTGAAGACCTTTTATTTGTCCTCTCATTTTTTCTGATATTGCAAGACCTGCTGCATCATCTGCAGCTCTATTAATTTTCAGTCCTGAAGATAATTTCTCCATAGATTTATCTACTGATTCATTAACTGTAGTCAAATTTCTGAAAGCATTCATTGCTGAAATATTATTATTAATCCTCATATTCTAAATCCTCCTTGATTTTGTGAGTCCCACATCCTTGTGGTAGTGTTCAAGCCACTACAAATACCTTCCTATTTTTTAGAAAAATATCAGTTGTGACTCGAGATCAAAAAGTTCTTATGAGTCTTAGAATAATATTTTTAATGCTACCTTGTACCCTTAAAGTACAAGGTAGCATTTTATCTTTATTTAATTAATTAGTTTCTTAATAATTGTAATACATTTTGTGGAGATGCATTAGCTTGAGCTAGCATTGCTGTACCTGCTTGAGAAATGATTTTGTCTTTATTTAGACTAACCATTTCACTTGCCATATCAGCGTCTCTTATTCTAGATTCTGCTGCTTGTAAGTTTTCCGAAGATACTCTTAAGTTATTAATTGTATGTTCTAATCTGTTTTGTAAAGCCCCGAATCTTGCTCTTTCTTCAGAAACTCTTTCTAAAGCATTATTTATTGTAAGTATTGCTTTATTTGCATCTTCTTGAGTTTCTATTGAAACACCTGATTTTTTATCTTTACCATTAACTTTTAAGTAATCTGCACCCATGTCATATATTTTTAATTTTACATTTTGATCTT
>RRZU012926290.1_pt1 | contig 17811 bp, 15 predicted proteins | sample 2165561 | NCBI WGS metagenome assembly RRZU01 (sample SAMN10456909, study PRJNA506462) | wastewater metagenome | isolation source: wastewater sludge | place: USA: Moscow, Idaho | reverse complement strand
CATATACATCAGGCTGGTGGCGGCCTTATGCGCGCTGACATGCTGCATAATCGCATCCATCGCCATGGAAACGCGCACATGCTTTTCGCCGTCCAGATAGGCGATAGCGGCTAAATCCAGCGGGTGCGGATTCTGAATCAGCCACTGCGCAATTTCCGGAATCTGCGTCAGCAGGTTGGCGCCTAATTTTTCCTTCAATACAGCCATCGGCGTATTTTCAGAAAGCGCTTCCGCGCTGGGCGCATACAGCGTGGCATTGCCTTGGCGCACAGTATCTAAAATTTTGCCCCAAACGCGGCTGTCCGGCAGATCAACCGCAACAATATTGGCTTTCCATTTAGACAGCCAGGTTAAAGGGCCTGCTTCAGACGCAGCGCCAAATAAGACCATGGTGCGGTCAGATAAATCAAACCATTCAGGATGTGACGCCGCTTCACGTAAAGCATCAGCATGGCTCGGTTCAATAATGCCCTCATCCTGCCATTTTTGGATCTGCGCCAGCAGCGCTTCACCTTGTAGTTTTTGACCATGATAGGGCACATACCAATCGGGCGCTGCTTCACTTTCACCTTTGAGTTTAACCGTATATAAAGGCTGGGCTTCCAGCTGCATAACATCTTTCAGTAAATGCTTCTGGCCATTGCGGAAAAATTCAAAGGTGTGATGCGCCTTATTTAAACCAGCTTCAGCAATTTCAAGCGGCTTTTGGCTGTTTTGAATGCCGTGTTCCACCAGCGCTTTAAAATATTGCGGATACTGCTTGCGCCAGTTTTTTTCAGCGGCAGCTTTTTGCGAAGCGCTGTGATCTACACTGGCTAAGGCTTCGGCAATAATTTCCCGCCCTGCTTTAGAGGTGCTGGGTTTTTGCTTTTGAGATGGATTTGGAAATTGAAGACCGTCTAAAGAATTGGACATGCAAAATATCTCACCTGATCTAATCATTACTATACAGATGTATACATTATCTATGCCAAATTAAATTCCTAGGTGGCATAAGGTTCCAAAATTTGATGATTTGTCGTGAAAGATGCAGAACTTTAGTGGTATGCAATACTTTAAAAGCCTTCAGCTTGAAGGCTTTTTTACAGTTGAGCTGTATTCAGCAGTGTCCTTTTTTAGCTTGGCCGGGCGGGCAGAACTCGCCATGGCCATGCGGGTGATAGCCGCGGTCTGGATCGACAACAATACTGCCTTCCCGTGTATGAACTGCGCAGGCTGATAATAGGCTGCACAGAATCATGCTGAACATTAAAGCTGTTTTTTTCATATGAAATTTCCTTTTTTATTCTGGTCACTTTTTATGATAAGCGGATTTTGGTGAAGATCCAGATGAAATTTGCAGCGGAATGTCTGAATGGCCTGCAATTTGGTTAAAACTACACCTGCTTACAATTATCTGACATATTTAATAAAAAATAATTGAAATGTGACTTGAGTCACATTTATGATTTAAGCAGAAAAACAAGAAGAGCAGGGTGGCTTTATGAATAAATCTAATCAAGTCTATGTCTTTAATGGGCAAAAATCAGGTTTGGCATCGGCTGTGTTTTCCAGTTACCGTCAGGCTGAATTTTGGATAAAAAGAAATTATTTGAGCGGTATTTTAATTGAGTATCCATTGAATGAAAGCTGCTATGACTGGGCAAAAGCTCAAGGCCATTTTAAAGAACGCTCCGCCATAGACCGTGCGCCCATTTTCATCGCTAAATTTGTGTCCGCCTATCAGCGGAACTGGCATTTTGCGAATGGCCAGCTTGTTGAAAATATTGATGGATAATCAGATCTATTGAAACTGATCAAAACCGCAATTTTCAAAATAAAAAAGAATTCCGCATACCGCGGAATTCTTTTTTATAGCTGATCTTGATTATTGAAATGTTTTAAAAAGGGATCTGCATTAACTTGTTCAGGAAGTGCGGCAGCAGGCGAGGCTCAATAATAATGGTCATAATCACGCCATAGGCTGCGCCCCATAAATGCGCGCTGTGGTTGATATTGGAATTGCCGCGCTTGCCGGACCAAACGCTGTAAGCCACGTACAGCACTGCAAAAATAATTGCGGGCACAGGGATGAAAAATACGAAAATCAGTTTCCACGGTTCAAATAGAATATAGGCAAACAGTACTGCAGAAACTGCGCCAGACGCGCCCAAACTTGCCCAGCGCGCATCATTTTTATGCTGCAGATAGCTCGGAATAATCGCGGCGATCAGCCCGCCCAGATAAAACAGCACAAAGCCTAAATCAAAAAAATACTGGCGGTAAAAGGATTCGATAATGCTGCCGAAAAAGAACAGCGTAATCATATTGAACAGCAGATGCGCGCCGTCCGCATGCACAAAGCCGTGCGTGATAAAGCGGTCGTATTGCCCGCGCTGCATGGCTGGCGGCCAAAAAATCAGCCGGTTCATGAGGTTCTGATTTTGGAATGCCATAAAAGAAACAATGACCGTAATAATGATTATAGTGACGGTATGGTTTAAATGTAAATCCAGCATAAATTGGCGGTCTATTGATCAATATTTGCTGATCATAATGCCATTAAATGCCCGATAAGCGTTAGCTTTCAATATAATTCCGACAATTTTGGTTGATTTTTTCGTAATAAACCGCATCTTAAGCTAAAATAGCCGCTTCAGCTTGAGGAAATATTGTCATGTCGACTGAGAACAACAGCACAGCAGTTGCTGAAGAAATTCCAAACCTATTGATTACGCCAACTGCTCAAGAGTATTTGAAGGATCTTTTGGATAAGCAAAACACGCCGGGTATTGGTGTGCGTGTATTTGTGGAAAATCCGGGTACGCCTCGTGCTGAATGTTGCATGGCTTACAGTGCGCCTGAAGAAGTTGTGCCGACAGATTATAAACAGGATTATCCTGATTTCCCTGCCTTTGTCGATGCGCCATCCATTCCTTATTTGCTGGATGCCGTGATTGATTACAACAAAGACCGTTTTGGCGGACAATTAACTTTCCGTGCGCCAAACTCTAAAGTGCCGCGTGTCGGCCCTGATGCATCAGTAGAAGAGCGCATTACTTATGTGCTTCAGTCTGAAATTAACCCGGGCCTTGCAGGGCATGGCGGCAACTGCGCATTGGTTGAAGTGGTTGAAGATGCCGAGCATGGATTAACGGCTGTGCTTAAATTCGGCGGCGGCTGTCAAGGCTGTTCATCCATTGACCTGACTTTAAAGCAAGGTGTAGAAACTACGCTGAAACAGCATGTACCTGAACTTGCACGTGTTGTGGATCAAACGGATCACAGCAATACGGAAGGCGCTTATTTTAAATAAGCCATTTGAATAAACAAAAATAGCCTCAAGTTTGAGGCTATTTTTTTACACAAAATGAATGCTTATAATGATAATAATTATCAATATTAATTGCATTATGTTTATATTTTGTTAATATTGCCCGCAAATTTACTTTATTTCTCCATTATTTTTTGTGGGTATACGTATATGAATAAGCCGTTATTACAATCCGCTTTGGCTTTTGCCGTGATGTCAGCAATGAGTGCAGCCGTTCATGCAGAAGGGCAAATGGTGCAGGAAAATGTGACAAAATTAGAAACCATTGTGGTAACAACTGCGGGCGGCTTTGAACAAAATATTGCAGACGCGCCTGCGTCAATCTCAGTCATTACTGGTGAAGAATTACAAAAAAAATCATATACCGACGTGATTGATGCAGTCAAAAACATGCCGGGCGTGTCCGTGCAAGGCGGCGGCAATAATAAAGAAATCACCATTCGCGGCATGGGCGCAAGCTATACCAAGTATCTTATTGATGGACGTCCTGTCAGTGCCGGCAGAGCTGTGAACGGCAATGGTACGGATGGCGGGAAAATTGGCGCCTATTTGCCGCCAATTGACATGATTGAGCGTATTGAAGTGGTTCGTGGCCCAATGTCATCCCTGTATGGTTCAGATGCCATGGGCGGTGTCATTAATATCATTACCAAAAAAGCGTCTTCGAGCGATTGGCACGGCAGTATTTCTCCAGAATACACAAAATCAAATAATGACTATGCCAATGACAGCTATGGCGTTGGTTTTTATGCCGCTGGCCCATTAATTAAAGATAAATTGTCATTAAGCTTGGACGGCAATTTCCAAGGCAATGATGAAAGTGACTATGTTGGCGGCGAGGGGCAAAAATCAGGTTCGAGTGAGTCTGAAAAGAAAGTCAGAAAGTTAGGCACTGGATTGGTTTGGAATGTCGATGAGCACAATGATATTGGCTTGCGCTATGACTTCACGGGTCAGCAGTACACAACGACACTGGGTAAAAGTGTTGGTGCAGCAAGTGAAGCATCGACCAATGAAAACGAAAAAGAGATGTATACCTTAACGCATAAAGCGCACTACGATACATTCAATGTTGATTCATACTACCAAGACGAAACAACGAAGAAAGTGTATAGCGGTGCTGTAGCAGATGAAAAGCAAGAAGACTTAAAAGTATTTAATACGCAAGGCACGTTCTTCTTGGGGAATCATACTTTAACTGCGGGCGGTCAATATCAAACAGAAAAAATTACCGATACCACCAATGGTTTAGCCAGCGTTACGGGCTTGACTACACTTGACCGCTGGCTCTTTGCTTTGTACGCAGAGAATGAGTGGAACATTACGGATGATTTCGCGTTAACACTTGGCGCTCGATACAATAAAGACGAATATTTTGGTGGAGAAATCACCCCGCGAATTTATGGTATCTATCATTTAAATGATGTCTTAACTTTAAAAGGCGGGATCAGCACAGGCTACAAACAGCCGACGATTAGCCAAATTTCTGAAGGTTTTGGCAGCCGTACAGGTAAAGGCAGTGCGGTGATTATCGGCAATCCTGATTTGTCTCCAGAGAAGAGCACCAGTTACGAGTTAGGCTTTAATTTTTCAGATCCAGAGCTGGGTTTAAGCAGCAGCTTAATGGTCTTTAAATCAGACTTTAAAGATAAGATCGTGGAAGACCGTTTGTGTGATACCCCAGGAACCACAAACAGCTCACCTGTTCAGGACTGGAAATGTTCAGCAAATGGCAAACCATACCGCTTTGTCAGCCAAATGAAGAACGTTGCAGAAGCTGAAATGAAGGGTATTGAATTCGCTTTAGATTATGATGTGCTTTATAACTTGCGTTTGAGCACAAGTTACACTTACACAGATTCAGAGCAGAAGAGCGGCGAGTTTAAAGGTCAGCCTTTAAATAAAATGCCAAAACACATGCTGAATGCTGGTGTGGATTATGATGTTTCAGACCGCTGGAATACATGGATGGATTATAACTATCGCGGTAAAACCAGTGATTATTTAAGCCGCACATCAATGAGCAGCGGTACACCGGCTTATGGCACTATTGATGCTGGTGCAGTGTATAAAGCGAGCGAAAAACTGAGCTTAACTGCAGGCGTATATAACCTTGCAAATAAAGAAGTGACCAATAGTGAATATGATATTGTCCTAGATGGCCGAAGATATACTGTAGGTATGAATATCAGATTCTAATCTGCAATAAAAAAGCCGCGTAAAGCGGCTTTTTTATTTATTCAGCTATGGCTAAAATTTTTAATGTGGTTTCAGCATAATAGAACTGCTCTAAATAATGCCGAGCACGTTCACGCAAATATTCTGAACGGATCATCTGCTGAATGACAGGGTTGAGTAAGCCTTGCAGCTCTGTCTCAATCAGCGCCTCATCAATGTTTAAATCCCGCAGCAATAAATCAAAAGGACGCTCTGCATTTCGGATATACCACGCATAGACGCCGTCATGCACTTGCTGTTTTAAATATCCGCTTTGACGGATAAAGTCCCAAATCTCTGCACCCATGCCAACCGTTTGCGGTAAATCTGGCACTTCAATATAGTTTTTCAGCACTGACACCGGCATGGCTTTAATTTTATGCCACAAATTGGCCTGAAAATGATACAGCTTATGATCGTCAAAGTGCTGGTTGAGCACCGTCTCACTCATTTGGCTGAGTTTAAGAATATTCTTCTGCAGGTATTTGCCGACAGCATCATCTAAATTGGTATCGGTGACATTTTCTAAAACTGACTTGCCCATTTTCATAAAACGCGACACGCCCGGGACGCTTTTTGCGATAACCGAATTATCTAAATAGTCCTGAATGGAGTGCTGAATCAGCTGGCTGATCATGGCGGAAAAAGCCGGGCTATTGACTACGGTCTTAATCAAGCGCTGGCGGTGGCCGCTTTTGCTGGCCACATATTGCGCAATTTTATCAATAGTCAGTACCGAAATAACATCCGCAATCTGCGTGGTTTCATTGATCGGGTGAATCAGCGCGAATTTAATGTGTTCTGCAATTTGTTCTATCAGAAAACCGCTGGCAGGCGTGTCTAAAATTTGCTTTTCAATCAGGCTGTGGATTTGTTCAAAAGACCACAGCTGCTGCAAGGGCTGCTTTCTGAACCAGTGATAAAAATTTAAAAACTCAGATTGGACAGTGCCAGATTCAGCAAAGGTCTGGTCTAAAAAATTAAGATGAGCTTCGATCAAGCGCTCAATCATTGGATTCTGCTGCATGCTGTCCCTGAATCCCCAGTCTATTTAAAACCGGGTGAATTAGTTTAAAGGAATAAGTTTATCCATCAGTGGATTTTTAAACTTCTGGCTTTTTGCAAGGAATGGCAAGTAATGGTCTGCAACGGCCCGCTCCGCTTCAATAATGGGTACATGGCCCACATTGTTAAGGATGACAGGTGCTTCAGCGCGTTTCAATAATGTTTTTAATTCATTTGCCGCTTCAACATTAATAATTTTATCCTGCCTGCCCCATAGAATCAGCGTTGGCGCTTCAACTGACTTGGTTAAGCGGGCAAAGCTGTCTGGGGTATAAATCCGGTTTAAAGTGACCACCTGATCAATCATTTTCTGAGTTTGCTCCGCTTGGGCAATCAGCTGCTGTTCTTGCGCTTGCTTGAGCTTAAAAGGCACAGCCGGCGGGTTTTGCATCAGCTGATGCATCACGCCGTCAAAATCCCCCGGCTTGGATACAATCAGCTGCTTTAAGGAAGATGGATTCTGCGTATAAGGCGTCAGCGCATGCTTATAAATACCGGCGCTGTTCAACAGAAATAAGCTTTGTGTATCAAATGGATATTGCGCAGCATAAACAGTCGCAATCGAACCGCCCAGTGAATGGCCTGCAACATTCAGCCGATCTTCAATATCAATTTTTTCAACAAACTGGCGCAGCTGCTCAGTGACATTCGGAATGGAGATGTCAAAATTTTCAGGGACTTGCGTGTCACCATTGGTGGGTAAATCAGGAATGATGACATGATAATAGGGCGTCAGATAGTGCGCGACGCGATTCCAGTTGTCACGGTTTCCAGCCAGTCCATGAATCAGCAAAATGGAAGGATTAGCGCGGGAGCCGCCTTCATTGTAGCTCCATGTAATATTGCCGATTTGCACTGTTTTAGAGCTTAGGCCGGCGGCTTTACGTTCCTGTACTAAATAGTTTTGCAAAATCGCGGGTTGAGCCGTTGCCGCTGAGTGATTGCTGGCGGCAAAGCTGGGCTGAGAAAATATGAACAGGCCGCAAAGGCTTGCGCATTTCAATATCTGGCTGAAAGTCGAATGTAGTCCCTTCATTGACTGATGTTACCCCTAAAAAACAGCAGGAATTTGTTCTTTCATTTATTTAAAAATTAACTGAATGAGCACATTCGCTTAATTGAATTATTTATGAAGATGATTGTAGTTCAAATGTTGTGATTGTCACGCGCAGCTTTTTGACGGAGTTAATTGAGCTTGAATAAAATGTGAACTGTGTCTTAAAAAAGGCCGAAAAAATTAGATCAAAATATTTCGGATTGGCATTTTCTTCCTATTTATTCCAAAAAAATTCTGCGATGGGCAGCTGAATGCAGAAAAAGCATGGTGCAGTTTTAAAATTGGTCCTGTGAAAACATGCGTGAAGAAAAGCCGATTCTCAGCTGTTTTTGCAAGTGACATTCACCAGACAGGGGATTAAAATAATCCAACTTAAAATCAGGGTGGAAGACCATGCTAACAGCAGAAGAAGCGTTAGATCGTTTAAAAAAAGGGAATGAACGTTTTGTAAATGGTCAAACGCAGCATCTTAAGCTTTTGACGCATCAGCAGCGCGCAGAAATGGCGGAAAGCCAAGAACCGTTTGCCATTGTATTGGGCTGTTCAGACTCGCGTGTTCCTGCCGAAATGGTATTTGACCAAGGTTTGGGCGATCTATTTGTGATTCGCGTGGCTGGCAACATTGTTGCGCCCTCGCAAGTCGGCAGTGTGGAATTTGCAGCGGAAAGTTTCAGCTGTCCTGTGGTGATTGTTTTAGGCCATACGCATTGCGGCGCAATTCACTCAACGATTGAAGCATTGATGAACCCTAAATCACCACCATCAGCAAACCTGATGTCTATTGTGAACCGTGTGCGCCCATCGGTTGAAATTCTGCTGCAAACGGAATTGAAAGATGATTTAGGTAAATTATCGATGCATGCGGTGCGTTCGAATGTATTTGCATCCGTTAATCAGCTGCGTCACGGTTCTGCCGTGCTGGAAAACTTAATTGCCCAAGGCAAACTGAAAGTGGTTGGCGCTGAGTATTCATTGGAAACCGGCGAAGTAACCTTCTACGATTTCTAAGTCAAAGTTATGCAATACATCAAAGGCGCTGATCAACAGCGCCTTTTTTTTGTGTTTTTAGAGCGCGCCGACGATATAGGGATAGGCGTTCTTCAGCAGTATCGGCTGTGCCTTGGCATTGGGGTGAATCTGATCACTTTGAATCAACTCCTTTTTGCCTGCTGCGCCTGCTAAAAAGAACGGCAGCAGCTTCACTTTGTATTGCTGGCTGACGGTTTTGTAGCTGTTTTCAAAAGCTTTGCTGTAGGCCGTTCCGTAATTAGGCGGAATTTTCATGCCCAATAAAATCACTTCAGCTTTGGCCTGCTGGCTTTTTTGAATCAGCTGCGCCAAGTTTTTCTGAATCATCTGCGGCGGCTGCCCGCGCAGGCCGTCATTGCCGCCCAGCTCAATCACCACCACGTGCGGCGCATGCATTTGCAGCAGTTTGGGCAGGCGCGCCAAAGCGCCGCTGGTGGTTTCTCCGCTCACACTTGCATTGACCACTTTATGCGCTTTCGGATACTGTTGGTCTAAGCGTTTTTGCAGCAGGTACACCCAGCCTTGCTGCGGCTGCATGCCATACCCGGCGCTTAAGCTGTCGCCGACAATTAGAATGGTTTTGGCACAGGCCAGCATGGGAAATAGGCAGAAGCCGAGAATAGCCAAATACGGCAGCACCTGATTTTTAAGATAGCGATTTTGCATAAGACTCTGCATAAGATCCTGCATATAACCCTGAAGATAGGAAAGATATGAGCCAAATTCCGACTGACCCATCCATCTTGCCACAAGCGATAATTTCTGCACAGCAATTGACACAAAAGATACAGCTGGGTTCTCAAGAACTGTGCATTTTTGAGCCGATCAATTTAGAGATTTTTGCCGGGGAACAGGTGGCGATTACCGGCCGCTCGGGTTCAGGCAAGTCAACGCTGCTGGGCATTTTGGCTACGCTTGATCAGGCCAGTGCAGGACATCTTAAGGTCTGCGGAGAATCCATTGAACAGTTAAATGAAGAACAGCGCGCCGCCGTGCGCTTGAAGCATATTGGCTTCGTTTTTCAGTCTTTTCAATTGCTGCCGCATTTGACGGCGCTGGAAAATGTCATGCTGCCGCTGCGCCTGCATCCACACTTTCACTATGCGGCCGCCGAGAAAAAGGCGCATGCATTGCTCACTAAAGTGGGGCTGGCGCGCCAAGCCATGCAAACCCCGAAAGTATTGTCTGGCGGCGAACAGCAGCGGGTCGCTATTGCCCGCGCGCTGGTCAGCGAACCGGCAATTATTTTTGCCGATGAACCCACAGGCAATCTGGATGGTGCGACCGCCAAAGAAATTGAACGGCTACTGTTCCAGCTGAACCGTGAATTGGGGACGACTTTAATTTTAGTGACGCACGATCCGCAACTGGCAGCCCAATGTCAGCGGCATTATGAATTGGCGGATGGACAGCTGATTGAGCACAGGCAGGGAGGATAAAATGAATGCTTTATTTCGTCCTTTATTGACGCAAAGTTTTAGAAGCACAGGAGGCTATTTGCTGCTGATTGCGCTGACATTAGCAATCAGCGCCACGACAGCCTTGAAGTTCAGCAATGAGCAGGTGCAGCAGGCTGTGGCGCTGCAGGCGGCAGAAATGCTGGCTGGAGATTTAGTGCTTTCAGACAATGCGCCGATCGCCCAGTTTTGGAAAGACTTAGCATCCCGGCAGCAGCTGCGGCAGTCCGAAGTCACCATGTTCGGCACTATGGCGCATACAGCAGATCAGTTTGTCATGGTCAATGTAAAAGCCATTGATCCCGGTTTTCCTTTAAGGGGCGAGCTGCGTGTCAGGCCTGCGGCGAAAGCCATTCAGCCGGGTGAAATCTGGCTGAGCCAGCGGGCAATGGATTTGCTTCATCTCAAAATAGGCGATGCGGTGCAGATTGCGGACGGCACATTTAAGGTGGCCGCTAAAATTGCCCATGATTCCAATCAGGAGCTGGGCTTCAGCGGGTTTTCACCGACGGTAATTATTTCACGGCAAGATGTGGCAAAAACCAATGCCGTACAGACGGGCAGTCGGATTGAATACCGCCTGCTTCTGGCAGGCGATGCAAAGCAGACGCAGCAATTTGAACAGCGGTTCAAGCAGCTCCGCCCCGTCAGAAAAGAAGGGGAAGGCGATCAGCAGAATGTTGCAAATGCTGAAAATCAATCTGCAGATGAACACAGCAGCCTGCGTCTGATAAATGCCAGTGAAGGCAATACTCGTTTGATGAAGCCGATTGCCAATTTGGATACTTTTTTGCAGCTGGCGAATATCTTAACTATTCTGCTGTGCGGGATTGCCATTGCTTTAACCAGCCAGCGCTATGTACAGCAGAATCAAGACTGCATTGCGCTCATGCGTTGCATGGGCGCATCCAAACAGCAGATTCTTTGGGCCTATTTGTCATTGCTGGCAGTGGTGTTTGGGCTGGCGGTCATTTTGGGCAGCGCTGCCGGCATTGCCTTGGGCTACGGCTTGCTGCAGCTGATGCTGCAGTTGATTCCGCAATTGAATATTGCATTCTCCGCGCTGGATCTGCTGCTGGGACCTTTGCCGATTGCGATGCTGACCAGCGCTGCGGTGCTGCTGGGCTTTGTCATGCCTAGCCTGTGGCAATTGCTGCACACGCCGCCGATACGGGTGATCCGCCAGCAGGAAAAATCAGTGCAGTCGATGCTGTGGATGCTGCTGGCAGGCACCGCCAGTTTGGCGCTGTTCAGCGCTGTGCTGACTGAGAATCTGATGCTGACGGCATGGGTAATTGGCGCCATTATGGTTTTATGTACAGTCCTGTATGCTTTTATTTGGGCTGTGTTGAAATTCATCCGAAACTTAAAGATCGGTATTTCTGCCTATGTGCGCACGCCGTATCAAACCGCATTTCAAATTACAGCTCTGGCGCTGGGTTTGAGCTTAATTACGGTATTGGCTGTATTGCGCACAGACTTGCTGGAGCGCTGGCAGCAGCAATTGCCCGCAGGCACGCCCAACCAGTTTGTTTATGGCTTGCCGCCCATGGACATGCCGGCCTTTCAGCAGCAGCTGCAGGCGCATGGCTGGAACGGCACGCCGCTGTATCCGAACATCCGCGGACGGCTGGTCGCCAAAAATGATCAGCCTTTTGCCGATGAGCTGGTGAAAAACAATAACTCCCTGCGCCGTGAATTGAATTTAACGCAAGCTCCGGCATTTCCTGCCGACAATAAAACGGTCAGCGGCGCAGCCAAATTCGGCCATGCCAATGAAGTTTCGGTTGAAGTCAAAATCGCGGAAGAACTGGGCATCAAAATTGGTGACCGCCTGACATTCAGTTTGCCTGAGGGCATGCTGCAGGCAAAAGTCGTAAATTTGCGCAGTGTGGAATGGGAAAGCTTCAGTCCCAATTTCTTCTTTATTTTTTCTCCGAAGAGCATGGATGAAAATGCTGGCAGTTATCTGGGCAGCTTCTATGTGCCTGAAGCCGAAAAACCGCAGCTGATTCAGCTGATTCAGCAGTTTTCCAGCACTGTATTTATTGATGTGACCTTAATTTTGGATGAAGTGAAGCGTGTGGTCAGCCTGCTGGTGCAGATTATTACGATATTGGCTGTTTTGGTTGCGCTGTCCGGCATTTTAGTACTGGTTGCCTGCCTGAATTTACTGATGGATGAACGCAAGCGCGAAGTGGCGCTGCTGCGTTCATTTGGCAGTTCCAAGCACCGGCTGAAACGCATGCTGAGTCTGGAAATTGGCTTTATGGGCTTGATTGCAGGTGTTGTTTCCTGCCTGTTTGCAGAAGTGATCAGCGCTATTGCCAGCTACCGTATGGAACTGGCCATACAGCCGCATTGGGAAATCTGGCTGATTTTACCCGTGCTGATGACACTGCTTTGCGCGCTGATTGGGCGCTATCGCCTGAGTTACCTGACGGAGATTCCGCCTTTGCAGAGCCTGCGCGAGATGAATCAGTAATTCATCTCAGCTGTTTTGCGGTACCGGCGTTTGGCCTAGCGGATAGCGCTGTTCATCATCAGCACCAGCTCTTGCCAAAGCGGTTTGATATAGGCCACCAGAGACAAGCAATACTGATACGTGGTCCAGCACAGCGCTGCGCCAATCAAGAGGCTGCAGCAATTCACCGCAGCGCTGTGCTGAATTTTCTGCCCCAAATACCATGCGCCTGCCAGAAATGCCCCCATCAGCATGCCGCCGATATGGGCGGCATTGTTGATGCCGCTGATCATAAAGCCCATGGCTAAGTTGATGGCCATGACGCTGACTAAGGTCTTTTTATCCAGCAGGAAACGCTGCTGCGGCAAGACCGGGAACAGTGACAGTACCGTGAGTGCGGCGCCAATCCCCATCACAGCGCCAGAAGCGCCTGCACCGACACTTGGCAATAATTCGCGGTTGGCTACGCCTAGGCGGATGAGTTCATAGCTGTCTTGAATAGAGACGTAGCCGCTCAGCAGAGAGCCGCTGATGCCGGCTAAAAAGTACAGTCCGATAAAATATACGCGCCCCAGCATCTGTTCAGCAATGCTGCCGAAAATATACAGCGCCCACATATTCAGCATCAGGTGAATCAGGCCAAAGTGAAAAAACATGCTGCTGATGAGGCGGATGGGTTCCGCTAAAAAACTTAAAGGCGCATAATCAGCACCCCAGCGGATAGCATCAGCGGTGCTTGGGCTGCTGATATCCATGCCATGCAGCACTTGCCACGCAAATAGGCCGACATTGACAGCGATCATCAGTGCGGTGAACCACCACAGGTGAATTTCCAGTTTACGGTTTACTTGAGGAGGAGAAAGTTCTGGCATGCTATTCTTTTGGATGATTATTCGTTTAATAACAAGCTTAACATGAAAAAAGCAATTTTCAGGAGCATCAGACTGACATGAAAGCCTTTCTTGCCCGCACTTTACTCATACTTTTCAGTTTAGTGCTTTTGGTTCAGTTATGGATTTTTGCCAGTTTAGCGTGGTGGCGTACCCATCCCGTTGAAACCACAATGATGATGCGCCTGGACTATTGGTCAGACCCGTCAGAACCGATTAAGCACCAATGGCGTGACTATGACAAAATCAGCGATTATGTGAAACATGCAGTTGTAGCGGCAGAAGACGGCAAGTTTCTGCAGCACAATGGTTTTGACTGGGCCGGCATGCAGTTTGCGCTTGAACGCAATAAAGACAAGGGGCGGGTGGTAGCTGGCGGCTCAACCATTTCACAGCAGTTGGCAAAAAATCTTTTTCTTTATAATAAGCGGTCATTTGTACGTAAAGGTCAGGAAGCTGTCGCGACATGGATGATGGAGCGCATGTGGTCTAAGGAGCGCATTTTGGAAGTGTATTTAAACTCGGTGGAGTTTGGTGAAAATATTTATGGCGTGGAAGCCGCGTCACAGCATTATTTTGGCAAAAGCTCGCGCAGTTTAAGCCGTGAGCAGGCTGCATTCTTGGCCGCCATTTTGCCGAATCCAAAATATTATCAAGACCACCGCAACGATCCTAAGCTTAAATACCGCAAGCGCATGATTCAAAAATACATGCGCTACAGCCATATTCCATAATGCAGCGGCCGAAGTAAAAAGTTTTAATAAAAAGCCTGGATTTCTAGGCTTTTTATGAAATTGTCATAAATTTGAAGCATACTTAGCGTTATGCACCGCACTTTCAAAAATCATAGGTTAGACATGAATACGGCAGCTGACACATCTTTGGCATCTACTGAATATACTTATAATGATCGCTACATCAATCGTGAGCTTTCGATTTTAGATTTCCATCTGCGTGTTTTGGAACAGGCGGTTGACCCCTTGCATCCGTTGCTTGAGCGCATGAATTTCCTGCTGATTTTTTCACGGAATCTAGATGAGTTTTTTGAAATCCGTGTTGCAGGCATGATGGAGCAGCTGGATTTGGGCAATGAAAGCCATACGCCGGATGGTTTGACGCCAAAGCAGGTTTTAGATCAAATTTCAGCGACTGCGCATGCGGCGATTGAGCGCCAGTACCGTATTTTGAATGAAGAAATTCTGCCTAAATTGCGTGAAGAAGATATTTGTTTCCTGCGCCGCGGCGAACTCACGCCAGCCCAGTCGGCATGGGTGAAAAAGTATTTTCAGGAACAAGTTGCGCCCGTACTGACACCGATCAGCCTCGATCCTGCGCATCCTTTCCCGCGCTTGGTGAATAAGAGCCTTAACTTTATCATCACCTTAGAAGGCAAAGATGCTTTTGGCCGGCAAATTGATTTGGCTGTTGTGCCTGCACCGCGTTCACTGCCTCGGGTTGTGCGCTTGCCGGATGAGCTGACAGGCGGCAAAGAGCATCACGTGATGCTGTCGGCGATTATTCATGAGCATGTGTCCGATTTGTTCCCAGGCATGACGGCAACAGGCTGCTATCAATTCCGTGTGACACGCAATGCCGATTTAGCCTTGAATGAAGATGTCGAAGACTTGGCGAAAGCATTAAAAGGCGAATTGAACTCACGCCGTTTTGGCCGTGCAGTACGCTTGGAAGTCACGCATAATTGCCCTAAGCATATTTATGATTATCTGCTGGACGAGTTTGATCTTGAACAAGAGCAGCTTTATAAAGTCGATGGCCCTGTGAACTTGGCGCGCTTATTGTCCAACTTTAAGCGCCCGCATTTGCGTTATGACTCGCATACGCCGGTCATTCCCAAAGTGCTGAAAAAAGCTGAGAATATTTTCAGCGCAATGCAGAAGCAGGATATTCTGCTGTATCATCCATTTGAATCTTTCGCGCCTGTGATTAATTTGCTGCGTGAAGCTGCGCGGGATCCGCAAGTTTTAGCGATTAAGCAAACCTTGTACCGCAGCGGCCCGGACTCTGAAATCGTGCAGGTGCTGGCGGAAGCTGCGCGCAACGGCAAAGAAGTAACCGCTGTAATTGAATTGCGCGCCCGTTTTGATGAAGAATCAAATATTGAGGTTGCCAATGTGCTGCAGGAAGCAGGCGCCGTGGTGGTCTATGGCATTGTGGGCTACAAGACGCATGCTAAAATGATTTTAGTGGTGCGCCGTGAAAATAATAAGCTGGTGCGCTATGTGCATTTGGGCACAGGCAATTACCATGCCGGCAATGCCCGCATTTATACAGACTATGGCTTGCTGACTACGGATAAAGAGCTGTGTGAAGATGTGCACCGCATTTTCCAAGAGCTGACCGGCATGGGCAAAATGGCGAAACTGAAAAAGCTGCTGCATGCGCCATTTACTCTGCATGCGCAGCTGATCAACTTTATTGACGATGAAATTGCCAATGCCAAAGCAGGAAAGCCTGCACAAATTATTGTGAAGGTGAATGCCCTGACGGAAGTCCAGCTGATCAACAAGCTTTATGAAGCGTCGCAGGCGGGCGTTCAAATCGACTTGATTATCCGCTCCATTTGCTGCCTGCGCCCAGGTTTGCCTGGCCTGTCAGAAAATATCCGTGTCCGTTCGATTGTCGGCCGTTTTCTGGAGCATACCCGTGTCTATTATTTCAGCAATAATGGCGATGCCCGTATTTATTGCTCTAGCGCTGACTGGATGGACCGCAATTTGTTTAACCGTGTAGAAGCCTGCTTCCCTATTGAAGATGCGGCGCTGAAGAAGCGAATTTATCAGCAAGGTTTAGTGAATTACTTAAAAGATAATCAGCAGGCATGGCTGCTTCAGGCTGATGGAATATGGGTGCGGGTGCAAGCGGCTGATGCTGAAGAACCGCATAATGCGCAGCGTATTTTACTGGATTTAATCAAGTAACTGCATAAACAAAAAAGGGGCTTAGCCCTTTTTTTGTTTATGCTGCAGGGCGATTTTCCGGAATATATTTTTAATAAAGCTGTATATTTGATATTCAGAGGCTTTTAAAGAGGACGCAGTTTCTGCTGCTGATTCTGAGTGGCTGATGTGTCCTAAAATTTGCGTTTCTGCAGGGCTGAATAAATGATGAGCTGGCAGATTGCTGGCTGAGCTGAACTGCTTTTGCAGCAGTTGAGCCAGCTGCGGATGCAAAATGGCGCCGCCGCTTAAAATGCACTTAAGATGCTGAAATTGCTGTTCTGCAGGCGCATCACTCGGCAAATAGGCATCCGCGCCGAGTTGAATCGCCTCAAGAATTTCAGCCGACTTGAATATGCCTTCATGAATTGTGATGAGATAGCTGAACGGATAAAGTTGCTTGATGTTCTGAATGGCGCGCAAATTGCTGCGGTCTTGAATATTTAAAAAAACTAAATTGGGTAAATGTTCAGCGGTGACTTGATTTGCTTGTTCTTCGGAATTTGCAGATAACACCAGTTCTTCAGGGTAACCTAAGTCTTTCAAAATGATATGCAAGACGATGCTGTGCGGCTGCAAGGCCGGCGTGATTCTGCCCTGATGAATGATCAGTACGGGCACAGGCAGAATTAATTCGTTATGCATGAATTGGGTCACTCTAACATCAAAAAATTATGAATATGGTTATGCTTTGTTTTTGAAACTTTGCCTTAGATTGACGTAAATATCTATCCCTAGAAATAGGGATTTAAATCAATGTATTATATTTAAGTTGTTGTTGAATAATATTTATTTTAATAATCATGTATTTTTCTTGTTTAATTGGGCCGCTGGTGATGCAATGTGTAAACTTTGCTGAAGAGGAAGGTATTGAATCGCTATGCCAAGGGCGATATGCAGGCAGAGTAAAAAAACTATAGCTGACTATTCTCTTTTTATATGCGCTGATGCACGGCTGGCTGTACAGTAAATAAAGAGAAGGGGCGGTGCATTCATTTTTGGATATTAGTTGTTAAGTATGATGAAAATCACAAAAACAAATTCAAATTGATCATTTAAAAGGGATTATATTTGCTTTTAATCAAATAATTGTTAAAAAATACCCAAAAATAGGGATAGGACAAAAGCTGATGGCGTTCTAGTATAGCCGCATCTTCTGACTTATCTGGCTAGGAAGAAGATTTATCAAGGATACAAATGATTTGATCTTCGAGTTTGAAATCATTTGTATTATTTCCTTAAAAGGGCAACCGAATTGGCTTGCCTTTTTTCTTTTTTTCAATTGAAAAAAAGGAGCCATGCAGGCTCCTTTTTAATATAAGAATTACAGTCGTATTAATGCAGATTGTGCATGATTTTTTG
>RRZU011771853.1_pt1 | contig 17814 bp, 17 predicted proteins | sample 2165561 | NCBI WGS metagenome assembly RRZU01 (sample SAMN10456909, study PRJNA506462) | wastewater metagenome | isolation source: wastewater sludge | place: USA: Moscow, Idaho | reverse complement strand
TGAACAAGGCCGCCCCGGCGAACGACGCGGCCTTCGCCTTCAAGACCAACTGGTCGGCACGCGCGCTGATCGGACTTCTCGGCAACGACGACTTCAGCTTCAAGGTCAGCCCGGACGGCTCGACCTTCTTCGATGCCATCCGGATCGACCGCAGCAGCGGCCAGGTGGAACTACGGCAACCCACGATCTTGCCGGGGCTCAGTGCGGCGCCGACCCCGCCGCCCGCAGGCAAGGCTGCTCTCTACGCCCGCAATCGCGCCGGTGCGCCTTGGATCGACGTCATGCGCCCCTCGGGGCGGGACTTCCCGCTCCAGCCCCACTTCGGGGTCAACCGGATCGCCAACTGGTCGCCATCGACAGGCACCACGATCAACAGCGAGGGCCTGCCGATCACTTCTGTCGGTACCGTTTCGACGCCCACGCTCGCCGCGACGAACCTTGCCACCTCCATGCGTCGCTGGCGTCTGACCTCCGCGGCGGTCGTGGACTCAGTCGCGGATCAGCGATCCGCAGGCTGGGCGTGCTGGCGCGGCAATGCAGCGGGGCTGGGTGGCTGGACCTTCGTCACGCGGATTTCGCTGACGACGCTGCAGGCTACCGGCATGGGATTCTTCGGCCTCTACGGATCGACCGCCGCACTGGCGACCACCCTGACGCTGGCCGCCGCCATCAACTGCATCGGCATCGGCTTCCAGCGCGGAACCCACACCCGCTGGCAGCTGGTCGCAAACGACGGCGCCGGCGCACCGACCCTGACCGACATGGGGGCGAGTTTCGCCATTGCGACGGGTGGGGTGCTGACCCTCTACATCGCAGCGCCACCGAATGGCAGCTCCGTCTGGGTGCGGGTGGTGGATGAGGTATCCGGCGCGGTGTTCGAACAAGAGACCACCGCTGACCTGCCCGCCGCGACCCAGTTCCTGTCGCCGCGCCTCTACATGAACAACGGCGCTACGGCCGCCGCTGTCGCCTACGACTGCGCCGGGGTCTACCTGGAGACGGATTTCTGATCTGTAGGCATAGACTGCCAGTCCGATTCACGGCTGCGAAGAGCGGAAGGGATTCGCTGCAAGGGATGATGGCAGGTGCTGGCGCGTCTGTCGCGCGCGCCCGATCGAGGCCGGCATTGAGGCCGAAAGGTGCCGAGGCGCCTGAGATCAGCGGATTGCGGACCTCGCATCTTGACAGACATGCTTCCGTCAATCAGATGTATGTAATTACTTACTCACTTATCAACGTCCATGCGAAAGTCAGCAGAACGGCGCAAGGCCGAGATCGTCACCGTAGTTCTCGCTCTGGCCGACAGGATCGGGCCGGACCGGGTGACGACCGGGGCGGTGGCTACGGCAATCGGGGTGACGCAGGCGGCGTTGTTCCGGCATTTTCCCACCAAGGCCGCGTTGTGGCAGGCCGTCGCCGAACATGTCGCCGAAGGGCTGGCAGCGGCCTGGGAGGACGCCCTCAGCCGAGGCGATGGGCCGATTGTCCGGCTGCGCGCGCTGATCGCAGCGCAATTCGCGCAGATCGCCGCGACGCCAGCGCTGCCGATGCTGCTGTTCTCACGCGAGTTGAACGTCACCAACGCGGAACTGCGCGCCACGTTTCACGGCTTGCTGACGGCCTTTCGCGGCTTGCTCGCGCGCGAGGTCGGCGCCGGGCAGGAAGCGGGCATTCTGCGCGGCGACATCGAGACAGTGGATGCGGCGGTGCTGCTGACCTCGCTGGTGCAGGGGGTGGCGATCCGCTGGGCGCTGGGTGCGCGCGATTTCGACCTGCAGGGTGAGGGGTTGCGGCTGTTCGAAGTGCAATTGCGGCTTCTGGCCGCGGAAAGGGAATAGACGATGCGGCGCGTCTGGCTTTTCGGGTTCCTTGCGGCGCTGGCGATCGCGGCGGGTTTTCTGTTCCTGACCGAAAGGCCGCTGACGGTCACGGTCGCGCAGCCCGAAAGCGATGTGGCCCTTCGCATCTATGGGCTTGGCACCGTCGAGGCGCGCATCCTCAGCCGCGTGGGGTTCGAGGTCGGCGGGGCGTTGACGGCGCTGGCGGTCGATGCCGGCGACCGGGTGGCACCGGGTCAGGAAATGGCCAGCCTGCACGCCGCCGAACAGGAGGCGCGCGTGGCTCGCGCCCGCGCTGCGGTGGCGGCCAATGAGGCCAATCTCGCCAAGGCCGATGCCGCGGTCGTGCGCGCCCGCGCCGTCCTGGCGCAGCGCGAGGCGGAGAACCGCCGCCAGCAGGGGTTGGCGCAGCGCGATGTCGCCTCGGTCCAGCGCGCCGAGGAGGCGCAGCGCGACGAGGATGTGGCCCGCGCCGATCTGGCGGTAGCCGAGGCCGATGTCGCGGTGATCCGGGCCCAGGGCATGGATGCGGCGGCGGGTTTGCGGCAGGAGGAAACCCTGCTGGCCCATCACCGCCTGATCGCGCCCTATGATGCGCTGGTCGTTGCCCGCCATGCCGAGGCGGGAGCAGTGGTCAAGGCCGGCGATCCGGTCCTGACCCTGATCGACCCCGCGACCGTCTGGATTCAGGCCTATGTCGACGAGGAACGCGCCGGCCAGCTTGCCCTTGGCCAGCCCGGCACCATCCGGCTGCGCTCGCAGCCCGCGGCCGAGTTTCGCGGCACCATTGCCCGCATCGGCATCGAAAGCGACCGGGTGAACGAGGAACGCCGCGTCTGGCTGACCTGCGCCGACTGTCCCGCCGAGATGTTTCTCGGTGAACAGGCCGAGGTGCGCATCCTGACCGGCACCCGCGCAACCGCGCTGATGGTGCCCGAACTGGCGATCACCGGCTTCGACGGGCATCGCGGCACGGTCTGGACGGTTGTGGACGGGCGCCTGACCCGCGCGGAACTGACCTTCGGCGCCCGCGACGATCGCGGCCGGGTCGAGGTCATCGGCGGCCTCCCCGAAGGGGCCATGATCGTCGCCCGGGTGCCGAAGGGCGCGGCCGAGGGCCGGCGCGCGCGCATTGGGGAGGCGCCATGAACCTCGCGCTCAAGGACATCCGCCACGGGCTGTTCCGCTTCGTGCTGACCTGTTTCGGGCTCGGGCTGCTGATGACGGTCGTGCTGGCGATGATCGGCATCTACAACGGCCTCGTCTCGGACGCGCTGGCGGTGGTGAAGGCGCCCATGGCCGATGTCTGGGTGGTGGAGGCCGGCACCAAGGGCCCCTTCGCCGAAGCCTCCAGCATTCCCGCCGATACGCGCGATGCGGTGGCGCGGATGCCCGGCGTGGCCGAGGCCGGCGCGGTCAACTACCAGAACGTCGAGGCGCCTCATGGCGGGCAAACGCTGCGCCTCTACGTCGTCGGCTACGAGCCCGGCCGCCCCGGCGGGCCGCAGGCAATCGCCGAGGGGCGCGGCATCGGCGCCAGTCATTTCGAGATGGTGGCCGACCGCAAGACCGGCCTTTCGCCGGGCGAGACCATCCGGCTCGGGCGCAACCGCTTCACCGTGGTTGGTCTGGGCGAAGGGGCGATGAACTCAGGCGGCGATCCTGCGGTCTATGTGACGCTGGCCGACGCGATGGCGCTGCAAACCGAACTCGACCCGGCGGCCCAGCGGGTGCAGACCGCGCGCGGCGCAGTTTCAGTCAAGTCCGCATCGGTCGCCGCCGTGATCGCCCGCATGGCGCCCGGCGCCGATGTCGATCTGCTGACCGCGACCGTGCGCCAGTGGAAGCACCTCGCCGCGATGACGCAAGGAGAACAGGAGGAATTGCTGCTGGCCTCGGTGGTGGACAAGGCGCGCCGCCAGATCGGGCTGTTCCTCGGCATCCTGCTTTCCGTCAGCGCCGTGGTGATCGCGCTGATCATTTACACCATGACCATGGAGAAGCTGAAGCAGATCGCCACCTTGAAGCTGATCGGAGCCCCCGACCGGACCATCATCGCGCTGATCGTGCAGCAGGCGCTGATCCTCGGCGCCTCGGGCTGGGGGATCGGGCTGGCGCTGATCCTGACCGTCAAGGACTACTTCCCCCGTCGCGTGGTGCTGGAGCCGTTCAACGTCATGGTGCTGGCCGGCATCATCGCCGCCGTCTGCCTCCTGTCCTCGGCGCTCGGCGTGCGGGCGGCGATGAAGGTCGATCCAGCCACCGCGCTCGGGAGCTGACATGGCGCTTGGCGACACCCTCATCGCGGTCTCGGGCGTGGCCAAGCACTTCGGCGAGGGCGAGACCCGCGTCGATGCCTTGCGCGCCGTCGATCTGACCGTGCGCGCCGGCGAGGTGATAGCGCTGCTTGGCCCCTCCGGTTCCGGCAAGACCACGCTTCTGAACATCATCGGCTGCATCCTTGCGCCGTCCTCGGGGAGGGTGATGCTGGACGGAGAGCCGGTGTTCGACGGCAGATGGCTGCGGCGCGACCTGCGACGCCTCAGGCTCGACAAGATCGGTTTCATTTTCCAGGCGCACAACCTGCTGCCGTTCCTGACCGCCGAAGAGAATGTCGCCGTCGTCCTCGACCTCGCCAAGCGGCCCGCCGACGAAGGCCGGGCACGGGCGCGTGAATTGCTGGACTATCTCGAGGTTGGCCACCGGGCGAAGGTCAAGCCGGCGCTCTTGTCGGGCGGCGAGGCGCAGCGCGTGGCGATCGCCCGCGCGCTCGCCAACCGGCCCCGCATCATCCTGGCCGACGAGCCGACCGCCGCGCTCGACAGCGCGCGCGCCGGGTTGGTGATGGACCTGTTGCGCAAGCTGGCCGTCGAGCAGGAGGCCTGCATCGTCACAGTCACCCATGACGAAAAGATCTTCGACCGTTTCGACCGCCTGATCCACCTGCGCGACGGCCGCCTCGCCGACGCCTGACCCGGAGGAACCCCATGAGCAGCCGCCCCCTCTCGCTGACCGTCGCCGCGGCCGTCGCCGTGATCTTCGGCCTCTTGACCATCGTTTCGGGAGGTCGCGCGATCTTCGGCGGCGTCGACATGGGCGCGGTGGTGCCCTTCGTGCTATGGTTCAACTTCGGTGCCGGGTTTGCCTATGTCCTGGCCGGGATCGGACTCTGGCGCGGCGGGGCCTGGGCGCCGATGCTGGCGTTTGGCATTGCCGTGGCGACAGCGCTGATCTTCGCCGCCTTCCTCTGGCATGTCCTGACGGACGGCGCCTGGGAGGCGCGCACCATGGGCGCGATGATCCTGCGCACCGGCATCTGGACCGCCATCGCGGCGCTTGCGTTGCGGGGCAAGAAGCCCACCTGAACGAATCTCGAACCCAGCCAGCACTTGCGCCAGCCCGGAGCCTGACATGAAGCGATCCCTGCCCGTGGACCTGTCGCTGGTCCTCTCGCTCGCCACCGTTCTCGGCATGGCGATGGCCGTGGCCGGACGGTGGCCGGCGCACGAGCTTCTTGGCGCCTTGCTGGCTCCGGGGCTGGCGCTCGTCTATCTGGCGGGCGGGTTGCCGACCGCTTGGCGCGCGGTTTCGGAACTCTGGCGCGCGCATGTGCTCGACATCGACCTCCTGATGATCGCCGCCGCCATCGCCGCGGCGGTCGTCGGCGCGCCGTTCGAGGGCGCGGTGCTGCTGACGCTGTTCAGCATCTCCACCACGCTTGAGGAGCGCGCGCTCGGCCGGGCCCGGCGCGCCATCGAGGCGCTGATGGCGCTGCGCCCCGAGACGGCGCTGCGCAGGACCGCGGGCGGCGCGGTCGAGGAAGTCGCCGCGGGCGAACTGGCGATCGGCGACGTGGTGGTGCTGCGCCCCGGCGCCCGGGTGCCCACCGACGGCGTGATCACCGCCGGGCGCGGCGGCATCGACGAGGCCAACATCACCGGCGAATCCATGCCCGTATCCAAGGAGGCGGGCGCACAGGTCTTCGAGGCGACGGTCAATCTCGACGGCGTGATGGACATGACCGTCACGAAGACGGTCGGCGACAGCACCATCGCCCGGATGATCCGGCTGGTGACCGAGGCGCAGGCCGCCCGCGCGCCCTCCGAGCGGTTCAGCGAATGGTTCGGCCAGCGCTATACCGTCGTGGTCATGGCCGGGGCAGTGATCGCCTTCGCCGCCTTCTGGGGACTGGGGCGCGATTGGGAGCAAGCGCTTTACCGGGCGGCGACGCTGCTGGTCGCGGCCAGCCCCTGCGCCATCGTGATCTCGGTCCCGGCCGCGATCCTGTCGGCGCTGTCGGCGGCGGCACGCGGCGGCGTGCTGTTCAAGGGTGGGGCGGCGCTGGAAACGCTGGCCGCCGTCGATACCTTCGCCTTCGACAAGACCGGCACCCTGACCAACGGCCGCGCGGAGGTGACGCGGGTGGTGGCGCTCGACGGCGACGAGGCCAGGTTCCTGTCGCTGCTGGCCGGACTGGAGGCGGGGTCCGAACATCATATCGCCGCCGCCATCGCCCGCGAGGTCAGGGCGCGCGGGCTTGAGGTGGCGAAGGTCGTGGACGCAACGGCGCGGCCCGGGTTCGGCATCCTCGGGCGGGACGAGGACGGCCCCCTCTGGGCCGGCAACCCCTATCTGGCCGAGGAGATGGGCGCCCGGATCGACCGGCACGAGCTTCGCGCGCTGGCGGATACGGCGCAGACCGTGGTCTATCTGGGACGAGGCGAGAGGGTTCTCGGCGCAGTCTGCGTTGCGGACGAGGCGAGGCCGAGTTCGGCCGCCGCCCTGGCCGCCCTGCGTCGAGGCGGGGTTCCACGCATCGTGATGATGACCGGGGATCGTCGTCCGGTGGCGCTGCGGATCGGCGGCGAGCTGGGGCTTGCGCCAGACGAGATCCATGCCGGGATGCTGCCCGAGGACAAGGTGCGCCAGGTTGCCGACCTGACCCGAGACGGCAAGGTCGCCTTCGTCGGCGACGGCGTCAACGACGCGGCCGCGCTCGCCCGCGCCGATGTCGGCATCGCCATGGGCGCCGCCGGCTCGGAGGTCGCGCTTCAGGCGGCCGATGTGGCGCTCTTGTCGGAGGATATGGAGCGGCTGGCCGACGCGCACCGCCTGTCGCGCCGCGCTTCCGCCGTCATCCGCCAGAATCTGGTCTTCGCCATCGGCGCCATGCTGCTGCTGGTCACCGGCGGCCTCTTCTTCGACCTGCCGCTGCCCTTGGCGGTGATCGGCCATGAGGGCGGCACGGTGCTGGTGGTGCTGAACGGGCTCAGGCTGCTCTCGGACCCGATCCGCCGGCCGAAGCCGCGGGGCTGACGCGCCCCTGTCGCCGGTCGCCCAGACGTTGCCGGCGATGGCGACGCAGAGCGACGGCGGCGATCTGACGCGCCCCGAACCGGTGCGCGAGGCCGGGTAGCGGGTCGTCAGGCGCGGTTCAGCCGGGCGCGGCGTCGCCGCCGAACAGGGCGCCGATGGCGCGGGGTCGGATGCCCTCCGCCTCGCGCATCAGAAACAGCGCGTCGAGGCGCAGGCGCGCCGCCAGGTCCCCGCCTGCCCGGGGACCCAGCACCATCAGCGCGGTCGCCCAGGCATCGGCCCTGGCGCAGCTGCGGGCAAGGACGGTGACCGAGGCGGCGGAAGCGCGCAACGGTGCGCCGTACCCGGGGTCCATGGTATGCGAGAGGCTCTGCCCCCGTACCTCGACGCGGTGACGGTAGTCGCCGGAGGTCGCGACAGCACAATCCTCGAGCGCGAGGATCGAATGCACCGCGCGTCGCTCCGGGTCGGGAGCTTCGACCGCGACGGTCCACGGGCTGCCGTCGGGGCGCAGCCCGGTGGCGCGCATCTCGCCGTCGATTCCGGTCAGCGCGGCGGTGATGCCGTGGTCGCGCAGGGTTTCGGTCAGACGATCGACGCCGTAGCCCTTGGCGATGGCGTTGAGATCGAGCGCAATGGGAGCCCGTTTGCGCACGAGCTGGCCGTCGATATCCAGCACCTCATGCGCGGGGCGCCGGGGCGCGGCCATGGCGGCGCGGATCGCCCGAGCCTCGGCCGCGTCGGGTCCGAAGCCCCAGGCGCGCACGGCATCGCCCATGCCGATGTCAAAAGCGCCGCCCGAGGCGCGGCCGATCTCCAGCCCCAGCCGCAGCACTTCGGCCAGCCGGGCCGGGATGGCGAACCATTCATCCAGCGGGGCGCGGTTCAACTGCATCAGCGCGCTGTCGGGCTTCCAGGTGGACATCTGTGCGTCCACCTCATTCACGGCGGCCTGCAGCGCCGCGCGCAGCGGGTCCGGATCGAAGCCGGGCGCGGCGTGGAACACGGCTTGCCAGCGCGTACCCATGGTCGGGCCGTTGAGTGCATGGCGGACCGGATCAGAAGACATCTTCGACATAGCGTCCCTCGGCTTTCAGCACCGCCGGCGTCAGACCCGCCGGGGCAAGGATATCGGTTAATGCAGCCGTCACGCCCTCCGCCATCGCGCGCCCGCCACAAACCATGATGCGGGCGCCCGAGCGGATCATCGCCAGCACCTCGGCCGCCTCATGGCGCAGCGCGTCCTGGACGTAGTACGGGCGCGGCCCGCGCGAGGTGGCGGTGGTCAGCCGGGCAAGGCGGCCGTCCCGCTGCCAGCCGGCGAGCTCCTCGGCAAAGAGGAAGTCGCTGTCTCGGGCGCGCAGGCCGAAAAACAGATGCACCGGCCGGGCGCGGCGGTTGGCGCGGATCATGCCCGCCAACGGTCCGATGCCGGTGCCGGCGCCGATCAGGATCAGCGGGGCGCGCCCGTGGCCGGCGTGAAACCCTGGGTTGGGGCGGATGAAGGCGCGGATGCTGTCGCCGGGCTCCAGCGCCACCAGCTGCCCCGAACACAGCCCGCCGGGTTGCTTGCGCACGACGATCTCGACAAAGCCGTCGCGGCTGCCTGAGGCCAGCGAATAGAGGCGCGGCATGGGTGCGACACCCGGCGTGCCCTCGGGCAGCACCGCCAGCAGGTCGCCAGCCTGGAACTGCGCGAATCCGCGCCTCGTCAGCCGCTGCCAGAACCCCGCGCGCGGCAGGGCAAAACGCAGGATCGCGGTCGGGGCCTGCACCTGCGCGCCGTAGTCGCGCCGCGAGACCAGTGTCAGCGCCTCGGTGGCGGGCTGGACCGGCTGATGGACCAGTTCCAGCTCAAGACCGAGTGTCCGCCCGAGCGCGCGGCCCCAGCGGGCGAAATCCTGCGGCGACTGGCGGTCCACCGCGTCAGGCGGCAGAAGTTCCGTCCAGCCCTTCGCGGTCAGCAGCTGTGTGACCTCGTCGGCAAAGGCGCAGAAAGCCGGAAAACTGTGGTCGCCGAAGCCCAGCACCGCGACCGGTACGCCGGAAAGCGCCGGCGCATGTTCCAGCCGGTCGATGAAACCCTTGGCCGAGGCCGGGGCCATCCCGTCGCCATAGGTGGCGGCAAGGATCAGAAGGCGCTTCGCCGCCCGGTAGCGTGCGGGATCGAAGGCGGTCATGGGCGCCACATGGACGGACTGCCCGGCCTCGCTCAGCGCGCGGTGCAGCGTGGCGGCAAAGCCCCAGGTGCTGCCGGCCTCGGAGCCGACGAAGATGACAGTCTCGGCCCGGCCCGCCGAAGCGTTTCTGCGGATGCGCGGGCGTGCCCGCCAGCCTGCCAGCCAGAGGGCAAACCCGCTCACTGCCAGTGCCGGCACCGAAAGCGCCATCAGACCCAGGACGAGACCGATGACCGCCGCGCCGCGCCCGGTATGCAGCATCGTGAAGGTATCCGTGACCCGCGACAATGCCGGAGCATCGGTCCAGGCCAGAACCTCGCCCGTGCCCTGATCGAGATAGCCAGCGCCCCGGTCGGTCTTCAGCGTGAAGGCGTCGGTGGGATCGGTCGGGTCGGGAAAGCTCAGATCGCGCAGCGCGGCCACCGGCAGATCGGCAAGCGCCGCGATGTGGTTGGGGGCGATCCCGGTCTGGCCGCTGGTCGTGGCCGGAAAGAGCGGCGCCCTCGCCTGATCGGGCAGCAGCCCGAAGGTCGAGGCCGTCATCCACAGCGCGGTCAGCGCGGAAAGCGCCAGACCCGCCACCGCGATACGCGCCATTTCGACATGCAGCCGCGCCGCCAGCCGGCCGCGCGTACGGCCGAACCAGCGGCGCCAGCCGCCCATGCGCCGCGCTATCAGAACCGCACCCGAGGCGCACAGCAGCAGCATGACCCCCGCACCCGTCGCCATGACCAGCCGGCCGGTATCGCCCGCGAAAAGCTGCCGATGCAGGTTGACCAGCCAGCGCTCGGCAGGACTTGCGTCAACCGGAGCCACCCCTTGTCCGGTCGCCGGGTCGATCACCGCCGCGCCCGGTGTGCCATCCTGAAACCACCAAGCGGTGATGCGTCCCGAGGGCGCGCCGCGGATCTGCTCGACCCCTGGATACTCGGCCTGCACACGGGCGGCGAGGTCGCCCACGCTCAGCCCACCGGCCGCCTGCGGCGAGGCAAGTCGTTCGATCGCGGGAAAGACCGACAGCGCCGCACCGCTCACCGCAAGCAGGGTGACAAGCAGCAGGCCGGCCAGCCCCGGCCAGCGGTGGAGAAGTACACGGATCATCGGTCGGCTCCGTCACATGTCGTATTTGAGGCTGGCAACGTAGCGACGACCCTGCGTGGTCTTGCCAGCGCCTTGCGTGGTCAGGGGGACCGCCACGTCATCGGGGCTGTCGCGCATATCCTCGACGGCGGCATCGACACGCAGAACATAGCCCGCATCAAACAGCGCATCGGCCAGGTCGAGCGTGATTTCCAGCGTCCGGCCCGCGCCGACACTGGCGCCGGTGATGCCGTCGATCTGCGCCGGATCGCCACCCGTGGCGCGATACCAGCCGGCAAGCGAATCGTAATATTTCGACTTGCCCCCGGCCATCCACAGCGTGCCGGCATAGGCGCCGGACGCGTCAGTGAGATAAAGCGCCAGATAGGCACCATCGCCGCCGTAGTTGTTCAGCGTGGTGGTGAAGGTGACTGGCCGGGCTGCGGCGAGGCCGGGCGCCACGAGGGCCGAGGTCAGTGCAAATGCTGCAATGGCGGATTTCATCTTGTTATCTCCCTTCATTGGGGGTGTCAGTTCACCTGCACCACGGGCGGCTTGCCGTTCTGGAACAGCGGATTGGCGGGTGGGGCGGCCAGCGGGGCGGCCGGTGCGCGCACGTCCTCGCGCCGCCGGTCGCGGCCGCCGTCGCGGTGGCGCAGCTTGACGACGTTCAGCGTGGCGGGGTCGAGCTTGGCCTTGATGCGCCGGCCTTCGGCATCGCGGCCCTCGATCTCCCAGCAGCCGTCATCGGCCTCGATTTCCTCGACGCGCCAGCCAAGGCGGCTCGCGGCCTGCATGGCCGCCTCGCGCGGCTGCCAGGCGGCACGAGGCGCATGGCAGTCATCCTCCGCCAGCGCAGCCGTTGCCGGCAGCGCCGCAAGGCAAGCGGCGGCAATCCACGGAATCCTCATGGTCAGTTCATCCTTTCGAAGCGTGTGTGGGGCGACCTTCCCGATCACCGATCTGAAGGCTGGCGCCCGATTGAAATGGCTCCGCGACAACCGGGCCGCGGAGCACTGGCGGGATCACTTCGTTTTTTCGGGCCTGGTGCCGTCGCTCCAGCGCTCGACCTTGCCGTCGATGACGTCGAGCGTCTGGGGATCGACGATCATCTCCAGGTGATTGCCGCCCTGATCGATGACATTGAGTTCGTAGCAGCCATCGTCGAGCTCCATCTTCGAGATGGACCAGCCGAAATCCTTGGTCAGCTGGATGAGCGATTCCCAGGACTGCATGTTCGCGGTCGGCACGTCGCAATGGGTGTCCGCAAGCGCCGCCCCGGCAGGGATCGCAAGGGCAAGTGCAGCGGCGGTGAGCAGGGTCTTCATGGCGTTTCTCCTCGGTTCGGGTTGCCTGATGTGACCAACCTGGAGGGCGTGACTGACGGGGTGCTGACGCCCGCCGGGAATCTGCTTCAGCTTGCTGTCAGGGCGGCGGGCGAACCGAGGGGAGGTGCCGACGGTGGTACATGAAACGAAAGCGCCCCGCCGGTGTCCGGCGGGGCGCAGGGCTTTGAGAAGTCGGGGGCGTGTGCTCCGTCAGTCATGCTCCCCTTCCGGTGAGCCCGTCCGTCGTCCATCCCTGTCGCGATAGCGGATGCGCATCTCGACCAGATCGAGATTGCCGGGGTCGATCTTGACCCTGATCTGATGGCCATCCGCGTCGGTGCCCCGGACTTCGTAGCAGCCGTCGTCGATCTTGATGCCCGAAATCGTCCAGCCCCGATCCTGCGCCAGCGCCGTCACCGCCTCGCGCGGTTGCCAGTCGGCCATGGGGACGCGGCAATCGTCGTCGGCCAGTGCCGCGCCCGCTGGCAACACCAGAGCCAGAACCAGCATTGTCAGCGCCTTGCGCATTGGTCACACTCCTCCTTGCCAACTCGTTCGCACCCTGATGGCATGGAAAGCTGACAGTAAACTGAAGCGGCGCCCCGGTTACGGTAAGGCTGCCGTCAGTTGCGGCGGGCAATCCGGAAGCGAGCCGTGAGAGGGAACCACCATGCGCATCCTGCTGATCGAGGACGACACGGTGCTGGGCGCGGCGGTGCGCGACCAGATCACAGCGGATGGTCACAGCGCCGACTGGGTGCATCGGCTCGATGCGGCAAGCGAGCATCTGAGAACCATCCCCTACGACCTGGTGCTGCTGGATCTGATGCTGCCCGACGGGCGTGGCATTCCCTATCTGCGCGCGCTCCGCGGGCGCGGCAATGCCACGCCGGTGATCATCCTCACCGCGCTCGATCAGGTCTCGGACCGCATCGAAGGCCTGAACGCGGGGGCCGACGACTATCTGATCAAGCCCTTCGATCTCGCGGAGCTCACGGCGCGGATCGGCTCGGTCGCGCGCCGCTATGCCGGCAACCCCAACCCGCTGATCCAGCATGGCGATCTGGAAATCGACCTTGCCGCGCGCAGCGTTCATCGCGCCGGCAGGCTCGTGCCGCTGACGGCGCGCGAATGGGCGCTGTTCGAGGCCCTGCTGGGCCATCCCGGCCAACTGTTCTCGAAGGCACAGCTCGAGGACAAGCTTTACGCTTTCGGCGCCGAGGTCGAAAGCAACACCATTGAGGTCCATGTCAGCCGCCTGCGCAAGAAGCTGGGCACCAGCGTCATCGAGACCGAGCGCGGCCTCGGCTATCGGCTGGGTCGCGGATGAGGGCACCCGCAAGCCTGCGGGGCCGGCTGGCGCTCTGGCTGGGGCTGGCGCTGGTGGCGCTGTGGCTGGCAACCGCCCTGCTAACCGCCGGACTGATGCGGCGTGAATTGGACGCGCTGTTCGACTCGGCGCTTCAGGAAAGCGCCGAACGCCTGCTGCCTCTCGCTGTCAACGATGTGCTGGGTCGCGGCCCGGCCGACGAGAATGACGAGGACGATCCACGCATTCTGGGCGTCATCGCTCCGCATGACGAGTTCCTGACCTATGTGTTGCGCGACCCGGCCGGTCGGGTGCTGCTGCAATCGCATGCTGTCGATCCGGCCGGGTTTCCGCCTTGGGACGGGCCGGGTCTCCGCAGCACGGCGACGCTTCGCCTCTACAATATCGCCGCATTGCGAGACACGGTGCGCCTGACCGTGGCCGAGCCGCTGGCCCACCGCGCCCGCATCGCGCGCGAGGCGCTGTGGATGTTGCTGCTGCCGCTTCTGGTGGTGGTGCCGCTGGCCTTCGCGGCGATATGGCTGGCGCTGCGGGCGGGACTTGCGCCGCTGCAACGCTGGCGCGAGCGGCTGGCGGCGCGTGGCGCGCGGGATCTGTCGCCGGTGTCCGCGGGCGATCTGCCTTCGGAACTCGCCCCGATCGCCGCCACGCTCGATGATGTGCTCTGCCGCCTGTCCGCCGCTTTCGAGGCCGAGCGGAGTTTCGCCGCCAACGCCGCGCATGAGCTGCGCACCCCGCTGGCCGGCGCCATCGCCCAGGCACAGCGTCTTCAGGCCGAGACGGCGGACCCGGCCGCGCGGATGCGCGCGGCCGCGATGGAGGCGGCGCTGAAACGCCTGCTGCGGGTCAGCGAGCGCCTGATGCAGCTTGCCCGCGCCGAGGGGGCGAGGCTGCGCCGGGACAGCGCCGCCGATCTGTGCCCCGTGGTGCGGATACTGGTCGAGGAACAGGGCCGCGACGCGGGCGACGAGCGCATCCGCCTTCGCCTGCCCGAAGCGGCGGTTCTGTCCGACCTCGACCCGGATGCGCTGGCCATCATCTTGCGCAACCTGATCGACAACGCACTGCGCCACGGCGATCCGGCAAAACCGGTCGACGTGACGCTCACCTCAGAGGGCATCCTGCGTGTGTCCAATGACGGCCTGCCCATCCCTCCCGAAACGCTTGCCCGTCTCGCCACCCGCTTTACCCGCGCCGGCAGCAGCGCCGAAGGCAGCGGCCTCGGCCTCGCCATCGTCGCCACCATCGCCGAGCGCATCGGATCACGCCTGCATCTGACCTCTCCGCGCCCCGGCGCTACAAGCGGCCTCACCGCGGAGATGATGCTGCCCTGCGCTTCCGACTGTGAGGTCGAGAAGCGGGACAATCTTCCCAGCCGTCATAGTGCGAGTTCAAGCGCGTCTTAATTTGGTGAATATAATCAATATGTTAATGTGGAGAAGGTTCGACAGTAGGCCCATCCCCTCCGCCACTTGCCCTCGCGAAAGCGTTCTCCCGATCCGGCTGCGGCCGGATTTTTCCGTTGTTTTCGAGGGTTATGCGGGATGGGCTGAGCACCGGCGGCGGCGCCAGGAGGCCCGGAAACGGTCTCTCCGGGCCGATATTCTCCGGACCTGAGGACTGCTCTGTTTTGGTGAATTGCCTGTAATGAACTGACTTCGCTAGTTTTTTCAGCGGACCGGCTGTGCACTTCGACGTCGGTGGCATTCGCGATGGAACAGAAATCGAACTCAGGATCGCAGCAAAGGAAGCCAAAGTCGTCAGGAAGGCAAAGCAGTCCGCCCTCGCCGCGACGCCGGGCGTGGGGAACTAGGGCAAGACCCCGCTCGGCGTGGACGCGGTGAGGAACGCTTGGCAACCTACCGAGTCTGGGAGACAGCAATGCGGGGGAGTATCTCCACCCTGAGCGGCCCTCCGATCTGCGCGTCTCTCGACCGCATAGGCCGCAAACTTACCGCGACGCGCTCATCTCGTGTTTACCGGGTCGAGCCAAGCTGCCATTACTAAAACATGAGCCTGATAAGATCAAAGAAACGAGTTGCCGACCATGGCGAAGTGTTCACGCCGCCATGGCTGGTCGACGCCATGCTCGACCTCGTCAAAGACGAGACGGACAGAATTGACTCGCGTTTTCTGGAACCGGCCTGCGGGAGTGGCAATTTTCTGGTTCGCGTTCTGCAGAGAAAACTTGCTGCCGTCGAAACCAAGTTTGGAAAATCCCAATTTGAGAAGGCGCATTACTCCCTTCTCGGCCTTATGTGCATTTACGGCATTGAACTGCTCGAAGACAACATCGCCGAGTGCCGGGCGAACCTGATCGAGATATTTTCGGACTATCTCGGTCTCGACAAATCGGACGACCTGTATCGCGCCGCATCGTTCGTGCTGTCGTGCAATCTCCTCCATGGTGACGCGGTTACGATGCGAAGGCATGATAGCGAGCCGATCACATTCGCCGAATGGGGTTATATCGGCAGGGGCAAGTTCCAGCGGCGAGACTTCCGCCTAGACGTCCTCACTGGCTCATCGAGGTTCAGCGCGGAAGGATCGCTGTTCGCGCATCTCGGCAAGCATGAGCTCTTCACCCCGATCAGGACCTACCCGTCGATGACGGTCCGCGACCTCGCCGCTGGCTCCGGTGGCACGCCGATGGAGGCTGCATGAGCATACAGGCTGGCTTTGCCCTTCGCGGGCGCAATCCCGATGTGCTGACGTGCATCGCGAACCTGTCGAACGACGAGGTCTTCACGCCGCCAGAATTTGCGAACCGGATGCTTGACACGCTCGCGGAGGCCTGGGCAGCAGGTCACGATGGAGCGAACATCTGGGCCGACCGGAATGTGACGTTCCTGGACCCCTTCACCAAGTCTGGCGTATTCCTTCGCGAAATCACCGTCCGCCTCACAGCGGGGCTGTCCGAAGAGATCCCGGACCTTCAGGAGCGCGTTGATCACATCCTATCGCAGCAGGTGTTCGGCATCGGCATTACCCAACTGACCGCCATGCTTGCACGACGTAGCGTATATTGCTCGAAGCATGCCAACGGCGCGCATGCCGTGACCAGGCGCTTCAACAGTGACTCGGGCAATATCTGGTTCGAGCGCACCGAACACACTTGGGCGGACGGCAAGTGCAAGTTCTGCGGGGCCAGTCAGGCGTCGCTCGACCGTGGGGAGGGGCTCGAGACCCACGCCTATGCATTCATTCATACTGACGACATCAAGACTCGGGTTGCCGAGCTGTTTGGAGGCGACATGCACTTCGACGTTATCATCGGAAATCCACCGTATCAGCTGGACGACGGTGGGCACGGAACCAGCGCCGCCCCAATTTACCAGAAGTTAGTCGAGCAGGCGAAAAACCTTGAACCTCGCTATCTGACGATGGTCATTCCGTCCCGCTGGTTTTCCGGAGGCAAAGGACTCGATGATTTCCGCGAGTCGATGCTGAAGGATGATCGACTGCGCTCGATTGATGATTTCCTGAGCGCTGCGGACGTATTCCCAGGCGTGGGTCTGAAAGGCGGTGTCTGCTATTTTCTCTGGGATCAAGAAAATCGCGGCCCTTGCCGGGTTGCTACGCATTTCAAGGATTGGCCGATTTCCGAAGCCTCGCGCCCGCTGCTTGAAGAAGGTGCCGAGATCTTTATTCGATACAATGAAGGTGTTTCCATTCTCCGCAAGGTCATGGCCCGCGAGACGGGACAGAACGAGGTCATGTCTTTGCCGGAAGCGCGCCGTTTTGATCGGTTGGTAAGTTCCGCTAGAGCTTTTGGCTTCAGGACGTTCTTCAAGGGCAAAAAGAAGAGATCGCCAGGCGATGTAACTATCCACCAGAACGGTGGAGTTGGTTACGTTGCTCGTGATGATGTTCGATCCGGCCAACACCTGATTGATCGATGGAAGCTTTTCGCCGGTTATGCTGCTCCCGGAACCGGCAACCGGGACAGCTATCCCCATAAGATAATTAGCACGCCATTTGTTGTCGGACCCGGGTCAATCTCATCCGAAACTTATTTGACCATCGGCCCTTTCGACACCAAGGAGGAAGCAGATAGTGCTCTCTCCTATCTTGCATGCCGCCTGACCCGAACCATCTGTTCGAGGACACGAACGTCGAGCGCCCGCCAGAAGACCGAACGTCGGGGTGACTTCAGTCCAGAGTCGCGTCGAATTCAATGATGCTGCGCCCGTCCTCTGTCGTTGGCGCGACGATGATCTTCGCATTGGCGATGCCGGGGCCGGAAAACTCAATCGACCGGTCGAGCAAATCGTCGGCACCCTGCGTCACGGGATACCCGTTGCCGCTCAGGCTTTCTTCCCAATCCGCAAAGAGTGCATCCACATCGGCGCCCGTCGCGATGGAGAACATTCGCACGGTCGAGCCGATGGCGCGGTCCGTGACGACCTCCGCATCGTCCGGGATCGCGAGCATGTCGGGAATCCAGTCCTGCAGGTGCTCGTCGGCGTAGACGACCGCCGAGGCGGCCAGCACGAGCCAGGCTGCAACAAGCGCGTCTCTCACTGGCAGGCGCAGGAGAGTGTTGCGCAGGCCGGCGACGGCTCGTCCGGGGCCGGTGGGAAGGAAAGCGTTCGCGGGGGTGCATGTCATCGCTATCATGACCGAGAAGCTATCTGACCTGTGTATATGTTCAAGTTCGCCGGTGCATTCCCTCCAACATGCTAAGGTTCCGAAGATATTACGCGATCACGACGCCTGCTTGTCTTGCGTTCCGATGGACG
>RRZU010252163.1_pt1 | contig 17814 bp, 12 predicted proteins | sample 2165561 | NCBI WGS metagenome assembly RRZU01 (sample SAMN10456909, study PRJNA506462) | wastewater metagenome | isolation source: wastewater sludge | place: USA: Moscow, Idaho | reverse complement strand
TGCCTTGGCGCTGCTGGAGCAAGGTGCCGTGCGCAGCATCGGGATCCTCGATTGCGATGTCCATTACGGCAACGGCACCGATGACATCGTGAAGCGGCTGGGGGTACAGGGCATCCGGCACCATACGATGGGTGCGCATTTTCGCCACCGCGATGAAGCCTCCTTGTTTGAGCAATGGCTGGACCGCGCGATCGAGGACTGCCTCGGTGTCGATCTGCTGATCTACCAAGCAGGGGCCGACCCACATGTGAATGACCCGCTGGGCAAAGTACTCACCGGGGTGCAGATGGCAAAGCGTGACCACGCCGTCTTTTCAGCTTTCCAGGGCAGGCCACTGGTGTGGAACCTCGCGGGGGGCTATCAGCGCGACGTCAACGGGGGGATCGAACCGGTACTCAAGCTGCATCGGACTACGGCGCAGATTCAGAACATTTACCAGCCTTGAGGAGAAAGGATATGCAGACATCCACGACCCGTTCGGCAGAGAACCGCACCGTGCTCTACGCCTCGCCACGTCAAGGGGACACCAAGACGACCGAACGAAGCCTGCGTATTTCGGATGTGGCGCGAAAGCTGTTGATCGTCACCCGAAACGCCTGGGGACTCTGAGCCCTGTCTCCTGTCACCCCATAGCCCCAGGGAAACGACCATGGAAAACCAATTACCAATGCCCTACCCATCTGACGAACCGGATGAAACGGAGCGTGAGTACATCAACCTCGACGCGATGCCGGACGAGGCTCTCGCCAGTCTTGTGGAGATTGAGTTACCTCGTCTCATACCTCTTTTTGGCCTGCTACCTGATATCGCCATATTTTCCGGCAACCAACCTGGTGCACCAGCATGTGCGCCCCCGCCCGGAATGGATGCGCTGTTGCCCGATGAGAAACTGTACTGGCATCAGACCTGGGACCGTATCCGTCAGGTGATGGAAAAGCCAGTACAGATATTTTCCTGGCGCGGCAACAAGCGAGTCATCCATGTTCTGCGGTCCTGGGTGTTGGTGGTGTGGGGCGACGGGCGGATCACTCCGCTACGATGGCGGACCAGGTCTTGTGGTTGGGTAAGGTTGGCGCCAGCAGTTACAGAGCTCAATCTGGCGAAGCTGGCTTCTGACGGTGGATGGCTTACCGCGATCGCTGAGGGCATGAAGTGGGAGATGGTTCATGCCCATATGCAGTTGGGCCATCCAATGACTGCGTCAGAGCCGCGCGCCAGAGCCCAGCAAATGTTTGGCGCTTTTCGTGAGCCGTTGCGTGCGAAGGCACGAAAAATGCGCCTGGATTCGAAAATCCTGGCTAGTCTCGGGTTGGACGCGAAGGTGGCGAAAGATGTACAGGCTGCTTTTGTCATGAGGCGCAATGCCTGTGCGAACCAGATCACCATCACCTCCTACAACTGGGTGCTTTCCCAGTCCCTGGAAATTGAGACACTGCAGCGTGAGGCCCCCCATCTGCTGCCTTATTACCAACTGATTGCAGAGGAGGCGAGTTTGCTCGGGGGCTACGAGCTCACCAGTCAAATCAAGCGACGGGTCCAACAAAAGGTAGGCCGTGCTGGCTGGAAGTTGATGCTGCGCCACGGTCGACGCCTTTTTCTCGATGTACATGAGCGCTACGGCTTCAACAATGAAGCGGCTTGGCTTGATTTTCTGCAACTGCACACCTTGCTCGGTGGCAGCGACTCCCCTGCCCCTGGAGCACTGGTGGATATGGTGATGCGGCAATTTGGCAACCCTTATTCCCCACGGGCGTCGTACTTCACACCGCTGCGAAGGGCGCTACAGGCATGGGCGCATTTCGGCGAGCTCTGGCGCAACTCGCCCCCTACTAATCAACAGGAGTTGGAAGACTGGGCCTTGGTTGCGGGCTGGATTTCAGATCCCAAGGGTCCAGCCAAGTTTGATACCTGCCAACGCGCTCTGGGTTTCGAACACCTGGTCAAAAAAGCGCGCGCATGGGAGCGAAACTGCTCGGCATGGGTATCTGCACATAACGAGTTGTTGCCGGTATGGCATGCGCCCATCAGTGACCAACAGTGGGAGGTGCGTTTTTTGAAAGACCGTACTTCCTTCTGGAATGAAGGAACGGAGATGGGGCATTGTCTGGGTCGGCGTGGTGGGCCCAGTATCAGCGCCGACAGACTGTATGGGTCTGTGTACTTTGAAGGCAAACACATTGGCACAGCCCTTTATGCAGGACATGACGATCAGTGGGGTTTGTCAGAAGCCCATGGGAAGTTCAACAGGCCTCTCTCAGAGCAAGAGCTCCGCGCACTGCGCACACTGGCTGAGCGTATCCGTCTGCCAGACTATCGCCGCAGGGGGCGTCCATGACAAATGACTAGGCAGATGAGTTGGCTCAGAAATCAGCCGGATTAAATGCTCAGTTTTAGCGGCCGGTGCCCGACTGGGTGTGCGGGCACGACCTGCAGGTGCGGCTGTGAGAAGCTCGGGGAGTGAGAAATAACCAGCAGTGGCTATTGTCTTCCGCTTCGCCTCGCTGCAATCACGACAGCCGCGTCATTGGCTCGTCGTGCTTCCGTCACTAGCCTCTGCACTTGAGCAGAAGTCATGTCGCCAAGGACCAGTGGACTGGATTTCAGGACAATTTTTCGACGCGCGGCCTCCACCTTCTCCCAGGAATCTCCAGCTACCACCTTCAAAATACGGTACGCGTCCTCAAGCGCCAACTGGGGTATCGCTTCAGGTTCTGGGGTGACAGACTTTTTTGGGGTTGTTGCCTCAGTAGAGGTACCACTGGCAGACTCTCTCGAGCCAGGCCCAGGTGAGGACTGCCCAAACCCCGCCAAAAGCTCTTGCTGCACTGGTTCAGTCTGCAAGACCGACTTGGGTACGGGTGGCCGTGGAGTTTCTTGTACAGGCGCCGGGGCTGGTGCAGCTTCTGGCTTGCCACGAGCAAGCTTCAGGGTGGAGCGAGGCCCCTTAGCGTCTGGTCGGTGGGCGCTTGTATCTCTCATAGCTGCTTCAGCCTTTTGAACCCGCTCTAAAAGCGCTACAGCTCTGGGAACTTGACGATGGCTGAGTTCTTGTTTCAGCAGGTCGAGCGTCGCAAAACTCTTGCTTTCCTTCTCGAAGATGCCTTCCAGGTCGCCTATCCCCAGCTGCATCAGGGGTCGCGTCGTTGCCATCAAGCCACCTCCTCAATCGTGTCAACTTCAAAGGGGTCAACCTCGCGGTATTCGACCCAAGGGGTGTTGTCCACCGACTCGGACCCAACGGGCTCGATACCCAGACTCGTCAAGGTCTGTAGTAAGTCTGCCAACACCTCCTGACGACGACGGACGAAGCTGGATGCAAAACACCGCCAGAACGTCCAACCGGCGCGCTCAAGTACCCGCTGGCGCGCCATGTCGTCAGCCCACTGGCCCGGCCCATGAAACCGGTCCCCGTCGCACTCAATCGCCAAGCGTCGGCCTTCGTTGCCCTCAACGACGAAGTCGATGAAGTAGCCGCCGGCTGGCACTTGAGGCAACACCCGGTACCCGCGTTTCACCAGCTCATCGAACACCTCGACCTCAAACCCCGACTGGCACTTATCGCGTAGCGCTTCCACCTTCTTGGCGTCTTGCCTGAACGGCTGCTTGAAGTGCAGGATGACCCGACCGGTCAAAGAGTCTTCTTTCGCCTCGTTGTCGGTCACGGAGCGGAACAAGTACATCCGGTCTCTGGCCCGAGACAGGGCGACGTTGAAACGCTGATGCATGTCTGCGCGGTTAGCAGCCCCGCGGTCGCCCGGGCCAATCACCATTGAAACCATCATGATGTCACGCTCCCGCCCCTGGAAAACAGGCGGCGGTCCGACACTGATTTTGCGAGCCACCACGTCGGCCGGTGAAATATGGTCCGAGATGAGCTTGTGGATGTAGCTGGCCTGTTCTGTGCCCATCAAGGTGACCACCCCAATCGAACGCCCGTCAAACATGGGGTCGTCGATGAGATTGGCAATTTCGTTGACGATGGCCTTGGCCTCCGCCTTGTTGACGTCCTTTTGCCTATTTCCGCCCTTCACGAACACGTCCACCAGCGGTGGGTCAAGCCGCTCATTCGCCTTGGGCACACGCAGGGGCCGGATGTCGCCTTCATAGAACTCCCGGTTGGAGAACTCGATGATGGCGGGCACTGACCGAAAGTGTTCCTTGAGCATGACCGAGTTGCCAGCAAAGACGACTCGCGCCAAGTCATAGATGGACTTGTCAGGGGTCATCTCGGACCCATGGGGCTGGTCACCCAAGAACCGGTTAACGAGCTCACGAACACGTTCTTCAGCAGTACCGACCGCAGAAGGTGACACCTGCTTGTGGTCGCCTACCACCAGAAGCTTTTGGCCCCTGAGCAGCGCTGGCAGCGCCCAGATGTCGGACTGGGAAGCTTCGTCCACGATGACCAGGTCAAACAAGCCGACCTCGGCCGGAATGGTCTCAGACACGCGCCACTGCGGCAGCACCCAACATGGGACAGCTTTGTAGGCCCGAACCATCGCGTCTCGAGCGTTTTTGCGATGGCGTACAGCGCGCACGCCAGTACCGGCCCCCATGGCCTGAACCGCGTTCAAGTAGGCCTGCAAAGCCTGGCGCACGCTGTCCGGCGAGTTGTTGTAAACACCCAGCCAGGTTTTTTCGGCCACCAACTCCTGATAGGTCTTTGCCAGGGTGTTGGTGAGTTGCCGACGCTCTTCAAACAGCTGACGCATCTTGTGGTGGCCATCGATGCGGTCCAGAAAATTGACCGCCAAGCGCCAGTCCCAGGCGTCTTTCCAGTTGAAAGGCACCAGCGTGTCGAGTTCGCCCTCGGCCTTTTCTGCTCTGGCGCGTTGCGCCCACTTCGGAGCGCCTGCCAGCTCCAGAAGGTCCGTGACCTCTTCAATGACTTTGATGTGCGGCCACAGCTGCTGCAGTCGCTCCAACTCCGACATGGTCGCAAGCCAAGTTGTCTGCAAGACACTTTCATCCGCGTCGGTGCGGCCCAGCGACCCCATCAGGACGTCACGAATTTCACTGACGATTCCGCCGGTATGACCGTCCAGCTTCTTGACGATTTCCTGCACACGGCGAAGCGCGTATCCAAGACGGCCTTTGTCCAAATGAGACTGAAGACTCTCGCGAACCAGCCCGACCAAACCTTCACCTTGCTCCCGAAGCTTGGCTGCCGTTGCGTCGCCAAAGACCGCTGACACCTTTGACTGCAAATGGGCGTCGAACTCGAACTGGAGTTGGTCGATATCTCGGACTAGGGCAATTGTCTGCGTTAGGCCGCGAACGGCCTGCTCCGGCCCCTCACCCGGCGCATGGAAGCCAAACTCACCTGACAAGGAAGCCCATTGCGCCAAAGCCTTGCGAGCCTGCAGTCGCCACTGAACCCAGTCATTGACCGCCTGCCAGTCCTCCACCCCTTTAGGCTTTGCGCCACCAACGGTGATGGCCTCTACCAACTTGCGCGCAACAGACTTGCCAAACGGCAACGCAAATGCGCTCTTGCCAGCGAGCAGTCGAACCAGGGCGTCATTGAAGTCCTCGTCGAACTCCGCATTGGCTGGCAGCTGTACCGCTTTGGGCACAAGGGCAGCCCGCGCTTTTTCCAGTTGCTGGAGAGCGTCACACGACTGGCGCAGCGCTGCAAGCAATGGGTCGTCCAGGGCCAAGTCAGCCATGCGCGAGCGAAGAGCCTCGGTCCAAGCGGTTTGGCTCGCTGCCACGCGGCTAAGGGTCTGCTGGCGTAGCTCCAAAAACTCAGCCAGTTGTTTGGCTTTGTCGAACGTTTCGAGGGTGGCATCCGCAAGGGCCAAGACTGCACCCTTTTCCACCTTCGCTTCAATCGTCTTGGCACGAGCCAAGTCACGATGGAGCGCCAACATGTCGACCCACTGTGGAAACTCTTCAGCTTTCGGTATGGTGGTGCCGACATAGACGAGGTCGTCGCCAACGGCCTTTCGGGCCTGGCGCAGAGCAGTGACATTGGCGTCCGTGACTACCAACTCCACCACCTCGGGCGGGTCGTCATCAAACCACTGGTGCAGCTCTGCTTGCTCAAGAACTTCCCTGGCCATCTCTTCTGGGCTGACCGACTTGCCGAGGAAGGTGTAATGGCGCATGTGCCGCTGTGCGTGCTCCTCAACGGTACGGTCTACATTTGCAATCTTGGCGTGCAACTGGTCGAGTAGCTGCTCTGCGGCTGCAATGGCTTTTTCCGATTGATTAGGGTTGAGGCCGGAGACCCGAGCGGCAATAGTCTGTATGGCGTGCTCGAACTGCTTCATGCCATCTCGCTCGTCGGACAACAACGAGACACACAGCGGCCTGATTCGCTCAGGGAGCTTTTCCTGAACCACGGCTAAAGCCGATTCGCCCTTGGCGGTCACCAAAACACGCTTGCCCTGCGCCAGGTAGTGGCAGATGACGTTGGCGATTGTGTGTGTTTTGCCAGTGCCGGGCGGGCCTTGAACGACGACGCCATCATTGCTCTCCAGCTTCTGGATGATGGACACCTGCTCATCGTTGTACGGCATGGGGAAGTACAACTCGCGCGCGTTGCTGGGACCGTGGCTGGTAGACAGCCCTCGAAACGGGATTTCAGGGTGCCTACGCACGGTGTCGTCGCCGGAGGTGACAAAGCTCTGAATGACCCCTGGTACCGAGGTGGCCACCTCGAGCTTTTTTTTCAGGCGCCGAATGTCCTCCAGGAGAACATCGCCAGAGCGTTTGCGGCCAAAAATAACCCAGCTACCTGTTACCAGCAGCTTTTCAGAGGGGGTGGGCAGGCTTGTCCAGTCCTTGGCTTCAACGTAAGCGCCTGAAGGGTCCAAGTGCCCCACGGCCGCCCTCAGCGTGGGCTCAAAGGTACTGGAGTCAAAGGGCGTGAGCCTGCTTGCGCTGGTTTCGACAACTTTTTTCCAGAAGGTTTCCAGCTGGTGGACACCAGTAATTTCCATCTCCGCGTAGCAGTCGACCTCCAGTTTGGGCTCAACGTCTCGCGGCCGGACCTCCAGGTCAAGCGTCAACTCGTTGAGGTTGATGCTGCATCCCTGGACCAGTAGCGGGTGACGAACCGGTGTCGCGTAGCCGTCTTTTTTCCAGACTGCGTGGCCTATGCCCCAGACAAGTTCAATCGGTGTTTCAGCACCCTCTGAGGCAATGGCCTGCTGAAGCGCGAACAGCTTGTTGTAGACAGAAATGGCTTTGCGCCGTGGACGCTCAGTCTGTGACCAGGACTTCCACATGAAATCAACGTACCAGTCGAACTGCGCCTTGACGTCAGGGCGGTCCTGCAGGCGCTCGCGCTTTAGCTCTTTGCCCGAGACGGCAACCTGAATCTCCTGCTTGATTTCAGGTGATTTGTCAGGGGACTTCGAGATGGTCACCCATGGCTTGAGAACCTCGTCCACCTCTGGGGCGGCAACCTCTTGCAGGCGGGGAAGCTTGAGCCAGACATCGTCGCCCTCCTGCTGGAGGTTGAGTTCAAGCTCGGGCAGCCCCACCAGCTCATGACGATGAGCGACGAAGTAGTCGTCCGGAATGCTGAAAGCAGGCTTTCTTTTGAGCTTCTCGACCTGCTCGATGTAGCTCAGCAGGTCAATGACTTTACCGGCAGACTCAATCAACGGGGACTCCCTTTTTGTTCGTTGTGTGCAGAGGAGCTGGCCAGGATGCCGTTCTTCCTGCAGTGGTCAAGCAGCAGGGCCTCGAGCATATTGGTTTGGCTGCGGTGCTCACGCAGCGCGGCTGCCTCCAGCAGCGCTTTAAACTCCGGGCTCACCCGGAAACTGATCGACACCGTTTTTTCTGCCGCCATCTGTAAAATCTGTTTTCTATGTATAGAAGACTACTGTACGACCCATCGCACACCGCCACAAGTCCTGAGCGGTTCGCACCAGTTAGGGGGAGGTCGTAAAAATCTCGGATATAGCGTGGCACCGGCTCCGGGATAAAGTCTAGCGGGCGCACTGCAGTCCCCGCAGGTTAGACCTGGTTGGTGTCTCAGGCGTCTGATGCCAGCAAGACGGACTGGCTGCTTTTCCCAGACGGTCCTTTTTTGTTCAACCCAAAAGCCAACTCGGCGCTGAACGGTTTACCCTTCGTTGACCTGATGCCGTTGGCGTTCAAGCGGACAGCGATTGCCTGAAAAGTTAACTGCTCAACGTGGCGCAGCCGGTATGTTTTTCGGCAAAGGTCTAGTTGGCGCTCGCTGTACCGCGTTTGGCCCAGTGCAGCCATTTGAACAGTGATGGAGAGCCTTAAGTACTCACACATACAGCTTGGGGAAACCTTTCACGGCGGACTTGAGCAGTTTGGCGTCGCCGGATTGGATAGGCATACGGTCCTTCAGATATGACTTGGGAGGTCTAGATGGATAAAGAACTGACGAAATCAGGCGTTTTCTTCCTGCCCTGGATTGGTGAGCGATTCAGTGCGTCCAATGGAACACGACTTCTCATCTTGGGAGAGAGCCACTACGGCGATGCAAAAGGCGAGACTCCTGATCTGACTCGAAACTGCGTCAGTCAACATGCGTCCAGGACTTGGAATCACCGCTTTTTCACGATGCTGACCCAACTAGTGACAGGCGAGGATCATTTCCTTGTTGACCGTCAAGCATTTTGGGCAAAAGTCAGCTTCTACAACTACGTTCAGCGCTCAGTTGCAGACAGTTGGGGGGTTGCGCCTTCGGACGATGACTTTGCTCGCAACGAATCTGCACTGCGTGCGGTCATAGAGCGCTTGAATCCAACACATGTCTTGGTGTGCTCCTGGCGTTTATGGGACAACTTGCCGTCAACCCTCTTTGCCCCTACAGCCCTTGTAACCTTGTCGGAGCGATTTCAGATTTGGAGCATGAATACCGAGCCCGCGGTTCTCTCGATGGGGATTCCTCACCCATCTCGCGCAGCTCGAGAACAAGTGGCCCAACACGTATCGCAATTTTTGTCATACAAGACTTGAGCTTCAGAGCTCCGACAAGCGAAAGGTCCGCAGGTTCCCGCAGGAGCCCCCAAGAACACGCGGGAGTGGGCGCGATCAGGCAAGAAAAAACCCCAACCGAGAACGGTTGGGGTTTTGTTATTGGTGGTGGATGGTTGACCATGTGCCGACTGACCTCCCGAGCTTATGAGCACTGGCGAGGGTTGCTGCGGGTTCGCGCGCAGTTATCCGAAATTTCAGGACAACTGACTTCTATCGTCCATCGTTGATGTTGATGTCACCACTCGTTCAACAGCGATCCTGACTGTTTGAGTACCAAGCTTACAGGCAGTTATTCGAAAATTTCGAACAACTGTCCAGCATTCGCCTTTTTGAGCACAGAGGTTGATGTACCACGTAGCCGTTTTCCCTCAGTGGTAAACCGGCGTCCCCCCGCCCAGGCCGGCGCTGTAGATGTGTGCGAACACGGCGCCCGCCTTGATGTTGATTTCGTCAGGGTCATAGGCGCTGGCTGGCAGGTGGGCATACAAGTGCTTGATGATCTCTGCCTTCATTTGCGCCTGCACGGTCGCCATACTGCGCAAGCGCTCCAGCGCGAAACGTTGATCGGCCAATTTGCCCAGTAAGTCCTTGGCGACTTTCTTGATCGCTTCACGATCACCCTTGGTGAGTGAATCCTTCTGAAGCAAATCGAACACGGCCAGTTCAGTTTCGCTATCGAGTCCTTCGCGCAGGTAGCGTTTTTCCTCTTCGCTGCAATCGTCATTGAAGGCAAACAGGTCGTCCATCACCTTCTGTATTTCTGCCGCATCCTTGTCTTTGTTGTACTCCTGAACGATTTCCTGATAACGCTCATAGAGGTCCACACGAGTAGGGTTGCGCGCCACCATCGCAGCCAGGCGTTCCTCGATCTTCTCCATCAAGTTCATCGCCACGACATTCTTGAAGGGCGACTTCTCGAATTCGGCACGCAGGCGAGAAAAATCAATATTGGAAAGGTCATACCGGGCTGTAGGTTCGCAGACTGACGGAGCGTCGGTTGCTACTGCCACATCTACCACGTCGTACAAATCTTGTAGCAAGCTACTGACATCCGGTGATACGCGCGCATCTTGCATCTTGTTGTAGATGGCGGTGACAGCACTCTCCACCGCATCGAAATCGAACAGCCCCGGATGCGGGAACAAGCCACGATGGCGCGCTTGCACATCCTCAACAATCACCTGATAGGTCTTGCGGCGCTCGTCACTTTCGCAGAGAAGGTTAACTGCTACCAAGATCTGCTTTTGTTTATCGAAGCCTTTGGCATTGACCAATTCGTCAACATCAAAACCCAGATCCATCAGGAACTCCGTCGCAGCCTTGAGGCTATCGGCATATTCCATCAGAGCCTCCGCATCGTCCCGCACGGTATCCTGTTCGGCCTCTCCCTTGCCCGTGCCAGCACGATCACCCTGGGCAAAAGTCGCCAGTGCCCGTCGCAGGCTTTTGATCATGCCGTTGTAATCGATGATCAGTCCATGCTTCTTGCCGCCGCCAACCCGATTAACGCGGGCGATGGCCTGCATCAGGGTATGGCCCTGCATCGGCTTGTCCAGATACAGAGTGGCCAGGCATTTCACGTCGAAGCCGGTCAACCACATCGCGCAAACAATCGCGATGCGGAACGGGTTGTCTGCCTTCTTGAACTCTTTTTCCAGGTCGCGTTTGACCATCTTTTCGCGGTGCGGCGTGATATCCAGCGGCTCATCACGGAAATTCTTCCACTTGGCAAACTCCGCGACCTCGCCTTGCTCCTGTGATACCACCACACAGCACTCGGTGGCTTTCATCCACTCCACGTGCTCCCGTCGCTGCTTGAGGAGTCCGGTAGGTGCTTTACCCTTTGATGCGAACAAAGCTTCTTCGGCCGCCACCGCCGTTTCTAACTGGGCGGCTTTCTCCTGCCACTTGGCCACGATCAGATCGTGCATCTTCACGCAGGTGATCTTGTCCAGGCACACCATCAAGGCCTTGCCACCCCCGTTTTCGACCACGCGCCAGCGCTGGTGAAAGTGGTCAACAAAGTCTTGCGCCACCTTGTCCAGTCGCGTGGGTGAGGTCAGGATGGGGTAATCCCGTGCCAATTCTCGGTAGAGCTTTTCCTCTTTTTCGTCAGTCCACGGATCATCCAGCGTGGCCGCCTGCTTTGCCGCTTCGATGTGCTGCGCGATGCGTTCACTCACCTTGGGATCGATGATCTTCAGCTTTTCGCCAGCGTTCTCATAGAACAAGGGCAGCGTCGCACCATCGGCCACCGCACGCTGGAAATCGTAGATCGAGACATAGTCACCGAATACCTCCCGGGTCAGTTGCTTCTCGCCGGCGTCGATCAACGGGGTGCCCGTGAAGCCCAGGAACTTGGCGTTTGGCAGTCCTTTGCGCATATTCAGCGCCAGCCGTCCATACTGCGTCCGGTGTGCCTCGTCGCTGATGACGATAATGTCATCACGGTCGGAATAAGCCTCCGTGACGCGCTCCCGATATTTTTGGATCAGGCCGAACACATAGCGGCGGTTCTGGTCGCGCAACATCGACCTCAACGCAGCACCATTCTTGGCTTGATCGGTTTTGCTATTGGCACGCCCGCAGTTGGTGTAGGTCGATGCAATCTGATCATCCAGCTCGGTACGGTCGGTGATGACCACGAACGACCACGATGCCGATATTTTGCGATGGATTTTTTCGGTCAAAAACACCATCGAATACGACTTGCCCGAACCCTGGGTATGCCAGAACACGCCCAACTGCCCGGCGGCGACCTCTGCCTGAATCTTGGGGTCGGTGGAGGTCAGCCGGTCGATCACGCGATTCACCCCGAGGTACTGGTGGTTGCGTGCCAAGATCTTGTGCGTGCTGCCCTCAGATGCATCAAACAGGATGAAGTTCTCGACGATATCCAGCAGGCGTTGCTGCTGCAGCATGCCCTGCAAGAGAAACGGCAGCAGGGGCTGGTCCTTGCCGGGTTCCGGATCGTCCTCGTCGAGTCGCTTCCAGCGATAGAAATGCTCCTTGCTGGAGGTCAACGAGCCGTACTGCGCGTCGTGGCCGTTGGAAATAATGACCAGCGCGTTCCAGTGAAACAGATGCGGGATGGTGTCCAGGTAATCGGCGTAGTTTTTCTTGTACGCGCTGTCGATGTGCACCTCGAACCGCTTGAGCTCGATGAACACAAGGGGCAAGCCGTTGACGAAGCCGATCACATCCGGGCGACGCAGCCACAATTTGCCACGTACCCACAACTCACGCACCGCCAGGTAACGATTGTTCTTGGGCTCATCAAAATCGATCAAGCGCAAGCGTTTGTCGACCAGCCGACCCGCAGCGTCGCGGTATTTCACCGGCACGCCATCGCGCAACAGCTTGTACTTCTCCTCGTTTTGCGCGATCAACGATTTGGTGATGTCATCCTGAACCACCAGCGCCAAGGCATCCTGATAGGCCGCATCGGGCAAGCCCGGGTTCAAGCGCTTGAGTGCTGCCAGTACATCTCGGGTGAGCACAACTTCCGCATCCGATGCACGGCCCAGCAGACTATCTGGCCCCCATCCACCTTTGGCTCCTTCATCCTGCGCAAACACGCTCTCCCAACCGAGCTGTTGTTCCAGCAGTTCCGCCGAGGGTGCCTGAATCAACAGGTCTTCGGAATAATCCTTCTTGGCCATCGGTCCCCCTGTTTCTTGTTATGGCGTGCCTGGCTTTGGGTCCTGCCAGATGGGCAGGTTTTGCCAGTTGGCGGGAAAGTCCATGGCCGCTACGGACACACCGTGCCGCGCGATCAGACCTTTCAGACGACTACGCCAATGATGCTGTGGCGCGATCACATCCATGCAATGCAGCAGGATGACCAGTGCGTTGTAAAGCTTGCGCGAACCAACATGGAACTGCGCCGCCAAACCGGCCGGCTTGTTGCGCGGCAGCAGCGGTGTGATGGTGAACTCGCGGTTCCACAAACGGCTGTGATGCGCGCAGGTATTGCGCACCAGTGAGAGGTGCCGCAGCCAGGATTCGAGCACCTTCTCGTCCACGCCATAGGCCGCAGCGATGGCGCGGCGCGTGGGCATCGGCTTGAGATTGTTGTACCAACGCGAGAGCAATCCCAGCGACATCACCTCACACACGGCCCACACCGGCGGCAGGCTTTCCGAGTAGGTGTTCTGTAAATGCTTGATGAAAGCCTCGTCAGAGCGGCCCACTTCATCGCTCAGCTTGTCGATGTTGGTTTGCCAGAGATGCGGCTTGAAGGCCAGCGTGACATCCAGGTGGGCATGTGGGCCATGCTGGTGTGCCAATTGATAAGCCCACTGGCTACGCACCGACACTTCCACGCGCTCGATGGCGTCCAGCACCAAAAGGCGCAGCTCCCGGTCGAACACGTAGAGGTCCAGTACCTGTGCAAAGTGGGTGCTGGGCTTGAAAGTATGTGTGGCGTGGTCGGCTTCGAAGGGTAGCCAGTAGGCCCCAAGTCGGTAGTAGTTGAGGTGCTGCAGGTAGAACTCGGCGGCGGCCGGGTCGTCGATGACCATGCCGCGCTGCTGAAGCAGCGCCACTTGTTGGGCGTGGGTGGTGGCAGGTTTGGCGAAGGGGCGCTTCATCGTGCGCCTCCCAAGCTGCAGTGCGCTGCTGATTTCGGGCGCACAAAAAAGTAACCCGCCGGTTTGAGGATACGCTCACGCGCATAGCCTTGGCGGGTTTTGTTAGGGCCAAGTATACGCGCAATGCGCGCGTCTTGGCAACCCGACCGGCTGGCAGCGGGTACAGGGTCGGGGGCACACGGGGCGGTATGCAGGGCTTCGATCACGGCTTCCCGCCTCCCAGAACGAACTTGGCTTTTTCCACGCGCAGCATCTCGTAAGGCGTCATGAAGCGCAGCCCCAGCCCGGCGCACACATTGGGAATCTTGATGCGCTTGACCGAATTCGCAGCCACCTCGTGGGTCACCACGATATGCCCGCCTGCCAGCGCATGCGCCACCAGGTAGAAATCGGCCACCTGCAAAAAGGTGTTGATGGCCGCTGGCTCGTACTGCTGGCCAGTCACCCAGGTGCTCACCTTGCCGAACTGGGCGGCCACAGCGGTATCCGTTTTGCGGAACAGGCCATTGCCGTGGTCGTGCATCCACTGGGTCAGCTCGTCCGCGCCGGCGGCGATCTCATCGGCCACCTTGTCGATGCTGAACACCCGCCCGTCGGCGTGGCCGTCGATCAACCACTGCCAGAACGCCGGGCAGAAATCCAGACCGTAGTGCAGGTTCTTTGCCTGGATGAAGACGTTGGCGTCCAGCAAATAGCTCATGCCATCACCCCCAGCTCGCGCGCCGCTTCATAGAAGGTGGCGGTTTTGCGCACGCCCAGCATGCGGAAAGCATCCTGGAACAGGGTCTGCCCCTCCAGTGTGCTGATCACAATCGCGCGGGCAAAACGCTTGCTGGTGCGTGCGCTCAAGGTGCGGTAGAAGTCGCCACCGCCGGTACCGTGCCGCTCCAGTGCCCGCAAGCGGGCTTGTTCATCGCGGTAGTGCTGCCACAGCCGGGCCTGATCCAAAAATCCGGCATCGAACAAGCGCCGCAGGGCCACCAAGGTGCTGACCTTGAATTCCCGTGCCAGCCGCTGGATTTCATCCGGCACAGGCGTGCCGGGTTGGTAGGCCACACGCAGCGACTCCAGCGGCATCAGCAATTCCGCCGCCACCTGGTTGCACCAGCGCTCAATGCCCTGCTCAGGAACCTGGCCCACTTCAGAATCCGATACGCCAGTCGCGCCAAGCCACAGATGGGCCAGCTCATGCGCCAGGGTGAACATTTGCGCGGCCTTGCTGTCCGCGCCGTTCAAGAACACCAGCGGGGCCAGATCATCGGCCAGCGCGAAGCCGCGAAACTCCCCCACATCCAGCTTGCGGTGGCTGTTGCTGCCCACGATGCCACTGGCCATCACCATTACCCCGGCCTCTTCGGCTTTGGCGATCAACTGCCGCAGCGCGTCCGTCCAGGTGGGCAACTGGCGGCGCTCTTCAGTGGAAAGCATCAGCGCCGCGCGCATGCGCTCGGCCACGGCCTGCGGCGCTTCGTTCACCTGCGCGCTACCGACAAAGGCCAGACGGGAAAGGCCGTGTACGCGGGCATATTCCCGGTACCAATCCTGCCGCTGCTGGCACAAATACAACGTGTCCAGCAGCGCACTGCTCGGCTCGCGCAGTTCCTCATCGCACAGGGTGCGGAAATCCGGCACCGGCAAAGCCAGCGCGGGCGGCTCGGGCAGAAAGAAATAGCCGATGGCGGTATGGGTCAGCCGCGCGAAGTCTTCCAACTGCTTGAGCGTGGGCTGGGCCTCGCCGGCCAACCACAGGGGCCACTTGCGAAATCGCGCCGACAAATCTTCGTCGTGCAGGCGTGCCCGCTGTGCGGCCCAGCGCAGTACCGGGATAGAGGCCGCGACCGTGGTCACACCGCCACCTCATCGGGCAAGGCAATGCCGGAAACGTCGAGTTGGCCGGACATCAGCTTGGGGAGCAGAAGGTCGCGGGCCTTGGCCAACTCTTGATTCTGCGAATCAAGGTTCTCGATCTGTAAGTCAAGATCGGAGACAAGCCGATTGAATGTGGTGGCAATGCTTGTGCTCGGTTGCAAAATCAACTGACCGAAGAGCTCCTTCTTACCGACCGAGGCAAAAATAGCACCCCCACCAATCATGTCCTCTTCAACGAACAGTGCATCCAACTGATAGAACAACAACGATTGATGGCCTGTGCGGCTACGCATGGCCGACAAGCCGCGCCCGATGGCTATCTTGTCTCGGGTGAAATTGAGGCGACCGACTGGCGCACGGACACTGCACAGAATATCCCCAGCTTCCGCGATTCGCGTCGCTTGCTTGGTATAGGTCTCGTGTTTCACGAAACGATGACCGAAATCAGAAACACCCTGGTGAAAGGGAAGTCCGTCACCATCGGTGTTGTAGTACTTGGATTCTGGGCTTTGCCCCATCGTGATTTCTGCAACGTCACCCAGAGGCAATTTAGCCCACCCCTCCGGCACCCCATCCTTCACCGGCACCGATTCATGGCCGGGAAATCGCAGGTGCACGAACCACTCGCGGTAGAGGCGGCGGGCGGCGTCTTCGAGCAAGGCGATGCGTCGCTGGTTGGTGGTGATCAGGTCGTCGTACAGGGCAACAACTTGGCGAATCGCGATCTGCTCGTCAATTGGTGGCACATGCACCTTAATCAATTTCAAGTCGCTGCCACGAATCCCTTTTACGGCAGCACCTCCAACGATTGCTCGAATTCTCGATCGCCCGATTGGGGAACGAAAGTAGTTAAAGAAAAACTCGGGGTCGGCAATCGCTCTATTGAGACGAACTCGAATGATGGACGATTCAAAAGTCAGTGGCCCCGCTGGCTTGTAAACCATGGAGCACTTGCCCGCACCTTCTTCAACAAGGGAACGGCGGCCGAATAGCAAATCGCCATCCATGAGGCCACTTTTGTCCATTTCTGCATCGGACATCCGAATCAGCGACATTGGCTGATTGCCTATCCGGTTAAACGCAAAAAGCTCTCCCATGTTGACGATGGGCACCCCCGAACCGTGGTGATCCTTGCTCTTGTAAACACCATTACGACTAGGTGTTGCGAACAGGGATTCAAAGTCAACTTCGGGCCAGCTCATCCCAACAACTCCTCAAAGTTGCCGGCAATCCGCCCTGCCAGTTCCACCGCCTTGTCGTTCAGTTCCGCCAGTTCGGCATGGATGCCGCGCAGGGTTTCCGCGAAGTCGTCCTCATCGTCCTCCGCGGCGGCGGCCACGCCCACATAACGCCCCGGCGTGAGCGAGTAATCATTGGCGGCAATGTCATCAATGCTGACCGCCTTGCACAAGCCGGCCACATCCTCAAACAAAGCTTGCGGAAAGCGGCTGTGCAGCCAATGCACCTGGTGGATGAAGTAGGCGGCCTGCTTGAGCGCGTCGAGCACCACATCGCGCACGGTAGGGGCTTCGTTCTTTTTGCTGTCGGCAGCCAGCAGGGCACGCTTGACGTCGCGGGCGGCTTTGCCGTCGAAGGCTTTGCTCTGACGGGCGCGCAGCTGTTTTTCTGCCGTGTCCAAGAGCTTTAACCATTGCTTGTGGCGGGCTTCGAGCAGCTTGCCGGTGGCTTTGAGTTGCGGGCCTAAAGCATCGAGCGTGGCTTGCAGTGCCACTTGTGCGGCGTGGTCGCTCAAGTCTACCTGCGCAATGGCAGCGCGGCTCTGGGTGCAGGCAGTGAGCAGCGCGGCAATGCTGTCCGCCACGTGCGTGTCGGCCTGGGCTGCGGCCAACTCGGCTTTGAAAGCATCAAGCTGGGCCTGAGAAATCTGCGCGTCCTCGGCTTGGTCGGCGTTCAATTCAGCAAGCGTGGCCTGGCTGGCAAAGGCTTGCAGCGGCACAGCCAAGGCCTGCACTGCGGCGGTGTCGGCCTGGATGCGTGCGGGAATGGCGGCCAGCCAGTTATCCACTTGCCGCTGGTAGCGGGCCACCAAGGCGATGAATTTCTCGCGCTCGCCCCGGTACAGCCAGACAATGGCGTTGAGGTTGGCGAGTTGCTCATCGGTGAATACATGGGAGCGCGCCGACACCACGTGGTAGACGTTGCGCGCGTCGATCATCAGCACCTGGTCTTGCAGGTCCTGCGGCTTGCCTTTGTCGAAGAACCACAGCGTGCAGGGCAGGCTGCGGGTGTAGAAGAACTTGTTGCCGATGGCCATCATCACGTCGACGTGGCCGGTTTTGACCAGTTGCTCGCGGATGTCGCGGTCTTTGTTACCCGCATCGGAGGCGCTGGAAGCCATGACGAAACCGGCGCGGCC
>RRZU011661712.1_pt1 | contig 17815 bp, 18 predicted proteins | sample 2165561 | NCBI WGS metagenome assembly RRZU01 (sample SAMN10456909, study PRJNA506462) | wastewater metagenome | isolation source: wastewater sludge | place: USA: Moscow, Idaho | reverse complement strand
TGCCGTTCGTTCCAGTTTCTCTCGGGCTGATCGGCATCGTCGTTCTGCAGCACGACCTGGGGACGGCCATGGTGATGGGCGCCATGATGATGGCCGTCTTGTTCATCGTCGGAGCGCCGTTCCGGGTTCTTCTGGGCATGCTGGGAACTGTGGCTGTGGCGGGTCTGTCACTGGTCATGACCTCCGGAAACCGGATGGAGCGAATCTTCGGATTCTTGAATCCCCAAAGCGACGCACTCGGAGTGAACCAGCAACCCATTCGAGGCGCGTTCGCCCTCGCCAGCGGCGGGTGGTGGGGGCTGGGGCTCGGCGCCAGCCGACAAAAGTGGGGCATGCTCGCCGAGTCTCATACCGACTTCATCTTCGCCATCATCGGTGAGGAACTCGGTCTGATGGGCACGTTGGTCGTCATCGGCCTGTTTGTCGTGCTCAGCTACGCGGGCTTCCGGGTCGCTTTGCGCTCCGACGATCGATTCGCGCGTCTCGCGTCGGCCGGGATCACGGCGTGGTTCGCGATTCAGGCGCTGGTCAACGTCGCCGTCGTCCTACGATTGCTTCCGGTGTTCGGCGTCCCGCTACCCTTCATCTCCTACGGTGGTTCTGCACTGCTCGCCAACTTGGCCGCTCTCGGGATTCTTCTCAACTGCGCGCAGCACGAACCTGCGGCCCGCGCCTTGCTGACACAAAGGCGGGCCGCGCGACAATCGCGTGGGCGAGTGAGCACCGTGGTGCAACGACGGGGACAATAGGGGGACACCATGACGCATGTCGTTCTGGCCGGAGGTGGAACGGCAGGTCACACATCGCCGCTGATCGCGACCGCGCAGCGGCTCGTGGACATTCAATCCGATGTGGAACTGACGGCCGTTGGGACCGTCAAGGGGCTCGAGTCGCGTGTCATTCCGGCCGCCGGACTGCCCCTGGTCTTGATCCCGCCGGTCCCACTCCCGCGGCGGCTGAGTCCGCAGTTGCTGACCGTGCCGTGGCGCCTTGCCAGCGCGGTGTCCGAATCGCGGCGCATCCTGCGCCGGACTCGCGCCGATGTCGTGGTGGGTTTCGGCGGCTATGTGGCGATGCCGGTGTACTTCGCTGCGGCGACGTTGCGCGTTCCGATCGTGATCCACGAGCAAAACGCCGTACCTGGGCTCGCGAACAAGATCGCCGCTCGGTTCGCCAAGGCCGTGGTGACGTCCTTCCCGGACACCCCCTTGCCGAACGCGCGGCCGCTCGGTTTGCCGGTTCGCCGGGGGATTGCCGACCTGGACCGGTCGGCCGCCCAGGCGGAGGCCCGGGCGAAGCTGGGCCTCGACACGCATCGACCCACTCTGCTCGTGTCAGGTGGGTCCCAGGGGGCGCGCCGTCTCAACACTGCGACCGCCGAGGCTCTGCCTCGCCTGCTCGCTGAGGGGATTCAGGTCCTTCACGTGCTCGGTCCGAAGAACATGGCCTCCGACGTCGTGAACATCGCCGACTCCGAGACGGGCGCGCGTTACCTGCCCGTCGCATACGTCGACGCGATGGAGGACGCGTATGCCGCCGCCGACTTCATGATCGGCCGGGCGGGTGCGGGAACCGTGGCCGAGACGGCGGTCGCCGGACTGCCGTCCTTGTTTGTTCCGCTACCGCACGGCAATGGCGAACAAGCGCGCAACGCTGGCCCCAGTGTCAGCGCTGGTGCGTCCATCGTCGTCGCCGACGACGAGTTCACCGCTGACCGACTTCTGACGGATGTGCTTCCACTGATGCGTGACTCCGATGCTTTGGCCGCCATGAGCGCCGCGGGCCGTGGCCTTGTCCCGCCGGACGCTGCGGGTGCGCTCGCGCATGTCATTCTCGGTGCGGCGGAGGAGGCGTGATGTTGGTCGAACCAGTCAAGCTGCGCCCCGTCACCCAGTTGGGCGCCGTCCACTTCATTGCGATCGGCGGCACGGGCATGGCCCCGATCGCGATGATGTACCACGATGCGGGCATCGTCGTCACCGGGAGTGACCGGGCCGATTCGCCGACTCTGGATCGACTTCGGGCCGCTGGGATCACGGTGTTCGTCGGTCACGCCGCCGACCAGCTCGGGAAGGCCCGCACTGTGGTCGTTTCCAGCGCCATCACCGACGACAACCCTGAGCTGGTCGCTGCCCGCGAGCGTGGACTACGGATCTGGCACCGCAGTGCAGCCCTCGGCGCCCTGCTGCTGGGTCGCCGCGGCGTCGCCGTGACGGGCACTCACGGAAAGACGACGACCAGCGCGATGACGGCGGTGGCCCTGGGCGCAACGGGGCACGACGCCGGCTACGTCGTGGGGTCGGTATTGTCCAACACGGGGCAGGCTTCCCACCTGGGAACCGGCAGTGACATTGTGATTGAGGCCGACGAAAGCGACGGAAGCTTCCGCCAATACCCTGTCGAGACCTACGTGGTCACGAACATCGAGGCCGATCACCTGGACAACTGGGGTACCCCCGAGGCGTACTACCAGGGCTACGTCGACGCCGTCAGCAGCGAGCCTGTCCGACAGGTCGTCGCCTGCCTGGACGATCCCGGTGCAGCGCGGCTCGTGGCCCAGTTGCGCGACGCGCAGCGGCGCGTTGTGACCTACGGGACCGATCCCGACGCGGACCTCCACATCGTCGACCCGGTCTACTTCGGTGCTCGTTCCAACGCCGGTCTGGTCATCGGCGGGGAGCGGCACAACCTGAGCTTGACCGTGCCGGGCGTGCACAATCTGCGCAACGCCGCTGCCGCAGTCGCGGTCGGTCTGCTGCGATCGGTGCCGGCCAGTGAGTCCTTGGCCGCTTTGGCCCAGTTCCGTGGGACGGCTCGGCGATTTGAGCTCGTCGGACGGGCAAAGGGCGTGTCGGTGTTTGACGACTATGCACATCACCCCACAGAGGTGGAAGCGGCGCTCACTGCGGCGCGTTCGGTCGCCGGTCGGGGCCGCGTCATCGTGTGCTTCCAGCCTCACCTGTTCAGCCGGACGCAGACCTTCGCTGCTGAGTTCGCCGATTCGTTGGCGCTCGCGGATGTCGTCGTGGTCGCAGACATCTACCCGGCTCGTGAGGAGCCCATTCCTGGGGTGACGTCCCGCCTCATCACCGACCGGTTGCGAGCCCAGCAGCCGACCATCGCTATCCACGACGTGGAGACGCTCGACGAGGCGGCGACCCTGCTGGCGAGTCTTGCCGTCCGCGGCGATGTGGTCATCACGGTCGGTGCCGGCAGCATCACGGCCGTCGGACCGCAAGTCCTCCAGCACCTGGAGGCCACGTGAGCCTGACGACCCGCAACCCGCGCGTTTCCGACGCCAACTCCCGCATCCGCAACAAGCGCCGTCAAACGCGCCTGCGGCGGATCCGCGGTGCGGTGATCGGTGTGGCCGTCTTGGCGGTCCTCGCGGGAGGCCTGTGGGTGGTCGGATTCTCGCCGTTGTTTGCTGTCACCACGGTTGAGGTGAACGGGACGAAGCTGCTGTCGGCCGACTCCGTCCGGCAGGCGGCCATGGTGCCCGTGGGGTCCTCTGTGGCCTTGGCCGAACCCGAGCCGATCGCCAAGCGGGTCGGGGCCATCGCCGAGGTGAAGTCGGTGACGGTCAGGCGTACGTGGCCAAACACGATCACCATCGACGTGACCGAGCGAAGCGCCGTCTACGCTTTGAAGTCCTCTGTGGCTGGTGAGTTCTGGTTGGTAGACGCCGACGGCGTGACCTTTCACACCGTCAAGGCGACGCCCAAGGGAACGCTCGTTGCGCAGTCGGACACCACAGACATCAAGGTGCTCGCGGACACCGCCACGGTTGTCGCCGCGATCCCGGACAAGTTGCGTAAGTGTGTCCTCTCTTTGCGAGTCGTGTCGGCCGACGACATCACGTTGGTGCTGAGCGGAAACGCGAAGGTCGTTTGGGGTGGAGCGTCGGACTCGAAGCTGAAGGGGCAGGTCGCAGAGGCCTTGCTGAGTGTGAAAGCGAGCGTCTACGACGTCTCCAGTCCTACGGCTCCGGTGACTCGCTGAATGCCCACTTCTCCAGGGTCAAGTTGAGGTTTAGACCGGCGTGGCGCTCGGCGCTGTCGATGGATACTCTCGAACCGCTTTGCATACCCTGTATAGAAGCTCCTGGACTGCGGTGACTACCTTTACTCTTCGCACCTTGAGACTTGCTTGTGATCACGATGAATGCTGAGGGAAAAGGTACTCGAGTGGCTACTGCGTCGCAGAACTACTTGGCGGTGATCAAGGTCGTCGGCGTCGGCGGTGGCGGCGTTAACGCCGTCAATCGCATGATCGAAGCGGGGTTGCGGGGGGTCGAATTCGTCGCCGTCAACACCGATGCTCAAGCGCTGCTGATGAGCGACGCCGATGTCAAGCTGGACATCGGCCGCGAACTCACGCGCGGATTGGGCGCTGGCGCGGATCCTGACAAGGGAAGACAGGCCGCCGAAGACCACGTGGACGAGATCGAAGAGGTGCTCAAGGGTGCCGACATGGTCTTCGTCACCGCCGGTGAGGGCGGTGGCACCGGCACCGGCGGCGCGCCGGTCGTGGCCAGGGTTGCCCGATCGCTGGGGGCACTGACCATCGGCGTCGTGACGCGACCGTTCTCCTTCGAAGGCAAGCGCCGCGGCAACCAGGCAGAGGCCGGGATCGTCGCTTTGCGCGAAGAGGTCGACACCCTCATCGTCATCCCGAACGACAAGCTGCTGGAGATGACCGACCATCAGGTCGCGATCATCGATGCCTTCAAGCAAGCAGACCAGGTCCTCATGCAGGGTGTGTCGGGGATCACCGATCTGATCACCACACCTGGACTGATCAACCTGGACTTTGCCGATGTGAAGGCCGTCATGTCCGACGCTGGCTCTGCCCTCATGGGCATCGGCTCGGCGCGCGGCGAGGACCGTGCGCGAGCCGCCGCCGAGATGGCCGTGTCGTCTCCGCTGCTTGAGGCCAGCATCGACGGTGCACACGGCGTCTTGCTGTCCATCGCGGGCGGTTCCGATCTCGGACTGTTCGAGGTGTCGGCAGCGGCCAACCTCGTCCAGAGTGCCGCCGACGAGGACGCAAACATCATCTTCGGAACCGTGATCAACGACACCCTCGGTGATGAGGTGCGGGTGACCGTGATCGCCGCCGGGTTCGACAGTTCCCGCCAGGTGCGTCGCCCGACGCCCAGCGTGCGGTCGTCCGAATCCCCTGCCGAGGCGCGCCAACCGGCGTCGCCGGGTCGGCCCGTGGTTGGCAACACCCCTGTCGGCGGTGCTGCGGCCACGACACCATTCGCCAAGGCGGCCACGGAGTCTCCGCGCCGCCAGCCGGCGCCCAAACCGCCGGTCGACGACGACGAACTCGACATCCCCGACTTCCTCAAATAGGTGTTCGCGTTCCGCGGTGACACTTCGACTGGCGGCGTGGGCGTGGCCTTCACCGACCGGTGGGGTGGTGTGAGCGCTGGTCCTTTCGGCGAACTCAACCTCGGCCGGACCGATGAGGACGAACCGGACCGAATCGTCGAGAACTTTCGGCGCGTGCGCGAAGCCCTCGACCTACGCACGCTTCACGTGGTGCATCAGGTGCACGGCACGGCAGTGCACACCGTAGGGGCGTCCGAAGCCGCGACCTGGACGCCCCAATCCCCGCTGGGGAACGGATGGCCCGGGCGTGAGGCGCTCCCGGTCGCCGACGCGGTCGTGACCGATGTCCCTGGCGCTGGCGTGGCCGTACGAGTGGCTGATTGCCTGCCCGTCCTGATCGCTGCTCCTGGCCGTCGACGCGTCGCCGCCGTGCATGCCGGCAGAATCGGCCTGCTGGGGGGTGTGATCCCCGCGGCGGTTTCGGCCCTACGCGATGAGGTCTCCGACGACCTCACGGCCTGGATCGGTCCGCACATCTGCGGTGACTGCTACGAGGTCCCCAGTGAGATGGCTGCCGCCGCACGGCAGGTGCTGCCAGCGAGTGCGGCCGTCACGTCCTGGGGGACACCTGCCATCGATCTCGCCGCGGGAGCGGTGGCGCAGTTGGAGTCACTTGGGGTCGAGGTTGCCCATGTAGGACCCTGCACTCGGACCGAGAACGATCACTTCTCCCACCGTGCCGACCCCGACAGTGGGCGGCAGGTCGGTGTCATCTGGTTGAACCCCTGAGTCCGTCCATGGGCGTGTCGGCTCGCCTCCTCACCGCCTCCGCGAAAGTGTGACTGTAATCTCAAAGCACGCCTAACTGTGGAGGACCAACATGGGCTTGATGCGCAGCACCGCTGTGTGGCTCGGCCTCGTCGAGGACCCTAACGACAAGGACGATGTCGATGTCGAGCTGACGGAGGACTACACGAAGTTCCCCGCCTCACAGGCCTCCCCCGAAGAGGCACCGGGTCGTTCCCCCTCGCAGCAGAAGGGGACCGTCACCCGGCTCGATACAAGGTGGGAGACTGAAAACGTGGCTGCCCCCGAACAAGACGACGAACCCTCGGTCGCTGACCTCAGCCGCATCGTGACTGTTCACCCGCGCACCTTCAACGAGGCGCGCGTGATCGGCGAGCACTTCCGCGACCAGATCCCGGTCATCGTGAACCTCACCGACATGGACCACACCGATGCCAAGCGCCTCGTCGATTTCTCGGCGGGACTGATCTTCGGCCTTCGTGGCACAATTGAGCGCATCACCAGCAACGTCTTCCTCTTGTCCCCGCGCAACGTGATGGTTGCGGCGGAGGACAAGGAGAGGATCGCTGGAGGGTTCTTCAACCAGTCCTGAGGAGTCGGCTCGGTGGCATTGATCGCGTTGATCGTGTACTACGCGCTGTTCGCGTTCATGATGCTGCTGATGGCTCGGGCGGTACTTTCGTTCGTTCCGCTGCTGGTCCGTGAGTGGCAACCCAAGGGGTTGGTGTTGATCGTCGCGGAGACGGTCTACACGCTCACTGACGCACCATTACGCCTCGTCGGAAGGGTCATCCCGCCGGTTCGGATGGGGGCCGTGTCGGTCGATCTCGGCTTCCTGATTCTCTTCTTCCTTGTCAGCTTCGCAATGCGCGCGGTGGCCGCATTCCTGATGTAAGGGTTGAGACCTTGGTATCCGGAACCCGCCTGGAGTAGCCTGACTAACGGCAGTCCGGAAAATACCGGGCGGTTGGCAGATCGATCAGAGCCCTGAGAGGCAAGAACCACCGAGGTGAACGATGACCCTGACTCTGGACGAGGTTCGCTCGACCCGCTTCCACTTGGCTCGTCGAAACGGCTACGAGCCAGCTGATGTCGACACGTTTGTCGACAAGGTTGAGGTAACGATATCGCAGCTGTACGAGGAGAACGAGACCCTCAAGAAGCAGGTGGATGCGCTTCGCAAGAGCGAGCAGGAGCCCATCTTCGCCGCACCCCAGGGTGGCGGCGCTGTCGATACGAGCGCCATGGAGGCAGAGCTCGGAGCGGCAAAGCGGGCGGCCGAAGAGGCCAACCAACGTGTGGCGGAACTCGCTGCGCGCAACCAAGAGCTCGAAGCACAGTCGGCTGACCTCCGGCAGCAGCTGCACGAGGCCACAGAGGCCCCGCCGCGGTCCGCACCGGACGGGAATCCCGACGCCGCCACCGTGATCGCCGAGCGCATCGTGGTGACGACCAGCGCCGAGGCCAGTCCTGCGGTTGTGCGTTTGGTGCAGCTCGCGACCGAACAAGCCGAACAAGTCGTCGGCGAAGCGCAGATCGAGGCGAGCCGCAAGGTCGAAGAGGCCAACAAGAAGGCCTCTGAGACCCTCACGGATGCTCGGACTCGTGCGGAACGCATGGAATCGGAAGCTCGGGTGAACGCCGAGCAGATCCGCGGCGATGCCCGCGCATCGGCCGATCAGCTGTCCAGCGAGGCGCAAGAGCGGGCGAACCGGCTTGACGGTGAGACCGCCCAGAAGCGGACCGAACTCTTCGCCGCTTTGGAGAAGGAGCGCGACGACCTGCTGGGTCGCGTCGACCACCTGCGAACCTTCGAGGCCACGTTCCGACAGAACGTGACCGGGATCTTGCAGAATCAGCTCGACACACTGACCGGAACGCGGGCTGAGCCGAACGACATTCCCAGCCTCGTCACCGATCCCCGGCCGCGCGGTCACTCGACGACGCCACGCCTGGATGCGCTGCTGGAATCGCAGGAAGCGCAAAACTAAGTCGCTGTATCTGTCGACCGCAGTCGCGATCGATCGTCATTCACCGCCGAACTCAGGTTCGGCGGTGAATGCACGTGTGGGGTGGTACTCTCGCTCGTCATGGATCAGGCACCGAGGAGGGGGAATGACGGCGCGAAGAGTGGTCAGTGAAGAGGCGGTGCTCGGTGATTTTGCCTCCTTCCCTGTGGCTGAGGACGAGGACCCGTGGACGGCCGAGGAAATCGGCGAGGTTCGCGACGAATTGCTCGAGGAGCACCAGCGCATGACTCGTGCGCTCGATGTGGCGCAGGCCGGGCTGCAGGACCTGTTGCAGGACGCCAGCGACGGCGCGGGGCGTGATCCCGCCGACGTGGGTTCGACGAACTTCGAGCGGGACCAGGAGATGTCGCTGGCGGCAAATGCTCGCGAGATGCTCGATCAGATCGACCTGGCGTTGCACCTGATCGACACCGGGCAGTACGGGCGCTGTGAGAGCTGTGGCCGTGCGATCGGCAAGGGGCGGCTTCAAGTCTTCCCGCGAGCTACCATGTGCGTCTCATGCAAGCAGCGAGAGGAACGGCGATAGCCGAGTCGGGCGATTCCAAGCGCGTTGTCCGCGTCATCATGATCGTGGTTGCTCTCACGGTCTATGTCGCGGACCAAGCCACCAAACAACTGGCGCTCACCTATCTGACGCCGGGACAGCCGGTGCCGGTAATCGGCGACCTCCTGCGGTTGCTGCTCGTCTTCAATCCCGGTGCGGCCTTCAGCCTTGGTGAGGGTTTTACCGTGGGTCTCAGCGTGTTCGCGATTCTCGCCTTGTCCTGCGTCGTGTTCGTGATCGCCCCCCGGGTAGCGAATCGGCCGTGGGCGTTCGCCATCGGGCTGATCGCCTGTGGGGTCGGAGGCAATCTCACGGACCGACTCCTGCGCCCTCCGGGCCCACTGCAGGGCTACGTCGTCGACTTTCTCCAGTTGCCGTACTGGCCCATCTTCAACGTGGCAGACATGTGCTTGGTGTTTGGGGCGGGGACAGTTGTCTGGCTGACGGTCGTCCGCCCGCTCCCCATGACCAGTTCCGGTCCCGTCGCAGAGATGGTCGCCGACCAGGGAGACGAGGCGTGAGTTCGGTTCACATGGTCCCCGACGGCCTCGACGGCGAACGGGTCGACGCCGCGGCAGCCCGCATGACGGGTGTCAGCCGGAGCCGCATCGCAGATCTCGCGGACGCGGGAAAGGTCGTCCTCGACGGTGTGGCCGTCGCGAAGTCGGCCCGCGTGAGTGCGGGGAGTCTGCTGGAGATCAGTCTCGACCCCCCGAGATCCGTCACCGTCGTCCCTCGCCAGGTGGCAGGGATCCAGATCGTCCACAGCGACGCCGACATCGTCGTCGTCGACAAACCGGCTGGTGTCGCGACACACCCGAGCCTGGGGTGGGAGGGACCGTCCGTCACCGAACACCTGGCGGCGGCCGGGTTTGGCATTTCCACGTCCGGAGCGCCCGAGCGGCAGGGCGTCGTTCAGCGCCTCGACGTGGGCACGTCGGGTCTCTTGGTGCTCGCCAAGAGTGAATACGCCTACACGGTCCTGAAGCAGGCCTTCCGGGATCGGACGGTCACGAAGGTGTATCACGCCCTGGTTCAGGGGCATCCCGATCCCTTCACCGGCACGATCGAGGCACCGATCGGGCGTCACCCCAGCGCAGAGTGGCGCATGGCCATCGTGGCTGGGGGGCGCCACAGCGTGACGCACTACGAGACGATCGAAGCCTTTCGAGGCGCGACGTTGCTTGAGGTTCATCTCGAGACGGGGCGCACGCATCAGATTCGCGTGCATATGCAGGCCATAGCCCACCCCTGCGTGGGAGATCCCTTGTACGGCGGAGATCCTGTCTTGGCGTCACGGCTGGGGCTTGACCGTCAGTGGCTACACGCCCACCAACTCGGATTCGTCCACCCCGGCTCGGGTGAGCCGGTGAGCTTCACCTCGCAGTACCCGCCCGACCTTGCACATGCGCTCGGCACTATCGCACAGGACTGATTGGCGGCTCGTTCTCGTGGATAGCGCCCTCCGCGTTATTGAGGCGCCGGTAAGGTTCGCGATGTGAGAAGAGCAAAGATCGTCAGCACGCTGGGCCCCGCGACCGACACGTTGGAGGCCGTTCGTGGACTGGTTTCGGCAGGGGTCGACGTGTTCCGGCTCAACATGAGCCACGGAAACCACGAAGACCACGCGAGGAGGCTCGGATTCATCCGTCAGGCGGCCGAGGATTCGGGCCGCGTCATTGGCTGCTTCGCCGATCTCCAGGGCCCGAAGATCCGTCTGGGGAACTTCGAGGACGGACCCCATTACCTCAACGACGGTGACACCTTCACCATCACCACGCGCGACATCCTCGGTACGCAAACCGAGTGCGGAACAACACTGAAGACACTGCCCCATGATGTGCATGTCGGCGACACGATCCTGCTGGATGACGGCAAGGTCGCGCTGCAGGCAACCGAGGTCACCGACACGGACGTGGTGACCCGCGTGACCGTCGGCGGGTACGTCTCCGACCATAAGGGCATCAACCTGCCGGGAGTCGCCGTCAGCGTGCCGGCACTGTCGGAGAAGGACATCGACGACCTGCGGTGGGCGCTGAACGCTGGCGTCGACATGGTCGCATTGTCGTTCGTCCGGTCGGCCGACGACGTGGACGCCGTCCATCGCGTCATGACCGACGAGTGCATCCGGGTTCCGATTATCGCCAAGATCGAGAAGCCACAGGCCCTCGAACACCTGGACGACATCATCGACGCGTTCGACGCGTTCATGGTGGCTCGCGGTGACTTGGGCGTCGAACTGCCGCTCGAGCAAGTTCCGATCGCGCAGAAGCGCATCATCTCGGCGGCCCGGCGGTGGGCGAAGCCCGTCATCGTGGCGACCCAGATGTTGGAGTCGATGATCGACAACCCCCGTCCGACCCGAGCCGAGGCGTCAGACGTCGCCAATGCCATTCTCGACGGGGCGGACGCTGTCATGCTGTCCGGTGAGACTGCCGTCGGCAAGTACCCCGTCGTTACCGTGCTCACAATGGGCAACATCGTGGCGGCGACCGAAGAAGCTGCACTCGGCGACATCGTGCACATCGAATGGGACCCGCACACCCCCGGCGGTGTCATCGCGAAGGCCGCCGCAGAGGTCGCCGACCGGATCGGGGCGAAGTACCTCGTGGCGTTCACCCAATCGGGGGACACCTGTCGGCGCCTGTGTCGGTTGCGTCCCGACATCCCCATGTTGGCGTTCACGCCGGTCGCGAAGGTCAGTCGTCAGTTGGCTCTGAGCTGGGGAGTGCATTCCCGCGTCATTCCGAACTACGAGACGCGCGAGCACATGGAGGCGATGGCGGTGGAGCAGCTTGCCGGTGTTGCGGATCTCTCGAAGGGCGATCGCGTCGTGGTCGTCTCCGGGCGTCCCGGGCCTCGGTCGGGTCAAACCAACAATCTGCATGTGATGCGCATCTAGCCGGTTGTCGTGCCACCGCCTGAGCGGTGTGGCGAGCAGAGATCGTGCCGTGGACCAACCCTGGTCCGCGGCACGATTGCTTTCCTGGTGTCCGATGGGTGGACAGTCAGTGCCGCGGGGCGCCGGTTTTTCGCGTCGACGCCGACTCGTTTGGGTTCGGCAGGGAAGCGCAGGACATTGACGACGACGACTGACCGCCATCGTGTCGGCGGGCCGTGGGCGACGTTTCACCAAGCCACACGGCCCTTCGCTGTGCCGGAGAGGGGAGTCGAACCCCTACGCCCTTGCGGGCAGACGGGTTTGAGCCGTCCGCGTATGCCATTCCGCCACCCCGGCTGGGGCGAAGAAGATTCTGCCATACTTGGACCCCGGGCGCTCGACACATATCGTTCGACGTGTCGGACCGTCACGGTTCGTGCCAAAACCCATCCACCCAGACAGTGAAGTGAGATCGATGACTGACGGAGAGACGACCCCCAGTGCTCGGGTCCTCGTAGCCGAAGATGAGGCTCTCATCAGGCTGGATCTCGTGGAATTGCTGAAGGAGGCTGGCTACGACGTCGTGGGCGAGGCGGGAGACGGCGAACAGGCCATTGCGCTCGCGAGGCAACTGAACCCCGATCTCGTCGTCATGGACGTCAAGATGCCCGTCATGGACGGCATCACGGCCGCAGAGACGATCGCTGAGGAACGGATCGCCCCTATCGTCATGTTGACCGCCTTCAGCCAGCGCGAGTTGGTGGACCGGGCCCGTGAGGCCGGGGCGATGGCGTACGTGGTCAAGCCTTTCGACGCGTCGGACGTGATCCCCGCCATTGAGATCGCGATGGGCCGGTTTGCCGAGATTCAGGCCGTCGAGGCCGAGGTCGCCGACCTCCAGGAGAGCCTTGCCACCCGCAAGGCTGTCGATCAGGCCAAGGGGCTCCTGCAGGAGAGCTTGGACATGACCGAGCCCGAGGCGTTCCGCTGGATTCAAAAGACAGCCATGGACCTCCGCAAGTCCATGCGGGATGTCGCCGAGGGCGTGATTCGCCACTCGAAGGAGTCCGGCGGGAAGAAGTCGTCCTCGCCCTCCTGAAACCGCGCGAGGTCCTCGTGACACTGAGACCCGCTGGGAGCCTGCAGGCATCCAGCGGGTCTCGACACGTCAGAGTGCGTGGTGCCGGCGGTGGAGGCACTGATCTCAGCCATTCGGCGTCGCTATCGCGCGCGTTCGGTGTTGATGCGGTCGGTCGCCGTTCAGTCCTTGAGCCGGTGATCAAACGCGTACAAAAACAAATCGGGGAGGTCCTGGGTCCGGACCCCCCCGACGATGCCCATCGACTCCCCCCGAAATCGACGGACGCAGACAGTCTACGCGGAAACCGTGCGAAATGGCCTGAGAAGACGCTGTTTTGTGCGCGTAACTCGCGCAGAATGCACGCCTCGCTCGCAAAGGCAATTCGTTAGGGGCATTGTGCGGTCCGCCTATCCAGCTGGATCGCCGGACTCCAGTTCGCGGAGGAGATTTTCGTGGGCGGCTTCCGCGAAGGAGCGTTGGCCAGGCAGCGTGAAAAAGACGCCGTCTCGTAGCCGAGAGCGCAGGATCGGTGAGCGCCAAGTCCACCATTCGAGACCCTGCAGGGTCCGTTCCGTGCGGAGGTCGAAGACCGATTCGTCATAGCGTGATGGCGGGGCGGCGAGGATGGCCAAGTCGGCATCCGAGACGGCGCGTCCGCGAACGTCGCCCGGCTCGGGGGCGTGGTCGCGGGTAACGAGAATCAGTCGTGCTACCTCGCCGACGAGCGCGTCTGCTAACCCGGTCGCCGTCAGGCGGGAGGCCGCCAGTTCGCTGGAGCGGGCTTCATCGTCGCCGCCACCGGTGAACACGGCGTCGTGGAACCACAAGGCGAGTCTGGTTACCCGAGTGTCCGCGTCGAGCACCGTTAAGGCCGCCAGGGATTCGAGCAGGTGCCGCGGATCGTGGTACCTCCTGTGCGGTTCGGTCCAGCGAGCCCAAAGCTCATCTCCGAGGGCGCGCTGACCGGGGAGAGTCTCGTCCCAGCGGCTCATCAACTCCGCGCGCAGGAGGGATCGATCGTCCTGCCTGTCGGGTCCGTCGTGGGTCACAGCAGCCCAAGGAGTCCCGTCGCAGCGCCAGCGCACGCGGCGGCGAACATGACGCTCGCGAATGTCCCGATGATGAATGCCTGAGCCGTGGCGGCATCGGGGCTGCGGAGTTCTGGATATCGCGCCAAACCCTTGATGCCCAGCACGATGGCTATTCCTTCGGGAAACCCGCTCATGAGGCACGCAAAGATCGCCAGGCGTTCCATCATTCCGATCCACGCCCCACCGCCAAGGCGTCGCGCCCCGCCTCGCACGGTGTTGGCGGGAGGAGATTCGTCACCATCCATTCTTGTCTGCGTGAAATCGACGAGCAGCAGCAGCCCGCGAATGGCCCAAACGCCCACGAAAACGGCGATGACCCCGAACCCGAACGTGATCGCGGCCCCTTCAACCTGGACGATCTCGATCATCGAGGGTTGTCCGGTGGTCGCGTGGTGGTGAGCTCGCCCAGGAGCCAGGTTGCGAGTTCCTCGCCGGCGGCCGTCACGGACACCGAGGCCGCTCCGGCGCGCTGGCTGGCTGCCGAGGGGGAGATTCCCAGTGCGACGGCAGCGTCCTGGTTGCTCATCCCCTTTGCGAGCAGGTCCGCGACGCCCCAGCCTTCTTGTGTGCGCCGCGTCCAGATCGTCCGCAACGTCCACAGTCCGGATTGCGCGCGCCGGCCAGCATCAGCGACGGTACCCGGTGGGCCCTCCATCGCGAGCTCGGGGGCTACCTCGAGAGCGAACTTCGTGGGCGCACTCTTCGCCCGTTCGATGGCTGTTCTCGCGGCCACGTACACGGGTCCGCGGGCCTGCCTGGTCGACGTGGGCAGGGGATACTCGACGGGTCCGACACCGAGACCGATTCGCCAGACGCGAAGGCGTGACAACTCACGAACCGCCGCGACGATCGCCGCCGGTGATGTCGTGAGCGCTTGGATTTCGTCTCCAGCAGTGCGTTCGAAGCCCAGATGGAAACCAGAGATTGACGCGAGGGCGCTGAGTGCGGCCGGTACGGCGTCGGCGCTCTGCCTGCTGTGGCGCTGGTCCGCTGTGATGGCAAACCACATTAAGGGTGGGTCCTGCATTGACATAGATTAAGTTCGAATCCTGTACTCGAGGGTGGGTGTGGGGGTGTAAGCGGTCCCGCCCGATGGGGTCTAGTACCTGGGACCGTGCGTGGGTGCGTCCTTTCCACCGATCGCTCGATCGGCATCTTGGGCGCCATCCTCACTGGCGTTGGGGTCACCTGGCGGAGATTGTCGGGCGACTCGGCGTAGGGCACACGTCACGCGACCGGTGCAGATGCGGTGTCCGTCGTCGTCGTGAAGGATCACCTCGTACGTGGCCGTGCGGCCTCCGATGAACAAGGCGGTGGCCTCACCGTGGACCCAACCGGACGTGACCGCCCTGTGGTGAGTTGCGTTGATGTCGACACCGAATGCCGCGCCGTCGGGACCCGCCTCGGACACGGCTGCCAGCGACGCGAGCCCTTCGATGAGGACGCAAGACGCGCCGCCGTGCAGCATCCCGAAGATCTGCGTATTGCCCTCCACGGGCATTCGTCCGGTCGTCCGGTGGGGACCGACCTCTTCGATGACGATGCCCATCCGGTTGTCCAGCCGACTGACGGCTTCGGCAATGTACGGCGGAATGCTCACCCTCGACACTGTGCCACGGTGAACCGTGGCTGGGAACAGTCACAGCTCCCGGTTAGAGTCGAGCCCGTGGCTGACGACGCATCGAACCGGATCCTGCTCATCGACGGGCACTCCGTGGCCTACCGCGCGTTCTTCGCACTGCCGTTGGAGAACTTCTCGACGAGCACCGGACAGCACACGAACGCGGTGTACGGGTTCACCTCGATGCTCATCAACCTGTTGCGTGACGAGCAGCCCACTCACGTGGGTGTCGCCTTCGACCGCTCCCGCACGACCTTCCGCACCGCCATGTACGACCAGTACAAGGCCACGCGATCGTCCTCGCCCGAAGGATTCGCCGGCCAGGTAGACCTCATCAAGGAGGTGCTGGACGCGCTGCGCATCGCCCACCTCGACATGGAAGATTTCGAGGCAGACGACATCTTGGGTACCTGGGCTGTCCACGCGGCTCGCGGCGGCGCCGACGTTTTGATCTGCACGGGTGATCGCGACGCCTTTCAGCTCGTGACCGAGGCCGTGACTGTGCTGTATCCGCGCAAGGGCGTGTCGGATCTCGCCAGACTCACGCCCGATGCCGTTGAGGCCAAGTACCTCGTCCGGCCCGCTCGGTACCGTGAACTCGCGGCGCTGGTGGGGGAGAACAGCGACAACCTCCCGGGCGTCCCTGGTGTCGGGCCGAAGACCGCGGCCAAGTGGCTCGGGCAGTACGACGGGCTCGACAACCTGCTGCGGCACGCCGACGACATCCGTGGCAAGGTGGGCGACAGCCTGCGTGAACACTTGGACGATGTCCGCCGCAATGCCGAGATCAACCAACTCGTGACCGACTTGGATTTGACGGTCACCATCGACGACCTGGCACGTCAGCCGTGGGACCGGGAGGCGACGCACACCTTGTTCGATGGGCTGGAGTTCCGTGTTCTGCGCGACCGACTCCTGGAGACGCTTCCACCCGAAGAGGCCGAACCCGAAGGCGGCTTCGATGTCGACGGCGTCCGGCTCGAACCCGGGGACCTCTCGGCGTGGCTGGATCGTCACGCCCAGGGGCTGGTCGGGCTCGACGTCCAGGGCCGCTGGTCTGCTGGGACCGGGGACGTCTCCGGCATCGCTTTGGCCGGGTCCGACGACCAGGCCTGCTGGTTCGACGTCGCCCAGCTCACGCCCGCCGACGACGCGGCTTTGGCGTCGTGGTTGTCCGATGTTGACCGGACCAAGGCCATTCATGACGGGAAGGGTGTACTGCTTGCCCTGTGGGCACGCGGGTGGGACATGCGCGGCGTGGTTTGCGACACGCAACTCGCGGCGTACCTCCTGCGCCCGGACCAGCGCGTTTTCGACCTGGGGGACCTGGCCGTTCGCCATCTCAAGCGCGAACTGCGCCACTCGGCTGCCGACGCGGCGGACTCCGATCAGCTGGCGTTTGATTTCGGCGACGACGACGCCTCAGGGCCTGCGATGCTGCGGGCGCGGGCGGTGATCGATCTCGCAGGGGCCTTGCGCGACGAACTGGCCTCGCGCGGCGAGGACTTGCTGCTGACCGATGTCGAGTTGCCGCTGCAGCGCACGCTCGCGTGGATGGAACGCACCGGAATCGCGGCCGACGTCGAACACCTGGACGTCCTGCGAGGTCAGTTCGACACGGCCGTGCGCGACGCGGAATCGGACGCGTTCGCGGTCCTGGGCAAGGCCATCAACCTGGGTTCGCCCAAGCAATTACAGGCGGTCTTGTTCGATGACTTGAACATGCCCAAGACCCGCAAGACGCGCACGGGGTACACCACGGACGCCGAAGCGCTCGAGCAGTTGTTCGCCAAGACGGAACACCCCTTCCTGGCGCACCTCCTCCGGCATCGAGACGCCATTCGGCTGCGCCAGACCGTGGACGGCCTGCTGAAGTCTGTCGCCGCCGATGGCCGCATTCACACGACCTTTGTGCAGACCATCGCAGCGACCGGCCGACTGTCGAGCACCGACCCGAACCTGCAGAACATTCCGATCCGCACCGACGAGGGTCGCAGGATTCGTGAGGCCTTCGTCGCGGGGGTCGGGTTCGAATCGCTGATGACGGCCGACTACTCACAGATCGAGATGCGCATCATGGCCCACGCCAGTGGTGACGAGGGCCTCATCGAGGCCTTCCGCAGCGGTGAGGACTTTCACACGGTCATGGCCTCGCGGGTCTTCAGCGTGGAACCCGACGCTGTCACCCCCGCTCAGCGAGCCAAGATCAAGGCGATGAACTATGGCTTGGCCTACGGACTGTCGGCCTACGGGCTCAGCCAGCAACTGCGCATCGAGGTCTCTGAGGCGAAGACGCTGATGGCGGAGTACTTCGAGCGCTTCGGTGGGGTGCGCGACTATCTCCAGTCCGTCGTTGCAGCGGCTCGCCGGACTGAGTACACCGAGACGATGCTGGGGCGGCGTCGCTACCTGCCCGATCTC
>RRZU011015366.1_pt1 | contig 17817 bp, 20 predicted proteins | sample 2165561 | NCBI WGS metagenome assembly RRZU01 (sample SAMN10456909, study PRJNA506462) | wastewater metagenome | isolation source: wastewater sludge | place: USA: Moscow, Idaho | reverse complement strand
GCTAAGTCTAGGATAGGTATTGATGCAAACGCGGGCGCGGTAAGATCTTCTAATTGTTGTGCACGATCAACAAAACCTTCAACGGTGGTAGCCAATTCGATTGGTTCGTAAGGAAGTGCATTGGGTCGTTTCATTGGTAAGCATTAAAACACAAAGAAATGAAAACTCAAAACAGGGGTCGCTGTTGTGAAGGAAACAATTAAGTGTAGCTACTTTTTCTTTTCTAATCTCTGTTGAACACAGTATTTTGTTATCTTTTTGATTATATCGTAAGGAATGGGCTGGTCGAGAGGGAACTGAACAGTGCCTTTAGACGTGTTGTAGGGCTTCATATCATCTGCAAACGCGACGATTGCCCCAGAACCAGGGTAGAAGCCAATATGGTGCTCATAGGCGCTGAAATGAACCAAATTACCTTTTAGTGTAAAGGTGGGGATACCGTAACTAATCTTTTCTTTGGCCTCCGGCGCAACTTCGTGGATAGTTTGGCGTATTTTTTGGAGTATTTCTTGAACATTCTCAGGATAGTTACTTATAAACTCGTCGATTGTCTTTATAGCCGTATTCGTAATTTTCATTTATCAACCCAACCTTCTTGCTTGAACACTGCCCAAATAGCCATAGAGTGTCCACGGCCGAGGTCAAACTCGTCCTTCAGAAACGTCACCAGATCTCCGGCCTTCATATCACGCTTGTAGACACCAGCTTTTTCAGCAGCATTCTTCAGTTCTTCTGGTGTCTTGCCAGTTTTTGCCTTGATATTGTCAATATATGCTTGAAACGACATAGTTAAATTATATAGCAAAAGAGCATATGATTTAACGACTCTAAGTATTCATTTTGGAGAGATTTACCTTACGGGAGATGCCGTCATGATCACAGGATTATTGTGAAACGTAGCCGGCGCCTCAATAGAAGTGATTGCGATGGGGTCACCGGCTCCAAGGCACTGTAAGACCCTGCCTCTACCACATGCTATGGCCCAATGCTCAGGGCTGAAAGCCGTTTCTGTTGGCCCATATGCAAAACAAGTTCCAGGTCTGTACAGTTCCAGCTCTTCAGAACTTGTGTTGCTAAATTCCCAAGCATCTGGTTGGTAAACCGGGGTAGTCCGGTCTTGCCTTGCGGATTGATCATATTCGAGCCCCAATAATAGGTGGGCAAAAGAGTAGCAATCGGCTCTTGGGTCTCGCTCTACGGCCTGTAGTGCGAGAGGGTACTTACAGGCCATCTCTCTCGGAAGTTTCACTACTTTTAGATGTCTAGAAGAAACGAATTTTGCTGCACGTCTTGAGCGATCAGAAAGAACCATATCGGTCTCTACCATAGGAGCAGTGGCACTACTCGGAATTGTCTTAAAAGGGAAAGTGACTAGCTCTAGCTTTTTATGCCTAAACATAATCATAATATTCTACACGATATTGTTGACATAAGCAATATATGGTGCTATCATAAGCACAATTCCGAAGGTGGAATAGAGGGTCGTTTGGCAATTTTGTCAGGCGACCTTTTTTATATCTTCGAAAGCGATGTGGGATATATCAATCAACAGGGAGGCTAACAAAATGGCTGGAACCAAAACAGGCGGCAAAGCAGCTGCTTCAACAAACAAAACTAAGTACGGTGCAGATTTTTATGCAAAAATCGGTGCTATGGGCGGCAAAAAGGGTAAAACTGGCGGGTTTTTCGCAAACCGCGAGCTAGCTCGACTTGCAGGCGCTAAGGGCGGACGCATTTCTCGTCGCACTAAGAAAACTGCTTAAGTAAGTTTTCAAACAAAAGTCGCTTCAGAGGTTTTACTCTGGGGCGATTTTTTATTTTCAATTTCTTTTCGCCGATATGGTCGACAAAAACGAGAACTCGATACACTCCATGTCTGACCACAGTTAAAACAACGATAGTTGCGCGAGTCTTGTTGCAGACTGCGAGCAGTGCAGTTTGGGCAGGCACTCCGTTGGTGCAGCCAATCACGATATGTATCCATGCAGTCCTCAATATGGTTGGGGTCTATCTGCTCGTCAAATTTTGCACTAATTTCTTGAGCTTTTTCCCAAGCCTGACTTTCCATCTCTAACAGCTGGAGGTCGGATTTATAATTATGATGACCGAGCAAGGCATGACCAACTTCGTGAAGTAGTGACCAAGCCGAAACGGGGGAGTGCTTTCCGTCATTCTTATAAATAATTGTTCCTATTTTTGGCGACCAACAAAACTCATCACCAGGGCTGAACAAAAGGTCGGGAAAAGCTTTTTGTAGTTTTGAGAGCAAACTATCCATAGCGGGCCTTCAATAGCTCGTAACAACCGTATATGACAGCCTCCTCAGGTCTTTTAGCGACCCGTACAGGGGGTATGGGCACCAAAGGCATCTCGTATTTTTTTAACTGTTTTATCAGGGGTTCCTTGAATTTTGGGAAATTTGCCCCTACACCACCTCCCAGAATAATCACTTCTGGTTGAAGCACGGCGATTAAATCTATCAGCCCTAGAGCAATATCATGGGCAATTACTTTCCATTCGGCTTGGTCAGTAATCTCACTAGCCAGTTTGCCATATCTTTTAAAGATAGCTTTGCCCGAAGCAAAGTCCTGCCATTTTGTTAAGTGACCCTTGTGTTCCAGGAGCATATGCCCGCTCTCGCTATCGGCTAGTTCTGGGTCAATAACACCATCTACGATAAGTCCTGCACTTATTCCTGTACTGATTGTCACGTAAAGTACTTTTCTGTAATCATCCTTGATAAGTATCGCTTCAGATAATGCCGCTAATTTTGAATCGTTTTCTATTAAAACGGGGGTATTCATCAGCTTTTCTAAAAAGCTAGCTAAGTGAACGTTTTTCCAGGGGAGGTTGCCGAATGCTACTCCCACACCGTTTTCTCTGTCTACAACGCCCGGAATTGCCAAGCCAATTGCAGCAAAATCTTTTTCATCGAGTGAGTGGATACCTTCTGTTAACACATCTAAAAATTGACTATAGTTATGAGGCGTTTTCAGCTTGACTGATTGTTTGATTTCGCCATTTTTAGTGAAAACAGCCAACAGAGTTTTTGTAGCACCTACATCTATTCCCAAATACATTTTTCCCCCTGAGTTACCTTCCACATAATCTGGAATAATTGTAGCAGAAAGCATAGCATTCATACTGCTTTACCGAGTAGTGAGCTTTTAAGACTTTCTCGGCCAAGTGGCCGGGGACCTAATCCGCCACAGGCGGGTTAACTCAAAAGTCTACTACTGGGTTTACTTTACAGATGACAACAGATATAATAATCTCCAAGACTGAACGGAAAAATAACCCAAGGGTTACCGCAGTATTGATAAGGAGGCATTTATATAATGTCGAAAGAACTAACAATGGATGAGCTTTTAGCGTCCACAGAAATTAAGGAATTAAAATCTGGAGACGTGATCGAGGGCGTAATCACAGAAGTTAAAAAGAATGAAATATGGGTTGACCTAGGAGCTTATGGCATTGGATTGGTATCGCGTCGAGAAATCGCCGGTGGCCAAACTCTAGAAAAAGGCGCTACCGTCACCGTCAGCATCGTAGAAGCTGATACAGATGACGGCTACGCACTACTTAGTATGCGTAGGGCTGCGAAAGACAAGGGTTGGGACGAATTGCAGCGTTTGCTTGAGGCCCAAGAAATTATCGAGATTTACCCTTACGATGCTAATCGTGGCGGATTATTGATCGAAGTTGAAGGTATTCGGGGATTTTTGCCAGTTTCTCAACTAGCGGCGGGTCATTATCCACGAGTATCAGGGGCGGACAAAGACGAAATTCTCCAGAAATTAAACGCACTTTCTAACAAACCAATGAAAGTCCGCGTTCTGGATGTTAGTAAAAAAGACAATAAATTGATCGTATCAGAGAAAGAAGCCGTTAAAGACGAGCTAAAAGACCGATTCTCCGCACTCAAGGCTGGCGATAGCGTAAAGGGTGTCATTACGGGTGTTATCGACTTCGGCGCATTCGTGAATGTCAATGGCATAGAAGGCCTAATTCACATCAGTGAGATCTCATGGGAACGCGTTGAAGACCCAAGCAAATACCTAAAAGTTGGCCAAGAAGTAGAAGCCAAGATTATTGCTATCGACAAAGATCGACTTTCTCTTAGCCTAAAGCAAATGCAAGAAGACCCATGGTTGCATGAAGTTAAGGCTTTTAAAAAAGGCGATACCGTGGAGGGTAAAATTACCCGCATAACTCCATTTGGTGCCTTTGTGCAGCTGAGCCCATCAGTAGAAGCACTAGTTCACGTATCTGAAATGAGCGATGACGACAGTATTGACCCAGAAAAACTTTTCCAATTAAACGAAGTTAAGAAGTTCAAGATTATTGATGTCGACACAGATGCTCGAAAGATAGCTTTGAGCCTCAAAGACAAGAGTTAGCGACTAGGGAAACCTTAGTCATGCGAACAGGTAACTACAAATAGAAAGGAGGCTAGCGAATGAGTTCAATAATTGAAATCGAAGATAACATCACTGTTGGAGCGCTTGCCGACAAACTTTCTATACCTGTGGTTAAGCTAGTTGCAGAGTTGTTCAAGAACGGGATTATGGCCACTGTTAACGAGCGCATTGACTTTGATACGGCCCAGATAATTGTTGGCGAGCTAAACCTAGAGGTAGAACTGGCCAAAAAACAGACAGAAGAAGTAACGTCATCCAGGATAACTAGAAAACAATCTGGAGATAACGCAGTTTCGCGCCCTCCAGTAGTAGCAGTCATGGGACATGTTGATCACGGCAAGACATCATTACTGGATGCTATCAGGGGTGCTGATGTTGTTGCTGGCGAAGCCGGCGGTATTACTCAGCACATATCGGCTTATCAGATAACTCACAACAAACGCCTGATTACATTCCTAGATACCCCCGGACACGAGGCTTTCGCGGCATTGCGCGAGCACGGTGCTCAATTAACAGATGTGGTTATCATAGTTGTAGCTGCTGACGATGGCATAAAACCCCAGACCATAGAGGCCATTCGTTTTGCCGAAAAAGCTGGCGTGAAGATCATTGTAGCGATTAATAAGATCGATAAACCAGACGCCAACATAAATCACGTAAAACAACAGCTAACAGAGCACAATTTGTTAATCGAAGAGTGGGGCGGCGAGACAGTTGTTTTACCGGTCTCTGCTAAAACAAAAGAAGGTATTCCAGAACTGTTAGACATGGTGCTGCTAGTGGCAGACGTAGAAGAGCTAAAAGCTGACATAGACGTACCTGCGAGAGGGTTAATCATAGAGGCGCATATGGAGCAGGGGCGCGGACCGCTAGGGGTTGCCTTGATTGATGCAGGCGTACTCAAAAAAGGTCAGTTCGTTGTTACGGGTACAACGTATGGCAAAGTAAAAAATTTGGAGAACACCTTACGAATACCAATTGATGATGCTGGCCCGTCAACCCCAGTGGTAATAACAGGTTTCAAAAATTTACCAGAATTTGGTGACGAATTTACCGCTGTGGCGACCGAAAAAGAAGCTAAAAATCTAGTTAACCAGTCAGAGCGAGCTCATAGTAGCGAAACAAAATCAGGCGTTAATACCAGTAGCGAACTAATGCGCAAAATTAACCGCGACATCAACGTCCGCGAACTGCCAGTTCTGATAAAGGCGGATGTTAAGGGTTCACTTACCTCTGTAATTGATAGCCTTAAAACCCTAGATAATGAAGAAGTCGCGATCCGAGTAGTAGGTTCTGGTGTAGGTGCGATTAATGAGAATGATGCACATATGGCCCATACTAGTGGTGCAATTATTTATGGATTTAATGTGGATATGACTACTGCAGTCAAAAGACAAATCGCCAGAGATAAAGTCCCAACAAAACTGTATAAGATAATCTACGAACTGATAGAGGATGCCAAGCAAGAACTGAGCAAACTCCTAGCACCTGAAATAGTCGAAAAAGAGCTTGGGCGTCTGATAGTAAAGGGCATATTCAAGACTACCAAAACTGAAATTATATGTGGTGGAGAAGTGACTAAGGGCAAGCTATCAATGCCAGCATTACTAAGAATTTCCAGGGGTGATACAGTGCTCGGTGAGGCCGAACTAACGGCTCTCAAAAAAGGCCCTCAAGAAGTAAAAGATGTTGTGACCGGTGAAATGTGTGGTTTGCAGATAAAGACAGCTTCAAAACTAGAGCTTGAAGAAGGTGATCGCATCGAGGCGTTCACCCGCGAAGAAGTAATACGCACGCTATAAGGGTAGGCAAACTATGGAAGGCAGTCCAAAACCACAAGAGACCACCAAAAAAGGTGAAGAAGATAAAAGCCCAGAAAATCCGCTGGATTTTAGCGAGCAGTCAAGTCGCGTGGCTGATAAAATGCGTGATCTGTTTGATAGACTACGTGGTGACGACAAGGGTTCGGAAGAACATGACGACGACAAGCCAGAAAAAAAGAAAAAATCACGCATAAAAAATGCCTTCTCAAAGATTTTCCCCTCTATTGCATCGATAGAGAACAGCGAAGATGCTCCCGGGGCAGCTTCAGAGCATGTGCCATTTTTATTCCCGGGTATAGAATTGGGCTCAACCAGAGAGAAAGCCCTGTCAGACCAGCTCCCAGATACAGAACCTCCAATACAGGGAGCAGAGACCGTTCCTGCTGATGCTGTCAATAGTTTAGAAGCTTCGTCTTCAGACACTACCAACTCTGAAATCGTAGAGGCGATCAACCCAATCGAAGCATTATCAACCCCGGAAGATGAAGATGATGATAGTGATTCAACCTCTGTAAAACATGTTAAAGCTACTGCGAATACGCCACTAGCTGCCCCAGTTAGCACTCGCCACCAACAACTAATAAACAACCCTATAGCCCCTAATAATCCCCAGCCAAACCCAAACGCCGTGCCTACACCCACTACGCCAGCATCATACGAGACGGTTTATCCACGGTATGCCACTAGGCGTGAAGCAGCCGCTTATTCCTTGCTGGCATTTGCTGGTGCTGAGAGAATAGATCACCACCGTGACAAAAAACGAAAAGCAGACATCAGGGATCTAGAAAAAAAAGGCAAAGAACAGGTTAAACACCAGGAAAAACTTCAGGAAAACCAACAGGATCTAGAGAGGGAAGCACATAAGCGTCAGGCCGAGCGAATGCGATCAACAGTGAATAACGTAGAGAAAAAGCCAGAAGTTGTCGATAGCCCCGTTGCTGCTCGCACGGAAAGGGAAATCGTACCCGAGAAAACGGTTTTATCAGAAAAGGCTCCTGAACGGAAGCCCGAGAAAAACACCCCTCCAACAGATGTGATTTCTAAAACCACAAAAGCAGAACAGCAAACGAGTGCCGAAATGGACTCAAGACTTGTTTTAGAACAAACAGCCGCCGCTGCTGAACGTGGCATTGCTGTGGAAACGTATTATGAGCGACGGCACGAAGCAAAAGACGACCAGTCATCGATACCAGGCCCATATGTTGGTTCTAGCCACTCTAGCGATTCAATATCTAACATTTCTAGCCTGCATTCGGATACTGGCCAATCCGCTACATCTAATGACCAAATACCTTCTCATAACATGGCCAAAGAGTCCGTTAAATCAGGCGATAAAGGCTACAAAAAAGCTGTCATATCTGGGTTCGCCACCGCAGTTGTGATACTAGGAGTAATTCTAGCAGTCGCTGTCCTGGCATCGTAAAAAAACGGATTTGTATTTAAACAGAAAATGTGTAAAAAAGCCTTGTAAAACATAAGCTTTTATGCTATTATGTATTTGTTATAAACAAAAACTAAATTCATTTTAACTATAAAGGAATTAAATCAATCATGAGCTCAGAAACCCACGGATCAGTAATCGACCCAGCAGAGGCCCAAGCACAAGTAGACGTTTTTTTAGCACAGACTGAACAGAGGGCAATAGATGCTGGCCTTGAAGCTGGTGGTATATTTGCTCCAGATGTAGCAGGCGCCGGCTCTGGAACCGATCATACTGCATCACCAGATCTATACGCTACAGTATCTGCAGATAATGACGATTTAGGCAATGATCTAGCAGAAGGTGCAAGAAGGCGAAAAGCCGCCAGAGCTGCTGCTGCTGCTGCTGCTGAAGCAGCAGTAAACAGAGATGGCGACGAAGATGACGCTTTTGAACCTGTTGAACAGTCAGCAGCCACTCCAGATGTAGTAGTCGGACAAGTCAAAGAGCGTTTTGGATATAGAAAAGAACTTGACGGTGAATTTGGAGGCTATACAGAGGAACAATGGGATGAACTTTCAGCCGATGCTCAATACGAGGCAAGGATTGCAGCTATTAATGCATCAAGACGGGCCACTCAAGCAGAACTTGAAGCCAGCGCCGGGGGATCAGATCAAGCCACAGGTGACCCAGTAGGACCTGATTTAGAAAAAGATCGGCGAGTTATTGCAGGCAGGGAAAGCTTAAGGGCATCTACTGGCTCTACAAAGGATGTTAGGACACAAGAGCGTTCAGCAGGTACAGTAGCAGTGTTCGACGAATTTGGCCAACCAAATTTTGAAAGTCCTCCTGTTGATCGTAGAGATCTACGCCCAATTAGCCATGTTTTGAGAGACGCCGTAAGGGCTGCAAATCGTAGAAGAAAAGCAGCAGCCACAGAAAGAGCTAATAATTCTCGCGCACCACAAGAAACAGGCGCAGACAGAACAATTCCTTATGACGCAGATTTAGGAGCTAATCCAGAACCTGTTACTAATACATCAAAAGTAAGCATGAGAGAACGTGCCAGTAGGATTTTTGTTGCAGCTGGGGAAGGCTTGCAGAGGCTACGAGAAAAAGGCCCAACAGAATTAATCAGAAATGGCTGGGCAAGAGCAGGTGTTATATCTAATAATGCCCTTAACTCAACGGCTGAAAGAGCTAGAAGTATGCGATCCGGTGGAAGAGAAGTTCGTAGAGATAATTCCGAACATGGAAACCGGGCAAGAATTATACTGGGCGCAGCTATAGGTGCGGTACTAGTTGGCGGAGCTGTATATATTGCAAAACATGGAGTCGAGAGTCCAGTGCACCTTCCTGATATGGGCGATGCTCTACACCCACGAGTTGGCCGCGGCGGTAATAATCATGTCGTTGGCGAGGCGATGAGTAGAAGAAGCGGCTCAAACCTGCACAGGCTCCAGGAATTAACTCCAGGCCAGACACGCCATTTGAGCACGGAGCAACTTAATGACTTACAGAATATGACACAGCAACAAGTCGAGGCTTTGAAGACCCCTGAATTTGCCCGGCTTGTAGCTCGTAGTGAAAAGCTCAACCAGTTCGTAAGGGATATTCACCCTAACTGGCCAAATGCTAGAGTTAATGAACAGGCGCAGAGATTGTTAATCGATGAGTTAGAGCGCGCTTCTTCTAGTGCTAGTTAAGCAGTTAAAACCTGACGAATGAACCGAAACTTGTTACAATAAAAATATAAAAAGGAACACACCAAATGTTTAAACTAGATGACAACTTACTGAGAGAACTAGGCCTGGGCGCATTGCCACCCCAAGAAAAGAACCGAATGCTGGCTCATATATACGAGACTCTAGAGATGCGTGTAGGTATGCGTCTAGCCGAAGGCATGAGTGATCAACAGCTAAACGAGTTCGAACAGTTAATGCCACTACAAACAGATACAGACGAAGCTAAAAAGCAAAAAGAACAAGCCGCACTTAAATGGCTGGAAACGAACTTCCCGAACTACAAGCAGGTTGTTGCCGACGAGCTAGAGAAGCTAAAGGCTGAAATCAAGGCCTCAGCAGAACAAATTGTTGCTGCATCACAGCAGCCACCAGAATCCGTACCACCTCAGGCAGCGTAGTTTTTGCTACAACAGATTTTTATGACCAGCAAGAAATTCTTTGCTGGTCATTTCATTTTTACCGGCAGGTTTAAGCTTATTTATGCACAAAGATCCATTGCCTGTGGCTACCATAACTATACCGGATTCTGGAACGGCTTCGATACTTCCAGGCCTAGCACCCTGAGAAACTGTTGGGACAGAATAGGCATCGGTAACAATAATGTCTTTGCCCGCTATTGTTGTTCGGCTTTTGGGCCAGTCGATAAAGGCTCTGATTTCACGTTCAATATCAACTGCTGACTTATTCCAGTCAATTACACCGTCTTGCTTTGTTAGTTTACGAGAATAAGATGTTTTTCTCCCTGTTACTGATTGGGGTGATGGCCGGGCGCCGTCTATATATCTTGGAATTTCATTTATTAACATCTGATTACTAAAGTTTATGAGATGTTCTGTGAGCTTAGGGGTGGTTATTTTTGCTGGTAATTCGAATTCTCCAAATGAAAGCAAAGGTCCCTCATCCATTTTCTCGACCAGCAACATTAGACTAACCCCAGTACTTTTTTGGCCTGACAGTATAGAAAAGGTTATTGGGTCTGCACCACGCCACTCAGGCAATACTGAGAAGTGGCTGTTAATAATACCTAGAGGAAAATAATCTATGACGTCCTGAGCAACTATAATCCCAAAATCTATAAGTACTCCGAGATTCGAACTGAAGGGTTTTTTAGCAACCAAATGCGACAACTCTGCTTTGTTGCTAACGGTATAAATGGGTAAATTTAGTTTCTTGGCTGAATCCAAAACGGGGAAGGAGTCTTTGTGGTGATCTGGCTTTGGTTTGGTGACTACTGCTTCAATATCAAAATTACGTGCCAGTAATTCCAAAGATTTAGCAGCGACTGGGCCACTGCCAAAAAACACTACACTCGGTTGGTTACCAGAGAGTTTTGCTGTCTTTGACATCTTTTTCATAATCTAATTCTGTTAATTTTCCGTCGTCGCCAAGTTTAAAAAATGCTTCTGGGTTATGCTTGATGTGATCAATAAATACAGTTCCTTTTGTATGATCGATCTCGTGCTGCATTACGCGTGCCAAGAAGCCATTCACCGTTACACGAAATTCTTTCCCATCTAGCCCCAGTGCTTTGACCTTGACTTTGTCATATCGGGGTACCAGTCCGTAGACGTCTTTTATGCTAAGGCAGCCTTCGTAATCTTCTACCAAATCGCCCTCGAGCTTAGTGATCTCGGGGTTTATGAATACCTTGAATCGATGATTTTCTTTATCGTCAATATTCTCTCTAACAATGACTATTTTTAGCATTACATCAATCTGTACGGCTGCTAGTGCAACCCCAACTTCGTGCTTACGGCTATTTTCCCAGTCAATTGTCGCGGACTGCATGTCCAGGATTATTTTTCTTATGTCCTCAGTTATCAACCCGACTTTAGTAGATTTTTGTCGTAGATGATCGTTGGGCAATGTAATTATATCTTCTTTTGTAGCCATCCAGGGACAAGTATACCGTATCTGTTAAATACTAAGAAATTATAGCAAGTTAGAAGGGTCAATATTATGCCGCCATCCTGATGGCAGATCATGAATGATGGCGATTAGATCCTGCCTGTTTTTTGATTTTACTATGACTTGCCATTGATATTTACCAGATACTTTTTCGTGAAATCGGGGAGATGGACCCAAAACAACTAACTTTGGCATTTTGGCGTTTATTTTTGTCTTCAGTGATTCGCAGGCGGTCTGAGCTGTTTTTTGTTGTGCACGTTCCGTTGTGAGTTGCAACAAGTATGTAAATGGTGGGAAATCGTATTTTTTGCGCTCTGCAATCTGGCTCTGGTAAAAGTTATCCCAGTCATCAGACATAATATTTTTGAGTACACTCCCATCGGGATGATAAGTCTGTATTATGACCTTGCTTGGTTTTGATGTTCGCCCAACACGTCCGATTACCTGACGGAGCAACTGATAAGTCTGCTCATCTGCGGTGTAGTCTGGCAGATAGGTCCCGCTATCTGCTTGGGGTATAGCTACTAATGTGAGATTTGGTATATCTAAACCTTTTGCCAGAACCTGTGTGCCGATAATAATGTCCACTTTTCCTTTGATTATCGACTCGTAATTTTTGTCTAGCTTTTCATCTGTCTTATTATCACTGTCAAAACGTTGAATACGTGCGCCAGGGAATAGTCTAGTTAGCTCGGTTTCTAATGACTTTGTCCCGCGTTTTTTGTATGAAATATCTGATGAGCCACAATCTGGGCATGCTGTAGCAATATCGGATTTACGTCCACAGACATGACATCGAAGATGAAAAGTATCGCCGTGATAGGTGAGAGGAGTGTCGCACTCAGGGCATGATGCATGCCATCCACATGATGCGCATGAAACTAGCCTAGCGGTACCCCGCCTATTCAAAAACACAAGTGATTGTTCGCCTCTATTGAGGTTTGCCTCAATGGAGGCGATTATGTTATCAGAGAAAACACTAGATTTAGTGAAATGCTCGCGTTTTTTAATATCAATTACTGAAACTTCGGGTTTTTTTACCTTTACGTTTATTGGACTATCTAATCTGACTATAGGTACTTTATTATTATTCAGGTACCAGTAGTCTGCCAATCTTGGAGTGGCTGTCCCGTATACGCATTTAATGTTGGCGATAGCTGCAAGTTTGGCAGTAACACGGGTTGCTTCGTAGTAGGGCGATTGATCTTGCTTGTAGCCATTATCGTGGGATTCATCTACAACAATAAGACCAAGATTTTGCACCGGGCTGAAAATTGCTGAACGTGGACCTACTACCAATAGTGCATTTTTCGATAAGGCAATGGTTGCCCAGACTTTGTCACGAGTTGATCTTGTCATCCCGGAATGCATGGTCTGCACTCTACCTGGAAATTGCTCTGAAAATGTATTTACTAGTTGGGGCGATAAGCCGATTTCTGGAGTTAGTACTATGGCCGATCGTCCTCTTATTAGAGTCTCTCTAGCGAGCTCCAGATAGACCCTAGTTTTTCCTGTGCCTGTTTCACCGTGAATGAGAGCTGTGGAACTGGATGATTTGTTTATTGCTCTGATCGCAGAATCTTGTTGCGGTGTCAGTGGCAATAATTCTTTGTTTATCGTTGACATTAATCTATCTGGATTATCAATTTCGTATATTCTAGCTGGAAGGAAAAGTTGAATAATCGAACTTAGCTGAGATGGGTAATACTGTTTAATCCATGAGATTAATTCTAGTGAATGCTTTGGAAGTTTTATTTCGTGGAAAACATCACCTATGTTTTTTGTCCGAATATTTTTTGGCTCATTTACTTTTCGTATTATTACTCCTAGGCTAGACTCTGAGCGGAGAGGTACGGAAACGATAGTGCCTATTTCTATCTCGATTTCAGAGGAATATGTTAGAGGCATTTTGCCATGATATTTGGATGATCGTACCCCGACCTCGTAGAAGTTCATAAGATCATTATATGTTTAATATTACATATATTGAAAAATACAACAGAATGGGTATACTGAGATATAGAACTTCGTTGTTCTAATAACAATAGAGCTTATGTTAGACGTATTTATTACATCCAGAGTGAGGCGCAAAATAATAGTGGTATATGCAAAGTACCCTGATTTTAAGACGCATGTGCGCGGACTGGCGAAACTTATCAAAGAAGATGCCGGAAATATTCAGCGTGAGTTAAAACGATTAGAGAAAATTGGATTTTTGATATCTGAAAAACAAGGTAACACTAAAGTTTATTACACCAATAAACACTTTGTTATTTTTAAAGAATTGCAAAGTATCGTGTTAAAGTCACAACGCACAACACAGAAGAGACAACAATAGCAAGAATATACGGCTCTAACACCTTGCAAAATTAGAAAACGTATCGTAGAATAGACAAAGTAATGATTCAAGTAACAAGAAAAGACGCAAAAGAACCACTAGAAAGCATGCTGCGACGATTTACGCGTCGTGTTCAGCAATCTAGCGTTGTTGCTATTGTGAGACAAAACCAATACTTTGAAAAACCGATCAGCAAAAGAGAGCGTCGCCAGCGAGCTATTGTTAGAAAAGAACGCAAAAGCATTAAGACACAAAGTTTTAGTACAGCCCCAACAAATAAAAGATGAGCATTAAAGACGACATTAACGGCGATCTAAAAAAAGCTCTTCTCTCAAATGATAAACAGACCGCTACAACTTTGCGCGGTCTTAAAAGCATAATTCTGGATGTCGAGATATCTGAAGGCAAACGTGACACTGGTTTGTCAGAGGAAGAAGTTATCAAGGTACTGGTTAAGGCTGAGAAGCAACGTAAAGAAAGTGCCTCTATGTACGACCAGGCAGGGGAGACAGAGCGGGCGGCTGCTGAGCGTCAAGAAATAGGAATTATCAGACGATATTTACCCGAAGAAGTATCTGAAGAGAAAATTAACAGTCTTATAGATGACGTCATTGCTAGCACTCCTGATGTTTCGTTACAATCCATGGGAATGATTATTGGAAAAGTAAAAAATGTTGCCGGTCCGACTGCTGATGGTGGCCTGATAGCAAAACTCGTAAAAGATAGGCTAGGTTCCAAGTGATTATATTTATGGGTGTAGCAGGCTCTGGGAAGAGTGTTCAGGGGAAAATGTTGGCTGATGAGTTAGGACTGCCCTGGTTGTCGACTGGAGAATTTTTGAGAATGTTAATTTCTGGAGAACGCCGTAAAGACATGTTGGATGGCAAGTTGCTCGAAGATCAAGAAATTATTGCTCTAGTACAAAAGATATTAACGGTAGTCGATGTTAAAGCTGATTTTGTGTTAGATGGATTCCCTAGAACCGTCGCACAAGCCGACTGGCTTCTTTCGCAAGTAAAACATGGGCAACTTAGCATATCGGCAGTTATCCATTTGAAAGCAGAACCAGAACTGGTGAGAAAGAGATTATTAGAACGAGGTCGTCAGGATGACACGGATGAAGCGATAAAGGAACGGTTCGATGAGTACCAACAATCAGCAGTTCCAATTTTGAAACACTTCGAGAAAGCAAAAATCCCAATTTGTACTGTAGATGCTGGGCAGAGCATGGAAAAAGTTCATTCGCAAATTCTAAAAGCTGTAAAAGTAAGATAATTTTGTCGTGATAACCAAGGTTAAAACTGCCGATGAAATAGCCGCAATGCGTGAGGGAGGCAAAATGCTAGCCACAGTACTAGGGGTTTTGCGGGATAAAATTGCAGTAGGCATGACCAGTGCTGATTTGTCAGCAATAGCGAAGTCGGAACTGAATAAATTGGGGGGTAAGCCGGCCTTTTTGGGCTATGGTGGTTTTCCGGATGTTCTATGTGTTTCTATCAACGAGGAAGTTGTGCATGGTATACCAACAAAAGAGCGAATAATTCAAGAAGGCGACATTGTCAGCCTTGATTTCGGTGTACTACATAAAAACTTGATAACGGATGCTGCAATATCAGTTATTGTAGGAAATGTTAAAGACCCTAGAGATATTGAACTGGTTAACGCAACCAAAAAGTCACTAGAAGCTGGACTTGGAACGATAAAAAATGGAACACCAATTGGCACAATTGGCAGCGCCGTTCAGGGGGTTCTTGAGAAATCTAGATTAGGAATCGTTCAAGAATTTGTTGGGCATGGAGTAGGCCATCAGTTACACGAGGAGCCGGGGATCCCCAATTATGGCTTTCGAGGGGAGGGATTTGTGTTGCGTAGTGGAATGACTATCGCTGTTGAGCCTATGGCTACATTAGGAGATGCATCAGTGTTCATCGCAGATGATGGGTGGACGGTGATTACAAGAGATAGAAAAAGAAGTGCACATTTTGAACATTCTGTTTTAGTCACTGATGATGGATTTAAAATTTTAACAGAGATATAACAGGCACCATGACTACAGTCTTGCCCTAGGGTTAGGGTAAGCGGTATACTGCCATTATGCGCGAACAAGAAACCCAACATTATGTTGGTCTTGATATTGGTACAGCAACCGTTCGATGTGTTGTAGGTACTGCTGACCCTACGGATCCTACAAAGCCTGCGATTATTGGTCATGGTAGCTCGCCAAACCGTGGTATGCGCAAAGGCGTAATTGCCCACGTGGAAGATGTCGTGGAGGCGGTGAGCAAGGCAGTCAATGAAGCAGAGCGTGTGTCTGGTTTCCCGGTTAAGACTGCCACAGTTAATATAAATGGCCATCACGTTAGTGGAATTAACTCAAAGGGTGTTATTGCAATAAGTACGGCAAACAGGGAAATCACTCAAGAAGATAGGCTCCGAGTGGAAGAAGCCGCCACTATTGTTAGCCTTCCGCCCAACAGAGAAATTATTCAAGTTTTTGCAAAAAACTATAGAATTGATGGTCAGGATAACATCAAGGATCCGGTAGGAATGCATGGGGTTCGTTTAGAGGTGGATACACATATAGTTACTGCCGCCACCCCCAATGTTAATGCAGTTTACTCTGTTTTAGAGAAGACAAATATCAACCCCTCGCACAAAACTGTATCAAGTCTGGCTGCCGCCGAAGCTGTTTTGACACGTCAGCAAAAAGAAGCAGGGACTTTAATGATAGATATAGGTGCAGGAACAACCAATATGGTTGTTATCGAAGACGGAGAAGTACAATATGTTGGTGTTTTACCAGTTGGCGGCATACATTTAACGAACGATTTAGCTATTGGATTAAAAACCGATCTAGACGTTGCTGAAAAGGTTAAATTGGAACACGCTTTTTTAGGGACCCCAAGGACAAAGACAAGTACTGTAAAAATTAACTCAGGAAAAGATTCACACCTTTTTGCTACCGATGATATAGCAATGATTACCGAGGCTAGAATGGACGAAATATTCGAGTTAATAGAGAAGGAAATGAAACGAATACATAAGTCTCGTAGGCTCCCAGGAGGTGTTGTTCTGGTGGGCGGAGTTGCTAAATTGCCAGGTATCGCCGAATTTGCGACCGATAAACTTCAGTTGGCAGCGCGAGTTGGGACTCTGAAATCCGTTGGAGGACTTGTCGATACGGTTAAAGACGTAACATATATGACCTCCATCGGGCTAATGTTGCTCGATATGTTATTGATGCCACAGAATAATTTGAGCCACAATACTGGAACTCCGAACGATAAAGTGTTTGGGGCGGTCGAGGGCATTTGGCAGCGAATCAAAAATAAAATATCTTCATAAGCACGAAATACCTACTAAAAATGTGTTCAGCAAAAAGTATTGTGTTTTTTTATGATACATTGCAGTTGTTCAGCACCTAGCGTATACTTTCACCAGTATTATTTGACGCATATAAGAGGAGTAATTTGATGCCACAAGTCGCACCAGCAGTAGAAACATTCGCATCTATTAAGGTAGTAGGGGTTGGGGGTGCCGGTGGTGCTGCAATTAACCGGATGATTGATTCCGGGGTTGATGGCGTTGAATTCATAGCTATTAATACTGATTCACAAGCTCTACATCATTCAAAAGCACAGAAAAAGTTACACATAGGCAAGGAAGAGACCAAAGGACTAGGAGCGGGCGCAAACCCAAGTACTGGCCAGAAGGCTGCTAAAGAGTCTATTGAAGAGATTAGGGACGCTTTGCAAGGGGCAGATATGGTATTCGTAACTATTGGTGCCGGCGGTGGTACAGGTAGTGGAGCTGGCCATGTTGTTGCCCAAGTAGCGAAAGATTCAGGAGCACTAGTTGTAGGATTTGCTACAAAGCCATTTGCGTTTGAGGGTGAGAAACGACGGTTGAACGCAGAAGTAGCCATAAATAATTTGCGCGAAACAGTCGACACCCTGATAACTATTCCTAACGATAGGTTATTACAGACTATCGATCGTCAAACTCCACTACTTGAAGCGTTCAAGGTGGCCGATGACGTACTAAGGCAGGGAGTCCAGGGAATTTCTGACCTAATAACTGTTCATGGTCTTATAAATTTAGACTTTGCTGATGTAAAGACAATTATGAGTGATGCTGGCTCTGCTTTAATGGGTATAGGGCG
>RRZU013450684.1_pt1 | contig 17823 bp, 16 predicted proteins | sample 2165561 | NCBI WGS metagenome assembly RRZU01 (sample SAMN10456909, study PRJNA506462) | wastewater metagenome | isolation source: wastewater sludge | place: USA: Moscow, Idaho | reverse complement strand
GGTAGGGTGGGACACCTGAAAGGTGCTCCTTCCAGCGGATGGCTACGGGTCTCAACACCTCGTATCATCCCAGGCCAGGAGCACCTTTCGCCATTCATTCCGCCGGTCGAGACCACACCCCCGTGAAATCTCGAGGTTAGGACGGAGTTGGAAGCGCCAAGCCGCTCCCAAGCAACGAGATTCCTCGAACAGCTCGCTGACCGTCTCGGCGGCGACCTCGGCTTTGCGCCACGTACCCTGGCGGACAAGTTGTCCGGTGCGAGTTTCGCCGAACTTGAGGAGTTCGCTCTCGATGTCCGCCGACGGGCTGTCCTGGAACTCCCGGATGGGAACCTACGACGGATTGTTCAGGAACGGCTTGAACACCGCCGAGGACAGGCCGCGGGGTGACAGTCGAGCGCAGGTCGCTCCTTGCGTTCGGACCGCCAATCGCCAGCGCGCGACCAACCCAGACGCCGCGAGACCTCCCGCGCCTATCCAAGCCCGGAGCGGGACGACAAGGCGAGCGACTCACGCCGCAGTTCAAGGACCTGACAGACGCCTTCGCCGCTGAGCGTGCGCGTCTGAGCGCCGACACTCCCGACGAGATCGACCCTGCGCTCGTTGTGGTTTTCGACCTCGCGGGCAGCGTCAAAGACTTCCGCAACGCGATCGACCGCGTCGAAGGGTTGGAGTTCCTGTCCGAGCTCCTCGGTGACCGCTCCGACCCCGACGACGACTTCCACATGACCGAACGCACCGTCGGGCGGGCGGAGAAGCGCGTCGGGCACTCGTTGTACCTGGTCATGTCGAACTCGAAGGCCATCGACGAACTACTTCGACTCTTCGCACTGTGGCAGACGGACCCGTCTGCCTCCTTCGAGCATGGTCTCGGTAAGTTCAAGACCGCGTTCGAGCAGCTCACAGCGATTCGTCGGTGGGGTGCTGAAGACCGAATCCGCGAGACCGGTCTTCGAGAGCGATGGGAAGAGACTCTCAGCATGATCGGGCAGTCCGTCAGTGCGGTGCTCGTCGAAGTCGAGCTGTGGCACCGCCGACAGCCTGACCAGCGGGCCGCTGCCGAGGCACATGTTGAGCAGATCATCACCTCAAGTGGTGGCCGCGTCCTGGACCGCTCGCAGATTGCAGAGATTTAGTATCATGCGCTGCTGGTCGAGCTCCCGATCCAACAAGTTCAATCCGTGCTGGCCAACGGAGCCGAGGCGATACGCCTCCTCACGACCGACGAAGTCATGTTCGTGAGTCCGTTCACCGCGATGAGCGTCTCTCCAACCACGCTTGAGCCAGAAGCGCAAACGCACCTTGCGGTCGCCGAGCGGATCGAAGGCAAGCCCCGAGTAGCGTTGCTCGACGGATTGCCGTTCGCGAACCACGTTGCGCTCCAGGGGCGACTCTCGATCGATGATCCCGACGGCCTGGGCGAGAGCTATCCGGTCGCCGCCCGCCACCACGGAACCGCGATGGCATCGCTCATCGTCCATGGCGACCTTACCGAGGGCGGGCAACCACTCGACCGCCCCCTCTATGTGCGCCCGATACTCCGACCACATGAGTTCATCGCAGGGCATGAGCAGGTGTTACCGGACCGCCTTCTCACTGATCTGTTGCATCGTGCGATCAGACGGATCGTCGTCGGCGATGGAAACCAATCGGCCGCAGCACCGAGCGTCCGGATCGTGAACTTGTCAATCGGAGCGCACGCGCGAGCTCTGACACGAAGGATGAGCCCCGTCGGTCGGCTGCTGGACTGGCTCGCGCATTCTTACAATCTCCTGTTCGTCGTCAGCGCAGGCAACCACACAGATGAGTTCTCGATCCCCGCCGAGGCTGCAACAGACACGGACCCGGCTCGTCTTGCGGCGACGCGAGTCGTCTTCGAGTCCGCACTGCTGCGCGGCATCCTTCCGCCGGGTGATGCCTTGAACGCACTCACCATTGGCGCCACCCACTCTGATGCGCTTGGAGAGATCGCGGTGCCCGACACCGTCTGGGATATTACCGAGCCGGACGCCCCTGCGCTCTACGGAGCGGTTGGGCCTGGCGTTGATCGTTCAATCAAGCCGGACATCCATCACAACGGCGGCCGTGCGCTCTACACGCGCCCAGTCGTCCTGCCCGGTCAAACGGAAGCCTCGATCAGTTTGGCTCGCAGCGCAGCGACCGGACCAGGGTTGCAGGTAGCAGCCCCCGGACGAGGCGGAGCAACCAACAGCACGGTGTTTACACACGGCACCAGCAACGCGACCGCCCTCATCACGCGCGAAGCCAGCAGAGTTTTCGACATTCTCGAAGCGGAGAATCCCGACTCCGCAGATGCACCGCTCCCGGACCCTCAATACCATCCACTCCTCGTCCGTGCGCTCCTCGCCCACGCGAGCAGTTGGGGCACATGGGAGGCGAGTCTTCGCCGCGACCTCGGCCTCAGCGGCCAAGATGTTCGACGCCAATTGACCGCTCTACTTGGGTATGGCCGGCTCGACGTGAGCCGACTCGCCGCAGCCGCGACCAACCGTGCCGTGCTGGTCGCAGGCGGACACATCGCGCGAAACGAGCGGCACACATACGAATTTCCGTTGCCGCCCTCCCTCCGCGCGAAGGCAGAGTGGCACCGCTTCACGATCACGCTCGCATTCACGGCGCCCACGGTTGGCCAACTCACGCGGTACCGCAGCACGAAGGTCTACTTCAGCACACCCGACATGAGCCTCGCGGGAGGCGAGCGTTCCGATGCAGAGCACAATGCGGTTCGGAGAGGAAGTCTTCAGCACGAGATTGTGCAGGGCTCTCGCGCTATGTCCTTCGTTGATGGAGACAGCTTCCCGATTCATGTCGAGTGCATGGACGACGCCCAGCGACTCCGTGCAGGCGACACGATCCGATACGCGCTGGTTGTCTCTGCCGAGACCGCGGAGCAGACCTCCAACACCATCCACGAAGAGGTCCGTGACAGGCTGCGCGCACGCGCGCGTGTCCAGGGCCGTATTCGGCCATAGACCCCTCTTCCTACCAGCGTCTGGCTCGACCACTGGTGCTGGCCGCTGGGCCAGTGAACGTCAAGCAGTCTCCTGCGCATCGTGCTCAGGTGGATGGATCAACTGCAAGTTCGAGACACCACCCTGGTTCACGCAGTCCTGAGCGAGGTCATGAACGTGCCAGTAGAAGTCCAAGTCCGACTCGGCGGCGTTCACAGTGAACTCGACCGGCGTGTACCGGTGAAGTGGGACTGACGTTCCGTCGTAGTGATAGCCGAAGTTGTTAATCGTTGAGATGGCCAGTGGCTGATCCCCGGTGAAGTCGATTCCAACGCGGATGTCGTACTCGCCGCCGCTTGTCGATTCGGCTGTCCTGCGCACGAGCGCCATCAGGTCTGCCACCGCACACTCGATCGCTGCGGACTGAACCTGCCAGCCATCGAAGTAGCCGTCGCTGCTCATGCGGTGGCCGCCAACGGCCGCTGCGATCGTGATCGATCCGTCGTGGTGAATGCTCGCCCAGGCCTCTCTCCACGCCGAGCCTTCACCTGTAGCACTGTTCACGGCCACCCACCGACGAAGGCCTGGTCGCGGATTGTGACGGTCGATGCTCTCAAGTGGGTGAATTCCACCGCGGCCCGCGTAGAAGAGCGCGAGGCTCTCAGTCTTTGCGAGGATCTCACGGGTTTCATCGCGCGTGAGTCGACTTCCGACGCGTGGGAGGCGTGGGTGGGCAACTGCTACCAGCCAGGCGCGCTTCTCTGAATCTCGTCCGGCTGCTGCTTCCGTATACAACGTGTCCAGAACCTCGGTGGCGTGGCGGCGTTCGTCGAAGCGCGCACGGTACATCGCCTCGATCTGACGCTCCTTCATCCAAACCGTGTCCGCATCGTTCCGAACGGGTGCGCCGAAGTAATCGCCCCTGTAGATCAGGTGCGGGCCATCGACGCTGGCTGGCACTTCAACGATGACGGCACGCTTGCCTTCCGTTGAACCAAGCCGAAACACGTTCAGACCGAACACGGGCGGCGTGATCGCGGTGATCGCCGCGCTGCGGAGTGAGCGCTCGTATCCCTCGTCAAAGTCTCCAACGTCGGTGCGCCCGGTCGCCGCCTTCTGTGACTCGTGCACGCCGAAGACGATGACACCACCTCCGCTGTTCGCCATGGCCGCAACGTCTTTCGGGAAGTCGGTCTGCGGCAATCCCTTCTGGGGTGGGAGTTCCGACTTCCAGTCCAAGTCGTCGGACTCCGTCGCGCCAGCCGCGACAGCGGAATCGAGCAGTTCGTCCGTCAACGGACCAGGGCCGCGACCGAGGACGCGGTGGAGGGCAGTGAAACTCATGGAACAAGCGTAGGGATGGCTACCGACATCGTGCTGAGGGAGCGCCCATGATTCAGAGTCATGCCTTCACATCTCGACGACGCTTCGTGCTTCTCTTGAGGTCCTACGAGCAGGTTGGCTCCGCGCCGCAACGGGACCCCTGCTACCTGTTGCTTGGTTGATCATCTGTTCAAGGTCGGTCGAGTCGGCCACCAGCCGGGCCTCCCCACTGACCAGAAGCCGGTGCGGCCCGACGCTCGTCGCGCTGGTGACCGGGCCGGGAACTGCGCCAACGGCTCGACCGAGGCGGTGTGCTTCCTGCGCGACCGTCATCGATCCTGACCGAGCGCCGGCTTCAACTACGACCGACGTGCCGGAAAGCGCCGCCATCAACCGCGCACGGGCGACAAATCGATGGCGAGTCGGGGTTGCACCCGGCGCCACTTCACTCACAAGCAGGCCGGCATCGGCCACGCGGCCAAGCAGTTCGCGATGGCCCGCTGGGTACGCGCGATCCACACCATTCGCAAGGACTGCGATGGTGTCGCCACCCGAGGCCAGGGCTGCGCGATGGGTAGCACCTTCGATGCCGTACGCACCGCCCGCAACGACGATCCGCTCGGCGGCGGCCAAGTCGGACGCGAGCGTCCCGGCGACGTGTTCGCCATAGGCGGTTGCGGCTCGCGCGCCGGTGAGGGTCACCAGCTCGGCGGGCGGGCGTGCGAGGAACGACGACGCCCCGCGAGTCCAGAGGACGTACGGGGCTCGCTCGCCGAGATCGCCGAGCGAGCTGGGCCACTCGTCGTCGCCAGGAATCAAAACTCCGAGCCCGGACCGTCGTGCCTGGAGGAGACGCTCGTCAAGTGAGTCGATGCCCGGAGTGGAGAAGCGTCCGCGCCAGACTCGGAGATCAACGTCGCCGAGGCCAGGTACAGGGCCGTCGGATTCGGCCAGCCGAAGGGTCTCGACGCCGCCGACGGTGGCGAGCAGGTGACCCGTCACAGCGTCATCCGGTTCGACGAGCATCGACAGCGCCATCCTTGCGGTTCGCTCATCTCGTGCAATCTCACTCAAACTCGGCATGGTCGTGTTCCTCTCGGGCTCCTGCCTGAGAGGTGCGCTGAGAGCGACCAGGGCCGAGGGCTTCCGTGCGCGCCAAGCCCGGCGTACAGTGGAAGACGAGGCAGGTTCTCCTCATATTGCGGGTCCTCCGGGACGGCCCTCGGGTACTCATACACGTTCTGCCTCCTCGACGGAGAAACACGTGTGTTGAGAGGCTCACCATGTTCCGCTTCATCTGGACGCTCAGCGTCCGGACCCGTGACTTCCTCCTCCGCTACATGCCGAGCAACCGGCTGCTCGCTGCCATCCGCACACGTCGCGGTCTCAAATGGGGGTTCCCCGCGATGCTCGTCGCTGCCCCGTACATCCTGGTCGCAACCATCTGCTCTGACCTCGCCGCCGACGGCGGCCCTGGCTGGCTTCACCTGATCGTGCTGTGGGGGTGTTGGAACGCCTTGAAGTTCATTGTCATGGGGCCGATCAGCGTCGCGCTGCTCATCCGTGTGCGCATCCGCGAGGCGGAGATCCGTCTCGACCAGCGTCGCGAAGCGCGTGCCGAAGAGCGCGAACCGCTCGTGCTCGCGTAAGCCCCCGATCCGTGGGAGACGGCGGGTCAGGAGGCAGTGGCGATCCGGCTGCGTCGTCCACCGCCCTCGCGAATCGGAACGCCATGCTCGGCCAGCGCGTGGCGAACTGCATGAGGCCCCGCACCGACCTCTACCAGTGTGAACCCACTGTCGTAGAGGTCGGCTGCGTCGTGAACTGTTCCGATGGTGGGTGAGCCACTATTCCGGACTGTGCTGAGCCATGACGTCGTTCACGGTTGAGCCGCGGTGCTGCTGCCCTTGTTTGTGGGACCATCGTTTCAACTCACCGGACACGCTCGAACCCACGCGTCATCAAACGCAACTACGTCAGATGCGTCCACGACGCCAGCTGTCCATAATCCGAGCACCCACTTACCTACGCCACGTCTAACTAAACGGTATTGAGATTAGCCTGCCGCTTTCATGGTTTAGCTGGGTGAAGGGCGTGTAGAGACAGCGAAAGTGCTCCTGGCTTGGGAGAATAGGACTTGGTTTAAGAGTTCGTATCTCGCAAGAAGGAGCACCTTCAAGGTGAATACTACCGGGACCTATCCGAGAGTCCATGTTGATACCGCGCCGGTCGCGGCGACCGGTCAGGCTGGTGGGGTGTTGTTGACCGAGACCGCCCGGGCCACTGGCCTCGATACCGCGCTATCGACAGCTTTGACGCGGTGGCGTAAACCCCTGGCGGTGCATGATCCGGGCAAGATCCTGCTGGATCTCGTGATCTCACTTGCGTTGGGCGGTGAAGCACTCAGCGATATCGACGCGTTACGGGCCGAGCCCGAACTCTATGGTCTGGTGGCCTCTGATCCAACGGTATCCCGCCTGATCTCGACCCTGGCCGCCGATGAGGTCCACGCTGTGCGGGCCCTTGATCAGGCCCGGTATCAAGCACGCCGGCAGGCGTGGGAACTTGCCGGTCAGGATGCACCTGATCACGGGCGCACAGCTGATGATCCGTTGGTCATCGATATCGATGCCACACTGATCACCGCGCACTCCGAGAAACAGTACGCGGCTGCGACGTTCAAACGCGGCTTCGGCTTCCATCCCCTGACAGCATTCCTCGACCACGGCCCCCACGGTAGTGGTGAGCCGCTATCTGTGCTGCTCCGCAAGGGCAACGCTGGCTCGAACACAGTGGCCGATCACATCACCATCACTGAACAGGCTTTGCATCAGCTCCCCGACCAGTCGTTGTATCCGGGCAAGAAAGTCCTGATCCGCACCGACGGCGCCGGCGGCACCCACGACTACCTGACATGGCTGACCAAGCACCGGGTCTCCTACTCGGTGGGGTTCACCCTGCCGTTCAACACCGGCGAGCTCTACCACCTGACTCCCGAAAAGGCATGGAGGCCTGCCTATGATGCTGATGGACAAGCCCGTGATGGGGCTGATGTTGCCGAATTCACCAGCCTACTCAACCTGACCGATTGGCCGGAAGGGATGCGGGTGATCGTACGCCGGGAACGTCCTCACCCCGGAGCCCAGCTCCGCTTTGATGATGTCGATGGCTACCGCCTGACCGCCTTCGCTACCAACACCAGTCGCGGACAACTGGCCGATCTGGAACTCCGCCACCGCAGAAGGGCCCGCTGTGAGGACCGGATCCGGATCGCGAAAGACACCGGCCTGAGGAACCTGCCCTTACACCGGTTCGGACAAAACAAGATCTGGTGCCACCTCGTGCTGATCGCATCCGAGCTGATGGCCTGGTCCGGACTGCTCGCCTTCACCGAACACCCAGCCCGTCGGTGGGAACCCAAACGCCTGCGCTACCGCCTCTACACCATCGGCGCCACCATCGCACGAAGAGCCAGACGGATCATCCTGCACCTCTCACAGCGCTCACCCTGGGCTGGTCTCGTACTCGCCGCGATCCAACGACTCCGCGCGCTACCCGCACCCTCCGGCTGAGCCTCAGAACCCGCAACTGTCCGCCCACCACCCTGGAAAGAACCCGGCTTGGAACCCCGCCCACCGCGAGCGAGACGCGGCAAACTGTCACACCCACATGCCAAAATCAGCACACGACCAGCAGAGATCCTGCTGGTCAGCCCTGATCAGCCGTCTCATGAAAGATCGAGGTTAGCCCTCGGGTACATTATGTCGTTCAAATACATCCGGGATTGATCTACCTAAACGAACGGACTGATGCGCATGGATGAATCGGATCTGCGCTACCTCGGCAAATATCTGATCGGACCGACTGTCCCCGATAAGAGCCACTGGGGGCTCGCCTGATAAGTGCCCCTCTATCCAGTGCCACAATTCTTTGGTTGGCTTACTCCAGCCGACGTTGCCGGAAACAATGACCTCGTCTATCGTATCGGCTAGTGTGGTGTGGAGCACTTTATTCTGGAAGCCCGGGTAGTTATTCGTCACAATGATATTCTTGAGCCCGTGATTTCGTGTGGCTTCGAGAGCGTCGGCTGCGGAAATACTTACAACCGGCTGATCAAGGTCCCAGACAAGCGATGCCAGCCGGGTCTCAATGTTGGACAATTTACTTGCTGGTAGGTGAAATGTTGATTTTACCCGAATAGCAAGAACTCGCCACCAATCTTGCGGGTCCACGTAGCTATCGACGTGTTGCGATGACCATGGGAGAACTGCTCTAACACTTTGCGCAAAAGATTCACTTGAAAAGTCAGATTTGAAACCGTAGGCCTCGTATTCTGACATCAGCGCACGGATCGCGTTGACCCATGTCAGTCGAAAGTCAACCAGGGTTCCATCGAAGTCCCACAATATGCTTTTCATCTGTTCCAGGTGAATTCGGACACCAATGCCGCGTGATCACTTGCATTGAACGCACTATCGTCGACCGCCGACGGATATGCAAGCTCAAGTTTGTCGTTATAGAAGTGGTAATCAAGAACAAGTTCCACAGGTGAGTTTGGTCGCACGAGAGGGTTCAACTTGGTGGGATAATACGCAGTTGGACAATTGGGACTGGTTGATGCATTGCGCAGTCCGCTGGAGAGGAGGAACTGGTAAAGATCGGATGAAGGCGTGAAGTTCATGTCACCTGCAAGGATGAGTGCTTCTGAATTGTCAGCAGCGTTGCGAAGGTGCCTGACTATCGAAGCCAACTCTCGTCGTTGTGCTTCAATCTGAAGCAGCTGGCCCTGATCAGGGACTCTGCCAGCTTCACCCAAAGTCCAAACCTGAGAGACAAAGCTCAGATGAACATTTGCGAGGACGACACGCCACGTGGTTAGGTCCACAACCGTTGACATTGCTATCGGACGAGCGCGTCCCGAGGCGGGAGTGTCGTAGATATAACTTGTGCCCGAGGCCGGGTAACGGCTGATAACACCTACGGAATCCACACCCTCACTCACGGGCGGCGCGATGATATGCGGGAATCGCAAGGCATTGGCCAAACTAGTAATGATTTCCGGAGTTGCCTCCTGAAGCAGAATTACATCTGGACGATTCTTGGCAATGGTGCGGCAAATTGCAGGAAGTCGTCGCTCCGTTCCTCCTCGAAGCAAATTCCAGCTGAGCACCCTCAAGGAGGGCCGCGCTTGCTCGGCATTTACCATGCCGGGAGGCTATGCTATGTCGCGAGGTTGCGCAAGCATCGCATCAGTGGTCCACAGCAGGGGAGCTAGCTAGCCTCGCTCCGTGGTCTGCCGGAAAGGGTGGGCCCGACCAGGCCGGGTCCCCTGCAGTGGCTCAGGTCCTCCAACTTCGCCGTACCATGACCCGCGACAGTTAGCGTAGCGTGGAGGTCGCTACTTGATTTGCTCGAAGCCGATGACTGAAGCCCCACCACATTCACCGTTGCCGAATGGGTGCGTGGCCACGGGGCATTGAGGGCCGCCTCTACTACATTCGCGAATGGGCGTTCGATGAGGGCCGCTGTCAGATGAGGTGCGGGGCCGAGATCATGGCCACCCTACGGAACCTTGCTGTCAGCCCGCTCTGCCTCGCCGTCTGGGACAACACTGCTCAGTCCACCGCGACACCTCACCAGATCCGCCAAACTCATCCTGGCAACGTGAGAAACGACCTTGACGGGGCACTGGGTCCCGGACTGACCCTTCAAGCCGACCCCTACTACCGTGAACCCGATGCCGTAGAGGCCGGATGCTTGCTGGATGAGAAAGGTAGATTCTCTGCGGCGGGTCGCGATCTCTTGTCCTAGCTAGCAGGGAGCCCGGCATAACGCGCTGGGCTCCCTGCTAGGATCGGGCGTGTCGACACGAGTACAGAACGGACGGTGACGGCGTGGGCTGTAACGATTCTGGCGCCCCGGCCTCGAGCGGACGCGCGTTCGTCCCGCTATCCGCGCTGACGATCGGCCCGCCGCAAACGCGCAGGACCCCCGCGCTGACTACCCGTGTGCTCGGCACTATTCCGCGCGACGAAAGCGTCCATCCGATGGGAGAGTTCGAGAATGACGTACAGCTCATCGAACTCGACAGTGGCTACTTCTGTCTGAACCACTCGCTGCGTCAACGACAGATCTACGGGGACGCCCGCCTGCGTGACGAGGCGGGTCGCGTATTGCAGGGACTCCCGCCCTTGGATGAGGAACTGCGGCAAACCATGGAGGATCAGGGGTTCCTCGCCAGGATCGGCGCGGACAAGAACGCATACCGCGCCGAACTTGCTGAGCGCGAGTCACAGCGGGTCGAGAACGATGTCGACTTCAGCCTGCTCCGGATCCTCCTTACAGACTTCTGCAACCTCAAATGCGACTACTGCAAGGTAGTGCAGAACGTCGCCACGCCTCAAAAGGCGCCAACGGGCCTCGACCGCCTGACGGAGGTCATTGAGTACTTCTTCAACAACTCAACAGCGGAAAAGCCCAAGATCATCCACTGCACGGGTGGCGAACCGACCCTTCACTGGCCGGAGATCGTCCACCTCCTCAGCGAGAAGCGTCGCCTATCCCGCCCAGGAGAGAACTGTTGGGTTGTGATCGGGACGAACGCAACATTGATCACGCCGTCGCGCGCGAAGCTTCTCGCCGAGAACAACGCTAAATGCATCGTCTCGATGGATGGCACGGAAGAGGTGCATGACCTGCTTCGGCCGAATCACGCGAACCGGGGATCATGGAAACAGGTCGATCGTGGCATTCGGGCACTTAAGGACGCGGGCGTCGAAGTCTCGATCTCGGCCGTATTCGGAAAGCACAACCTTCCGATGGCCGATGAAATCATCGAGTTCTTCATGGACAGCTACTCACCCACGGGTATGGGCGTCAACTTCATGAAGCCGCCGACACCCGAGCAACGCGACTACGCCTACCTGATTGAGGGGGAGGACTACGCCGCGACGCTGTACCGCATTCATCAGACTTGGCGCGATCAGGGGCTGTTCCTCGAATTGGTGCATAGAAAGCTGGATCCCTTCATCAGCCGGGAGTACCGCTTCCACGACTGCGGCGCGGCAGGAGGCGCGAACATCAACCTCGACGCCAAAGGCAAAGTTGGGCCGTGCAAGTCGTTTCTCGTTATGGACAAGCTCGCCATCGAGGATCTGGATGGGTCCGACTACAGCGACAACGTCCTCAGCAAATGGAGGATGCGCTCGCCAATCTACTACGACCACTGCGATGGATGTACCGCGCGAGGCATGTGCGGGAACGGCTGCGCCTACGACGCATTCGTGAACCACGGCGACGAGATGGCGATCGATCAGCGCAGTTGCGAATACACCAAGCGGTTCAACGACCTGATGCTGAGGGATCTGTTCGATCTCGCCGGTGGAGGGGAGCGAGCGAATCGTGAGGGCTGGTTCGGCATCAGCGATGCGGAGAGGCGACTCGTGATGGGCGCCGTGGCCGCCGTCCCGAACTCGCTCTCGTACTCCATCGGCCATCACTCGAACTCCTGACGCCATGAATGAACACGAGATCATTTCGGCGATGAAGTCTGCGCTCGATGTCTCCCACGAACGAGACGCGGACTTCGGTGAGCACATCTCGGCACAACCTGCATTGATTGTCTCGAGTGTTGACCGGGCGAAGCACGGGACTGCCCCGCCCTGCGAACCGCTGGATATCTGGGCATTCCGAGCAGTGAACGCCGCCGTGTCGGATCTGGCGTGCGCCGGTGTAACCGCGGCCTTCATCCAGATTGATGCACAAATACCGGCCCATCTCAACTACGAGGACGTAATGGCCGTCGGACGCGGGATCGCATTGGCCATCGACACCCTCGGGATCAGATTGATCAACGGGAACAACACCACCATCGGCCCACTCGGCCTCACCACGGTCGCCCAGGGCTGGCGGTCGATCGAGCCACGTCCGCCAGGACGTGCCGGTGCCACTGCGGGTGATTGGCTGGTGTGTTCTCGACTTCCGGGAAGGTTCACCTCGGCCCTCGACGCTCTTGCGGCGGGTGATGAGCCGGGCTGGCTGAGCGAGGCCCTTCTCGGCGGCGTCGCCGAACTCGAGGTCGGCCGGTGTCTCGTGGACAATGGGATCGCGTCCGCTCTGATAGACGCGAACGACTGCCTGCTCCTGACAGTTCGTGATCTTGCGCGAGCTTCCGGGGTGGGCATCTGGCTCGATCGCGAGTCGCTGGAGACTGCGGCCGCCACAGTCGCCTGGATGCCTTCCATGGAGTCGATGCTGGCACCACCGTCCGGTGACCTGGCTCTCATCGCCTCGGTCCCAGACCAGCGCATCGACGAGCTGCGATCCATATTCCGTGATCTCGGACGGACTCCGGTGCTCGCCGGACGGATCGTCGATGGTGCGGGCGAAGTTTCCGTCGATGGATGGGATGATCGCGGACTCGACGAGGTCGCGGCTCGCAGATGGCACGCCGCGGCCCCTGTCCGCTATCCGGTCGACGACGTCAGGGCTCTCCTTCGCGCCGGCGTCAGGGCGTGGTGACACCGGTGTACATCCTCGGCATATGCGCTTTTACCCACGACTCGTCTGCTGCGTTGCTTCACGGCTCCGAGCTGGTGGGGTTCCTCGAAGAGGATCGATTGAGCGGCTTCAAGCATACGCGCGAGTTCCCTGAGTTCGCAGTTCAGACGCTCCTCGCTACAGCGAGGATATCTCCAGGCGACATTAATGCCGTGGCGTACACCTTCGATTCCACCTTGTACACGCTGGGCAGCCGATCCGCAGAGCGCAGGCCCGGCCCGCGCCAACGCCGTGACGCCGCAGTCGCCTCGTACGCCCGGATCTCTGCTCAGCACAGTCGAACACTCGTCGAGTTGCGCCGTCGGTTCCCGAATGCGACCGTCGTCGAGACTCCCCACCATGAGGCCCATGCATTCAGCGCGATTGCTGCCGCCGGGTGGCGAGACGCCGAGGTGGTTGTGGTCGACAGTATCGGAGAGGCTGCGACGACGTCCGTCGGGCACTGGGACGCAGATTCACGGTCGTTGACCCTGCGCACGGTCGGAATGGACACGGACTCACTCGGATATCTCTACGGCGCCGTGACCGATCACCTGGGATTCCGGATGCGCGATGAGGAGGGCACCGTGATGGCGCTTGCTGCGCAAGGAGATCCATCGCGGTTCCGGAGCCTCTTCGCCAAAGTCCTAACGATCGACGATGACGGACTCCACCTCGATCCGAACTACGTCCGCCAACGGGTGTTCGGTGACCACGGCGAGCGACTAACGGCGCGATTCAGCCGGGAAGCGGTTGACCGACGACGCCCGTCTGAACCACTCACCGAGGATCAGGCCGATCTCGCTGCGGCCCTGCAGGAGCGGACAACGGACGCCTTCGCGGTTCTGTGCCCTCCCACCCGGCTTCCGCTTCGGGTGATCAGCGGAGGTGTGGCGACGAACTGCCTCGCGATCGGGTCCCTTCGGCGTAGTCAACCGACCACCGAGCAATTCGTCCCACCCGCTCCGGGCGACTCTGGGACCTCCCTCGGTGCCGCAGCCGCCTGCCTGCTTCGACTACAGGATGAACTCGCTTCCATCCCCCCCACCCCGTATTGGGGGACCGATCCAGATCTTCCCGATCTCAACGACCCCGCGCGATCGAACCTGCGATTCGAACCTATGCGAGCCTCGGATCTGGCACGGGAGTGCGCTCGACGGCTGAACGAGGGACAGATCGTCGGTGTCTATCGCGGTGCCGCGGAGGCAGGTCCACGGGCTCTCGGACGACGGTCGATCTTCGCCGATCCCCGAGCAGAGGGTGTGCACCATCGTCTCGCTCTCCGGGTAAAGAAGCGTGAGCTGTTCCGCCCGTTCGCACCGATTGCACTCAAGGCTGATGCCAGCGCGCTGGTGGACCTCGGTTCTTTCGCGAGCCCGTACATGAGTGCAGCACTCGATGCGCGCCCCGAACTGCGAAGCATCGCCCCTGTTGTCGTGCATTCTAACGGCACAGCGAGGATGCAGACGGTTGGACCCGGAGACGAACCGTTTGTTGAGGAGCTTCTAGCTGAGTTCCGCAGAGTTTCTGGGTCACCCGTTCTTATCAACACGTCGCTCAATGCGAAAGGGTCACCGACCGTCGGGACCTGGCGGGATGCACTCGACTGCCTTCGAACTATGGACCTCGACGCGCTCGTACTCGGTGACGACCTCGTGACACGCGCATGACCTCAGGGCCGAAGCTTCTCGACGGGGAGGCCCCGTTTGAGGTCGATCATCTGCGTGAGTTGATGAGTGCCGCGCCCACCGCCATTGACGCGCTGCAGGCCGTCGGCGCATACTGGCCACCCCGCGGGTCTACGGGAATCGCGCACTTGTGCGACGTCTGCCAACTGCCAATTCCAGGGGCCGGCGTCTGCTCACGGTTGTGCGCCGAGCTTCGCGGACGGCTGCTCCTCGATTTCGCGACCTTCTCCACAGCCAAGACCATAGAGCCTCTGATGCGGGTCTTTAAGGACGCTCCCTCACCGATCGGCTGGATCGGCGGACTCTTCGCGGAGCTTACCCGGTCAACGTTCGCTTATCGCGCCGAGCTCGACCACTCCGTACTGATCGTCGTTCCACATTCCCGGGAGCGAACTTGGAGCCCAAACGCGACAATCTGGCGTGAAATCGTCACTGGTCGCTCACAGGAGTCCGTGACGCGTCAAGCGTCGGCCCGTGTTGATCGAGGGCGAGTCGATCCTCGCGCGTTTGATGTGACCGGGATAAGCAGTGGAGTGCACGTCATCTTACTCGACGATCTGTGGACGACCGGTGCGACCATCGGAAGTCTCGCAGCGGCGCTATTGGCCAACGGCAATACGGTCGACGCCTGGACCATCGGGCGCCAGCTCAGACCCGACGGACCGGCGACGACCGCCGCCTACAAATCGATGTCCGATCGATGAGAGACGACTTCTTCGATCGATGGGCGGGTGCGTCGCGATCTCGCCCTGACACGGCCGCGGTGCCACCCTGCTGCTGGAAGCGACTCGAGCACATTCTCGGGAGCGGGATCAACAACGTGACAACACTCTGCGGGGGGCAATCAGGCTATCTCGCGGCGCGGGTGGTCACGCCTGACGCGAGGTTCGCCATTAAGGGTGTTCTTCTCACTGTCGCGGCGGGGCGCGACATCGAGCGGTTCGCCGTGGAAATGGCCATCCTCCGGGCCGGATACGGGGATGAAGGAATCGCCCAATTCGTTGGCATGGCAAGCTGTCATTGGCTCATGTTGGCCACACGCTGGATCGACGGCGAGCATCTCAATAGGCTCCACGCCGCAGAGATCATTGATGAATGTCTTCAGATTGTTGATCGGATCGGGGACTTGATCGAAGGTGAAGATATCCCGACCATTGAATCGTCTCTTCGTCGCCACTACGACGAGTCGCTGCGCATCCTCGATACCCTGGAACCGTGTGATGCGGCCGCTGCCCGCACCGCCCTAACAGACGACCCGGTAGAGACCCGACTGATCCATGGTGGGCTGTGGCCGGACAACATTCTCGTGTCCCGAGGTCGACCAATCCTGCTGGATTGGGGTAGCGCGGGACTGGCAGACCCGGCGTGGGATCGGGCGAATGCCGACCTGCTCCGTGGCCAACTCTCCGCGAGACGTCCCGTGCCTCCCGGGGGGCGCGGGCACCTAGCACTCAGATCTATTTCTGCGGCGAAGGTGCTCGAGACCAACGCGATTCGCCGTCTCGAGACCACGAGGTCGTTAATGGAGGCAGCCAGTGGCTAGCGAGACTACCTTTGAACGCGTCTTCCGGACAGCGCTCGACATGAGCGCACACCGCGATTGGGTGAGGATTGTGCAGGGCTTCCTCGCTTGGAATCCCACGCACAAGTTCGACGAGTATCTGCGGCTGCGCAGCGAGGGTCCGAACACCGGATGCATTTGCGTACGGGCGTGGGAGGTCGAGGGGCTCCGTGCCAAGCTGACAGAGCCGCACCCAGCGCCTACGCACGCATGGGCGGCGACCGAGGGATGCCGCTCGACGCGCTTGAGCAGACGCTTTGTTGACGAGGCAGGCTCCGCGAGCGTGGACTTCTATCTGAACTCGGGACTCCCACCTCTCGCGACCTGGACTTTTGCGGACATGAATAGCGCCGCCACTTTCGATCCGCCCCCTTGGACGATCGATGAGATTACCGCCGAATACCGGTTCATTTCCCGGGGGTTTGCTTCTTGACGAGGTTCTTTCGAATCGGCGCTTGATCCCGCACATCAGAGCTTTCGATCGTTCTCGCCGGAGTTAGGAGGCGCGCACCTATCCTGATCGCGGACGTCTGTTCCAGCCTGGTTGCTGACGGCGGCCCGGCTGGCTTCATCTAGTCGTACTGTGGGTGTGCGGGAACGCCGGGAAGTTCGTCCTCATCGGGGATCAGCGTCCGTGCTGGTCGTGCGTGCATCCGTGAGGTGATGCGGCGTCACGATCAGCGGCGCGAGGCGCGTCCCGACGATCGCGAACCGCTCATCTTCGCGAGCGAGCTTCGACGCAGGGAAGGGGGCAGAGTCAGGAGGAAGTGGCCATCCGGCTGTGTCGCCCACCGCCCGCGCGGATCGAGACGCCATGCTGGACCAGTGCGTGCCGAACCGCATCCGGGCCCGTGCCGACCTTCACGCCGACCTCTATCAGCGTTAACCCACTGTCGTAGAGGTCAGCTACTTCGTGGAAGCGGGAGGGGTCGATTCCGCCACGACGGATCGGAACCTCCCGTCGCGCCAGATGCTCCGCCACAGTTCGTCGGTGGATGCCGAACACAGCGGCCAGCTCCACAAGCGTCGCACCCTCGCGGTACCTCGCCACCAGCTCGTCGACCTGCTCGACCCGTAGAAGGGTTTGAGCCATCTCAAGTGAACGCACCATCCGGCCCCTGGAGTCCATCACGGACGGACGAGACGAGCGTCGGTTCTGCTTGTAGAACCCGCGCGATCTGCGCAAGGATAGGGTTTTCAGGTGTGGGCAGGGGTTCTCAAACTCTCTACGGAGGTCCACCAAGTAAAACCGTAGGTCAGAGACTTATGGGGCCGGTTCTCAAGCATGAGAACCGGCCCCATTGTTCTTTAATTGTCGGGTTATAGGGGCAGTAGGCCAGAAGTGGTGTTTTTATTGTGGGGGTGTGTTGTGGGTTGGGTGTGTTTGAGGGTGTGGGGTCCTCTGGGTTCTGGCTTACTGCCCCCTCTGCTGCGTTGTCCTTCTTGTCTTTCTAGTTGGTGCGTCCGGCCCAGCCTTTGCGGCTCCAGAGTCCTTCTTCGGCTGATAGACCAGTCCCGTAGCGGGCAGGGCCCTCGGGCTCGGGCGTGGTCGGGGCGTTCTTGGTAGGGATGGTGTGGCGGGCAGGGCGCCCGTTGTGTTCCCATTCCTTGAGGATCTGGCGTGCCGGTTGCGCATTGGCGGTGTGGGTGTAGCACAACCAGTTAACTGCGGCGATCATGTGGGCTTCGGGCATGGCGGGGTGGTGGGCGAGCAGGGCCCGGATCTGGTGGTTGAAAGACT